>JACKQG010002566.1_pt1 | contig 23575 bp, 24 predicted proteins | sample 8237621 | NCBI WGS metagenome assembly JACKQG01 (sample SAMN15677084, study PRJNA649215) | marine metagenome | biome: marine; feature: Black Sea; material: saline water; isolation source: suspended particulate matter (SPM) from the Black Sea western gyre | collected 2013-06-09/2013-06-10 | depth... | reverse complement strand
ATATGAATATGTATGCACTTGAAGGCACAGGAGATTTGATAACACTTGAGTTTAGTACAGAGCCACAGCCAGGGGAATATTACTTTGTTGAGGATATAAATAATGGTTCGTTATTTACGTATAATGTGACGCTTCTTGGAGCGGACAATGTTAGTTATGATTATGGATTACCAGTTGATTTTAATTTCAACAATGTCACAATAATCGGCAACTATCCAAATCCATTCAGCGGCTCAACTACAATATCATACTCATTACCCGTCGGTGTAAGAGAATCCAAGATTGAGATTTACAATATCAAAGGACAGCTTGTTGATCAGTTATCAATTGATGATAATCAAACTTCAGTTGAGTGGGATGCATCGAAATTCTCAAATGGTATTTACTTCTACAAACTTGAGATAGATAATAATAGACAAATTAAGAAGATGATATTGATGAGATAAAATATCAATATGATATAATGAAAGCCCATTCGCTATCTGGCGGATGGGCTTTTTTTGTATGTGAAATAAAATTAGGACGACTCGCAAAAGCAAATCGCCCTAAAAAGATTGTATAATAAGATAAAACTACTCTATTTGTGTTATCACTTTATCAATAAAATCTTTAGCATCATTTGGTTCAATATAGTATAAAGGAAATCCGAGAATGTAAACAATTCCTGTATCTGCAGATTTTTGATATTTGCTTCCAACACAAACACCTTCAAATTGTTCATGAGCAGATTGAGAAGATGGAATGCAAGTAAAGATAGATTCTCCATTTGCTAAATTAAGGAATGTGACATTGCCAATAGCACCTAATTCAAACCAAAAATCAGGCATAAGTGGAAACCAATATTCTGGGAAATATGCATCACCAAAAAATGGATGATTCATCAAATATAATTCAGTGTTAAGATTAAGTGAATCAATTTCTGAAAAATCTCCACTCCCATTTGCACCAGCAAATACTGAGTTTTGAGTGTTCGGATTTCCCCACAATCCAAAATCATTTTCCAATGTTGTTGTTAAAGATGAGAGTGTGTCTGCTAATCCTGCATATTCTTGCAAGAAATCTGTCGGTGCAGTAATTGGGTCACAAATTTTTGCACAACCTGTAAATAGAAGATTTCCACCACTTTCAAGGTGAAATCTCAATACATCATAATGCGGAACTACACGAACTTGACTCATCATATTGTACTGAGAATATGATTTAGGATTATTGGCATGCCATAGAATAAACTTGTAATTTTGTATATCTGACGGAGCAAAACTAGGTGCAAATTCGTCATTTCTCAATTCAGAATTTTTTGTTTTAATCTCTGTTAAATCTTCTAAATCAAAAGTTTCAACTTCGGTATATTCTTCAAGAAGGTCTTCATAAAATGTATCAACGGAATCTTCAACTGAAAATTTATCTTCGTCTTTTGTATCATCTATAACAAGAATTTCAGATTTTTCAGCAGTTTCAACTTTTTCATGAAGTGTAAATACTAAACTCTCGGGTGTCGGATCAACCGCTCCTTGATAATCCACGGCACGAACCTTGAAAGTATGTTCGCCGGATTCGATATCAAACAATTTACAGTTCTGGTCTTCATAAATTGGAATTCTCATCCAATCTCCCGATTCATCGCTAACAATTTCTTGGGAGAGTGGTGGTAGTCCGTCAGTTGTTCCGTCTAATTGAATATCCATAAACTCAATATCGCAGAAATATTGTTGATACTCATCAAGATTTGAATCGTAATGATATGTGTGTGCTACATATTCTCTCTCTTTTGTATTCGAATGTTCAAATTCACCCAAATATTCCCACCTTAAATATATTTCAATATTATCAGACCAAATTGCGGAATATTCTTCATTTTTATCCATATAGAATTGATTCGCATAATGAAATTCTCCATTTGAAATTTGGCTTGGGATTTCCTCTTCTTCTGCTAAATATGTAAGGTATGTATTTTTACCAAGCACATAAATGTGTGGCATAATATTTAAAGCTTGATTTTTTAAATTATAATATTCTGGAGGATAACCCGCTAAAGCCCAGGAACTCATAAACGGACAGGTTTCGGGTGTAAAGTGTCCTCTTACAAAGAATGTCATTTTATCAGGTGTAGGATCTTCAAGACCGGCCTTATCAATTGTTTTCAGCTGGATTTGTGTAACTTCATCAATTTCATTTACTCTCAAAATAGGTTTGATATTTTTATATTCATCATCATCGGGATAATTTTCCATCAAAAGCACTTCATCAGTATCCTCTAAATTTTCTGTCGAGAACCATCCTGTACTGTCAATAAGATCACCACATCCTTCAACACTCAAAGTATCAGCACCTATTCGTTCATAATACATCAAACGATACTTAAAATATGCGGCCTCGCTTCCCATACCAAATGGGTCATTATCATCCATAACATTAAATTTAAACAAAATCGCCGTTCCGACACGACAGGAGTCAATTCTATCCTGTGAAGTTGATACTCTTGAACTCGGAATATCTGACCAAGTACAAAAATATTTCGCTGCGGTATTCGATATATCTCCGCGATCATCTTTACACTTTACTTCAAATTTCCCAAAATTATTTTTAAAATCTGTCGTATCGGTTGATGGGAAATATACTTTTGCTGATACAACATTTGGAGATGTCCAAATGTCCATTTCTCCATTTGGTTGTTTGTGTAAAACCCACCCCTCATCACTAACTTCAGTACCAAAAGCTTTGTCATAATACCATTCGGTTGCAGTTGAATCCCAAGTTCCGATTCGATAAGCGTATCCTTCAATCCAACCATCATTGTCAGAAGCATTCCAGAAAATCTCTTGGTAAAATAAATTCGCATAAAGAGAATCCATATCTCCAGCGAAAAGTGTATCAATTTCAGAAAACATTAGCGAATCGGTGTCTATTGTGTCTGGTCTTGAAATTCCGCTATATTCTGAAATTTCTATTGTTGGAGCATTGTTGGGATTCAATGTTCCCTTTCGCCCACAACTCATAATTGTGATTAATGTAACCACAACAAAAAATATCAAAAAAACGAGATACCTACTTTTGATCATTTATACCTCCGACTTTTACCAAAAATTTTTATGAATTATTTTTTGTCAATAAAAAATCTTTATTTAGGAATTTTTTCTATTTTCTGCTGTTTTCACAACATTGGATAAAAGCGTAGCAGTCGTAATAGAACCGATTCCGCCAGGAACTGGAGTGATTGCTTTTGCTTTTTCAAAAACATCTTCATATAGAATATCGCCGACAAATTTGTATCCGTTTGCGTCGTTAGTTTTGATTTCATTGATTCCGACATCGATTAGAATGGAATTTTTTTTAATCATTTTTGCAGTAACAAAATTTGCTTTTCCGATTGCTGCGATCAGAATATCTGCACTTTTTGTAATTTTCTCTATATTTTTTGTATGTGAATGACAAATTGTTACAGTAGCATTTGCATATTTATTTTTTCTCAAAAGAAGGTTTGCGAGCGGTTTTCCGACAATATTGCTTCGCCCAATAATCACAATTTTTTTTCCGTCGGTTTCAATTTGATAGAATTTTAGCAATTCCAAAACTGCGGCGGGAGTACACGGAATAAAGCAATCTTTCCCGAGCAATAATTTCCCGGCATTCAGCGGATGCATTCCGTCAATATCCTTTTGGGGAGAAATTTCCAAAATTATTTTATCGCCTTGAATATGCTTTGGCAAAGGCATTTGGAGAATAATTCCATAAATTTTAGGATTACGATTTGCTAATTTGATTTTATCAATTAATTCCTTTTCTTTGATTTCAAAAGCGAGTTGCAAAAGTTCTGTTTGGATACCAATTTTTCCCGCTTTTTTGATGATATTTTGTGAATAATATTCAGCCGCAGAATTATCTCCAATCATAAAAATAGATAGTTTAGGATGAATTCTATTTTCTGAAAGTTTTGATACTTTTTCTTTTAATTCCGAAAGAATTTTTTTCGAAACTTTTTTTCCGCTTAAAATTTTTTCCATAAATTATTCAAAAGGAATTGATAATCTTTCTATTGATTTCGCTTTTGCGGTCCCTTCATCAATTGTTATCAGAACGGCATTCAGTTTGAGATTCTTTTTCGCCGGAGTAAATCTTGCCGGAATTCGATTGATAAATCGCGCAAGTGCATCTTGCTTTCTGATTCCGATTACAGAATCGTGCGAACCGGTCATTCCGACATCTGTGATATACGCAGTTCCTTGCGGCAAAATTCTTTCGTCGGCGGTTTGAATGTGTGTGTGCGTTCCGACAATTGCTGAAACTTTTCCGTCAAGATGCCAGGCAAATGCCATTTTTTCCGCAGTAGCTTCTGCATGAAAATCAATAAATACGATGTCGGTTTCTGAACGAATTTTTTCGAGATATTTATCAGCAGTACGAAATGGGCAATCGACAGAAATTGTGAAAATTCTTCCTAAAAAGTTTATGATTGCAATTTTGATGTTTTTAGAAGTTTCAAAAATATAGAAATCGTTTCCAGGAACTGTCGGTGGATAGTTTGCTGGACGCAAAATTCTTTTTTCTGTTGGTAAAATTTTGATAATTTCTTTCTTATCCCAAAGATGATTTCCGCTCGTAAAAACATCGATTCCGATATCGAACATTTGCTTTGCAGTTTTCGGCGTAATTCCCAAACCGCCAGCAAGATTTTCGCCATTTGCAATTACAATATCAATTTGCTCATCTTTTCTGATTTGAGGAATTAAGCCAGAAATGACTTTTCTTCCGGGTTTTCCAAAAATATCTCCGATAAACAATATTTTTATCATAATTTTCAGAATTTACATTGCTTGCGCGGTTTTTCGTACTTCTCGAATGACAGTTACTTTTATCTGTCCAGGATATTGAAGTTCATCTTCGATTTTTTTTGCAATATCTGAAGCAAGCATCTCTGCCATCGCATCATCAACTAATTTATGTTCGACCATAATTCTGACCTCGCGACCAGCTTGAATAGCATAGCATTTTTTAATTCCGCTAAAAGATGAAGCGATTTCTTCAAGTTTTTCCAATCTTTTCAGATACGATTCAAGTGTCTCTCGTCTCGCTCCCGGACGAGAACCCGAGACAGCATCCGCAATTTGCACAAGAACCGCATACAAACTTTCTGGCTCGACATCTTCGTGATGCGCTTCAATTGCATTTATGATTATATTTGATAATTTTTCTCGCTTTGCAATTTCTGCTCCGAGTTGCGGATGTGAACCATTTTTTTCGTGGTCAACAGCTTTCCCAATATCGTGCAGAAGCCCAATTTTCTTTGCAAGATTTTGATCTAAACCAATTTCTGCAGCAAGTATTCCACAAATTGTCGCAGTTTCGATACTGTGTTTGAGCACATTTTGGCCATAACTTGTTCTAAATTTTAGACGTCCAATCAACTTCTCTAAATTTTTTGATAGATTATGAATTCCAATATCGAGACAAGTTTTGTTTCCCTCTTTGACGATTATGTTATCAACTTCATCTTCGGTTTTTTTTATGATACTTTCGATTCGTCCTGGATGAATTCTTCCATCGGAGACGAGTTTTTCGAGAGATCTTTTCGCGATTTCTCTTCTAATCGGATCGAAGCCCGACAGAATCACCGCTTCCGGCGTATCATCAACGATTACTTCTATTCCTGTTTTATCCTCAAATATTCTGATATTTCGTCCTTCTCTGCCAATTATTCGACCTTTCATCTCTTCGGACGGCAAGGAGACGACAGAGACGGTTGATTCAGCAACATAATCAACAGCACTTCTTTGGACTGCGGTTGCCAAAATTTTTAACGCTTCTTGCTCAGCATTGGATTTAGTTTCGTCGATAATTTTTTTTCGCATTTTTGCGGCATCTGCTTTTGCCTTTTCTTCAAATCGTTTCAATAGCTCTTCGATTGCTTGTTCGCGACTCATTCGGGCAATACTCATTAATTTTCTTGTTTCATCTTCGATTAGTTCTTTTAATTTTTCCGCTTCCTGTTTAATCTGTTTGTCTTTTTGCTGAAGATGACTTTCTCTATCGAGAATTGACTGCTCTCTTCGGTCTAACTTATCAAACCGTTTTTCTGCTTCTCTAATTCGGTTATTATAGTCATTTTCCAGTTTTCTGAGTTCGCTTTTTTTACTTTCGATTTCCTTTTCTAATTTTGATTTTTGTGTATACCATTTTTCTTTCGCTTCTAATTCTGCCTCTTTTTTTATAACCTTTGCTTCAGAATGTGCATCTTTTTTTAATTTTTTCGCTTCAAGTTGTGCATTTTTGATTTGTTTTTTTGCGATTATGCGATAAATATACCAACCTAAAACAAGTCCAACAATTATCGACAGAATCGGAATAAGAATTTCTTTTAACATATTTCACCCTTTCCAAAGACCTGCCCTTGCCGTGTAACAATCCGCTTGAACCTAAGTTCAAAGTAGGAAATTCTATAAATGCTTTATGAGTCCAACTGCGATGAAGGCATTCACTACACATCTAATCGAAAATCCAATTTAATTATAATTAGCACAAAACAACATTGTTATCACAAACTGGGCAGGCATTTTGAAAGAACTGAAATATCTAATCTAAGTTACTATCAACTACCTTTTTACAAATTTATCTGATTTGCAGAATAGCAAATATTTTAATCTACATACGAATCTAACAACCGAGAAACTTTTTCTAATCGTTTTTCAATGTTATCGATTTTCTCTCTCTTTTCGAACATTTCTTCGATGATATTCAATCCGCATAAAATCGCGAGTTTGTATTTAGAATCGATATCAGTATTTGCGGATAATTCTGCTAATTTTGTATCAAGATATTTGGCATATTTTTCTATTTCCGAAGATTCTGCATCTCCGGCAATTGAATATTCATTTCCAAAAATATTTACTGAAATGTTATTCATTTTTATTCTCAATTTTCATTTGCATTAGGTTGTCCTTTCGCAAACAACACATCGTCAATCGACGAAAGTAACGAATCTACCCTGCCGTTGATAGCTGTCACCTGTTCAGAATAATCTGACAATTTGCTCATTTTTTGCGCTAACTTATCATTCAAATCAGCAATCTGATTCTCATATTTAGCAATATTATTTTGAAATTCATCAATCTGTTTCGCTGATTTTTCATTGGCAAACAACAGTTCCTTATTTTTATTATTTAATCCATTATTTTCCTTTAATATTTGCTCATATTTATTTTCTAAAATTTTATATTTTGAAATCAATCGCTCAATTTTCGTCTCAATTCTTTCAAGAAAATCCAATTTCATCATTTCTTCCTCAATTTTATTTTGTAGTCAGATGATAATTTTCTCACAATCTTGTCAAATAATTTATCAACAAAATTATCAGTTAAAGTCGATTTTTCAGATTGAAAAGTGATTCTGAATGCCAAACTTCGATGCCCTTTTTCAATTTGCTTACCTGCGTAAACATCGAAAAGAGAGACACTTCTTATGATTTCCGAATTGAGTGATTTGATAGTTTTTTCGATTTCTGAAACTGAAATATTTTGTGCCGAAATTAATGCAATATCTCTCAAAACAGGTGGAAATTTTATCACTTCTGAATATACGATTTCATCTTGAGAAATATGTTTCAGCAATTTTGTCAAATCGATATCGAATAATAAGGTGAATGTTTTTATCTCAAATTTTGATAAAATTTTGTCCGATAAAACTCCAAATGAGCCAATTTTTTCGTCGCCAAAAATCAAGTCAGCGGATTGTTCTTTTACAAAATATGGCTCGGTTGATTTTACATAATTGGTTATTTTCGGAATGTGCAAAATTTCCAAAATGGATTCTACAACTCCTTTAACATCAAAAAATGATGGCTTGTCGGGATGCACATTCCAATATTCTGAATTAAATTTTCCGGTAATTGTGCCTGTCAGAAAAGTTTTTTCTAAAAATGATTTTTCATCTTTTTTGAAATAAACATTATTCATCTCGAAAAGTTTGAAATCTTCAAATTTATACGATAGATTTGTCGCGACATTTCTTAATAAATCTGGAATAAGCGTTGTTCTTAAAATAGAAAATTGTTCGCCGAGCGGATTTTTCATATCTGCGGTTTCTCTTCTAAAATCTGAATTTGACAAATTCAATTTTTCAAAAACATCTGTTCCAGAAAAGCTGAGATTGCATACTTCAAAAAATCCTAATTTCACAAGATGATTTTTTATCGCTCGTAATGTCAGCCGTTTTTGCCGATTTTCAATTTGCGGAATTGACGCAGTTGAAGTAATATTTTGATATCCATAGCGCCTTGCAATTTCCTCGATTAGGTCAATTTCTCGTTCGATATCCGGACGAAATGTCGGAATTGTGACTTCAAAATCGTTGTTTTTTTCAGAAATAGTGAATTCAAATTTCTGCAAAAAAGATTTAATTTTCTCAGATTTTAGATTTATATTCAGAATATCATTAACTCTTTTGGTTCGGAGAAAAATCTTTTGGGGAGATATTTTTTTAGGATAGACATCTACAATATTTTTACAGATTTCTCCGCCAGCAACTTGCTGAATAAGCTGTGCAGCACGGTCGATAATCTCTTCCAAGCCATTCGGATTCGTCCCTCTTTCAAACCTATGCGAAGAGTCAGATTCGAGATTCATCAAATAAGATGTCGTCCGAATATTTTTCGGCTCGAAGTGCGCGCATTCCAACACAATATCTTTTGTTTTCGGAGAAATGCAACTACTCATTCCGCCCATAATTCCGGCAAGAGCAATCGGTTTTTCCGCATCTGCAATGACCAAATTATCTTGTTTTAATTTATAATTTTCTTCATCAAGAAGTTCGATTTGCTCGTTATTTTTTGCAGTCCTAACAATAATTTTTTTTCCGGAAATTTTATCATAATCAAAGGCGTGAAGTGGTTGACCATATTCCATCAACACAAAATTTGTAACATCAACAACATTGTTTATTGACCTTAATCCGATTGCGCGAAGTCGTTGCTGTAGCCAATCTGGAGAGGATTTAATCGTGACATTTCTTACAATTCTACAACAATATCTTGGACATAATTTCGGATTTTTTATTTCAATAGAAATCGCATCGGAGGTCAATTGTGAAGATTCTTGAAATTTTATTTTCGGTTTGGAATATTTTTCGTCAATCATAACTCCGATTTCGCGAGCGAGTCCTATCATTCCGAGCAAATCCGGACGATTTGGAGTAACTTCCACTTCGATGATATTGTCAGCCAAATTAAGAGCTTTTGAAATTGGTTCACCAGCATTGAATTTTTCATCCAAAATCATAATTCCAGAGTGATTTTCTGAGAGTCCTAACTCCTTTTCCGAGCAAATCATCCCAAAAGATTTTATTCCACGAAGTTTTACTTTTTTGACTTCAATTTCTCCGATTTTTGCACCAATTTTCGCGAGAACAACTGTCTGATTTTTCCCAACATTTGGTGCTCCACAAATTACAGAAAGCGGTTCTTTTTCTGCAATGTCAACCAAGCAAGTTGAGAGATGGTCGGAATTTGGATGCTTTGAAATTGAAATGATTTTTCCGATTACAATATTTTCGAATTTCTCTTCAAGATTAATAATTTCTTCAACTTCCAAACCGAACATTGTGAGTTTGTCACAAAATTCTTCGACAGATAATTTTATCGGAATATATTTTTTCAGCCAATTATAACTTATTTTCATAATTTTAGACGAATTGTTTCAAAAATCTTAAGTCATTTTTGAAGAGAGTTCGAATGTCAGAAATTCCATAACGAAGCATTGTTATACGGTCAATTCCCAACCCAAAAGCAAATCCGGTATATTTTTCTGAATCGAATTTTACATTTTCCAGAACTGCGGGGTCGACCATTCCAGCGCCGCCCATTTCGAGCCATCCAGAATTTTTGCACAATTTACAACCTTTGCCGTGACAATTTATGCAGAGCATATCTATTTCTGCGCTTGGTTCGGTAAATGGAAAAAAATGAGGACGGAATCGTGAGCGAATTTTCTCGCCAAAAAATCTTTTCACAAACGAATCAAGTGTGCTTTTCAAATCTGCAAATGTAATTCCAACATCGACAACTAACGCCTCGAATTGATGGAAAACCGGAAGATGCGAGGCGTCAGGTTTATCATTTCGGTAGCATCGTCCAGGAGAAATTATTTTTATCGGCGGCTTGAAATTTTTCATTACACGAATCTGAACTGGCGAGGTATGAGTTCGCAAAAGCATCCCATTTTTCAGATAAAGTGTATCTTGTAGATTCCTTGCTGGATGCCATTCTGGAGTATTAAGCGCGTCAAAATTGTTATATTCATTTTCAATTTCTGGGCCTTCAGCAATTTCAAAACCCATACTAATAAAAATATCCTCAATCTCTTCCCAAACTTGAAATACAGGATGTTTGGCACCAATTTCGATCGGACGACCGGGCATCGTAATATCAAATGTATGCTCGGAATTGTTGACTGTATTTTCGAAGGAATTTCGCCGTTTTTCAATTATATTTTCAATTTCACTTTTCGATTTATTGAGAAGTTTCCCGATAATTGGGCGCTCTTCGGAAGATAATTTTCCAATCCGCTTTAAGAGTTCAGAAAATCTACTTTTTCTTCCGAGAAATTTTACCTTCAGATTTTCTAAATCGCTCAAATTTTTGCAGGAAGAAATATCCTTTCGGGCTTGATTTAGTATATTTTCAATTTCTGATTTTAATGTCATTTTTTATTTAGCATTAAGTTTTTTCTTAACTGATTTCACAAGTCCAGAAAATGCCTGCGGGTCGTTAATTGCCAATTCTGACAACATTTTGCGATTGAGTTCGACATTCATATTTTTTAGACCATAAATAAATTGGTTGTAACTCAAATCATGTTCACGGACGGCTGCATTTATTCTGATAATCCACAATTTTCTGAAATTTCTTTTTTTCGTTTTTCTATCTCTATACGCATATTGCCAGCCCTTCTCAACTGCTTCTTTCGCATTTCGATAAAGTTTTCTGCTGCCGCGATAACCTTTTGCATATTTCAAAATTTTCTTTCGTCTTTTTCGCGCCGCTACATTATTCGTTACTCTTGCCATAAAAACTCCTTATTTTTCTAAATTTTATATCGCTCTTTTGAACTTACGAGCCCAACATTTTTTTTACTCTTTTTTCATCTGCATGAGCAATTAAACCGCCTTTTCGAAGATTGTTTTTTTGCTTTTTAGATTTTTTCGTCATAAAATGATTTCTGTACGCTTTGTTCCGTTTTATTTTTCCTTTTGCGGTTTTGGAAAAGCGCTTTGATGCAGATTTTCTTGTTTTTATTTTAGGCATTTTTTCTCCCTTTTATTTCTTTTTTGCTGACACAAAAGCTATGAGAAATCTCCCTTCCATTTTGGGATTATTTTCAAAACTTCCGAACTCACTCAGCTCCCCTTTCAGCTTTTTCATAAGGTCATATCCAAGTTCTTTATGAGCCATCTCTCTGCCACGAAATTGAATGGTAATTTTGACTTTATAATTCTTCTCGAGAAAATTCTTAATATTTTTTACCTTGAAATTATAATCATGCTCTTCGGTTCGTGGACGAAATTTGATCTCTTTCAATTGAGTTGATTTCTGCTTCTTTTTCGCCTGTTTTGCCTTTTTGGATTCCTCAAATAAAAATTTCTTATAGTCAATAATTTTGCAAACTGGCGGGTTAGAATTTGGCGCAACTTCGACTAAATCTAATCCGAATTCTTCGGCTTTTTGTTGTGCCTGCCGAGTTGACATTATGCCGAGAGGTTCCTTTTCTGGACCAACCAACCTAACTTCTTGAACTTTAATCTGATGATTAATTCTCCTTTTGTTTTTCTTTTTAGGCGGACTTCTCCACCTAGAACTTTTTTTGAAATAAGTTATTCTATACCTCCAAAAAAAATGATGAGCAACTGCGGCTCATCAAATTCACATTTTTTTGACCTTGTGAGCAACCTTTCGGCGCTACAAGGTAGAAACTCGCAGCTTCTTTTTTTTATGTTACACTTTTGGGAGTGCTTGAAAAACTCGTCAAGAAATATACAAAAAAATTTTATAAAATGAATTTTTATCTGTAATCTTGACGGAAAAAATTGAATTTCAGAATTTGATTTTATGAAAAATATTTTTATTCTTGTTGGTGAGCGGTCTGCGGATTTGCATACTTCTGAATTTATTAAGGCGATAAAAAAATCTGATTTTGATTATACATTTTGGGGAATTGGCGGCCCAAAAATGCAAAACTTGGGATTTGAACCGATTTTTCCATTTGAAAAATTCTCTGTTATTGGATTTGTAGAAATTATTAAACATCTCAAATTTTTTTCTGAAGTGATAAAAAAAATTAGAACAGAATTAATAAAAAGAAAGCCAGATTTGGTGATTTTGGTTGATTATCCTGGATTAAATATCAAAATTGCAAAAATTGCGAAAACACTTCAGATCCCAGTTTTGTATTATATCAGTCCGCAGGTTTGGGCTTGGAAAAAGAAGCGAATTCATAAAATCAAAAAATATACAGATAAAATTGCTGTTATTTTTCCATTTGAGAAAAAATTATATGAAAAAATTGGTGCAAATGTAGAATTTATCGGACATCCCGTTTCTGAAGAGGTGAAAATTCAGTTTACGAAAGAAGAATTTGTGCAGAAATATAAGTTGGATAAAGGAAAAAAGTGGCTCGCATTTCTTCCGGGAAGTCGTGATATTGAAATTGAAAAAATTTTGCCCGAAATGATTGAAACAATAAAAAAATTGCAAAGTCAAAACAATTTTGAATTTTTGATTTCCCGCGCTGATAGCGTTTCTCATAAACATTTTTCCGAACTGATTGAGTCGCAAAAATCTAAACTTCATATTGTTGAAGAGATTTACGATTTGATAAAATATAGTAATCTTGTAATTTGCAAATCCGGAACTTCTGCGCTGGAAACTGGTTTTATCGGTACGCCGATGATAGTCGTTTACAAAACTTCTTTTCTCTCATATTTTATTGCGAAACTTTTGATAAAAATAGAGATGATTTCGATGCCAAATATTATTTTAAAGAAAAAAGTTGTGCCGGAATTAATTCAAAAAAATGCAAATTCTGACAAAATAACAGCCGAAATAAACTTGCTTCTAAATGATGAAAAAAAATATCAAAAAATGAAGCAAGAACTTTTAGTTTTACGAGAAAAACTTGGCTCAAAAAAAACATCAAAAAATCTCGCAAGAATTGTTAATTCAATGAGTTATGAAACAGAAAACAAAGAATAAATTAGCTCAAATATTCGGTCCAATTCTAATTAAATTTCTCATTGGAAGTTTGCGAATTAAGCGAATAAATAAGCAAAATATTTTCGATGCAAAAAATGAATTTGGCTCGGTAATTTACGCCTTTTGGCATAATCGCCTTTTGACCCTGTCATACGCTCATCGATTTGAGAATATCCGAATTTTAGTTTCAAAACATCAAGATGGGGAATACATTTCCAGAGCGGCGGCTGGACTCGGTTATACTTCTGTTCGCGGTTCAACAAAAAAAGGTGGAATGCGTGCAATGGTCGAACTTGTTCGTGCTTCAAAAAAATATGATATCGGAATTACTCCAGACGGTCCGCGCGGGCCGAAAGAACAAATTCAGGATGGTATTCTATATCTCGCATATAAAACTGGCAAACCGATAATTCCCGCTTCTTGTGATTCAAAAAAAAAGTGGGTTCTGAATAGTTGGGATAATTTTATCATTCCGAAACCATTTTCTGAAACAAAAATAATTTACGGACAACCGATTTTAGTTTCTAATAAAGATGAGATAATTTCAAAAAAGGGATTGCTGCAAAAAAAATTAATAAATTTAGGGAAAAAAATCGAGTATTAATTACCAAAAATAAAAAATACCAATATAATAAACAGAACTATTCCCGTCACAGTACTTGCTCCATAAAAGAAATATTTGCTTTTTCCTGTGAAGAACAGAGTTTTCAAATCAATGTCATCATCCTTTCTTCGCTTGTAATTATGTTGTTTTGGATTGTTAATTTTTGATTTATCTGTTATCTTTTTTACTGTTATTATACGAAAATTTTCTCTTTTTAACCATTCAACTTCGCCGTCTGAATTGAGAAATGGCATTAGTCCATTATTCCTTTTGCGATAAAAGAGTTTCATATCCATTTCTCTTTTTTTTGCTTCTTTCTCGGAAATTCGATGTAATAATTTATTTTTATCCATTAGATTCCTTTTTGAAATTTGAAGACATAATCTATTTTTTTTCTTTAATTTGTCAATAAATTTTATTTATTTTTCAGAAAAACTTGCCTAATTTTTTATTAGGAAATCTTTTTTGTAAATATCAAAAGGAGATTCTATGCTAAATAAAATGAGAAGTATGGCGCGTCCGATAATCTGGGCGATTGCGATAATATTCGTCGGCGGAATGGCGCTTATGGGAATTGGAAAAATTTTCAGTCCCAAAAATTATGTTGGAGTTATCGCAGGTGAGAAAATTAAGTATCAAAAATATCACGAAATGTTAAAAAATAGCTACGATAATTTTGTCCAAAATGCAGAAAGTAGCGAAATCAATCCAGAAACATATCGAGAATTAAATGACCAAACTTGGAATCAGCTTGTGCAAAGCATTATTTTTGATAACGCAATAAAAAAATTTAATCTGAAAATTTCTCCAAAAAAAATTGCTGATAAAATTCTTAATGAACCGCCTGAAATGTTAAAACAAAATCCAAATTTGCAAACAGATGGAAAATTTGATAATGCAAAATACTATCAAGCATTGCAGAATCCGCAAACTGGACTAAAATTATGGTTGGAAAGTTATTTTTCGCAACTGGCTTTATACGAAAAATTAATGGAATTTGTGAGCTCGTCTGTTATCGTTTCTGATGCTGAAATAGAGAAAGATTATACCGACAAAAATACGAAAGCGACAGCAGATATTATTGTGTTTTCGACAGATTTAACCGATTCTGTAAATGTTACAGAAATCGAGGAAAAAGAATATTATAACGAGCATAAAGATGATTACAAAAAGGATCCGCAAAGAAAATTGAAATATATCAAAATTCCGTTAAAACCTGGTCCCGCTGATATTAAAACTGCTGAAAATCTTATCGACGAAATCTACAAAATGGTTCTTGATGGAGATAATTTTGCAGAGTTGGCTAAAGATTATTCAGATTGTCCTTCAGCAGATAAAGGTGGAGATTTGGGATTTTTTGGACACGGAAAGATGGACAAAGCATTTGAAGAAGCAGCTTTCTCAATGGAAATTGGCGAAATTTCTGAACCTGTCAAAAGCAGTTTCGGCTGGCATATCATAAAGATTACCGATATTCGTTCCGAAGAGGAAAAAAAAGAGGTTAAAGCAAGTCACATTTTGGTGGAAGAAAAAGTTGGTGCAGAGACGAGAAATAATCTTGAAAAAATTGCTTTTGATTTTTACGAACAGTGCCAAGAAGATAGCTTCGAGGTTGTAGCAAAAAATTTTAATTATGAGATTAAAGAGACCTCAGAATTTTCAGAAAAAAGTCAATATCTTCCCGGAATTGGAAAAAATAAAACATTGATTGATTTTGCCTTTTCTAACAAAAAATATGAAGTTTCAAAACCATATCAAATCACTTCAGGCGACTATTTTATCGCGATGATTTCATATAAAATTGGAGAGCATTTCGACCCATTTGAAAATGTTAAAGATGTAATAAAATCGAAAATTGAACTGGAGAAAAAAATGGGATTTTTGGCAAATATCGCGGATAGCATCTCAGCAAATATCAGTTCTGAAAAATTTTCAGAAATTGCTGGAAAGAATGACCTTGAAATTGTGAATGCAAAACTTACAAAGAAAAGTAATTATATCAGAGGTGTTGGAAGAGAAAATGATCTTATAAAAATCATTCTTTCGTTAAAAAAAGTTGGAAAAATTTCCGATTTGTATAAAGGTGAAAAAGGTTATTATCTTGCTAAATTGCTTGAATTTCAGGAACCTGATATGGAAAAATTTGAAGAAGAAAAGGAATCGCTCAAAGCGAATATGTTGAAACGAAAAGAGGATGCGGCATACAATTCTTGGTTCACAAAGGAAAAGGAAAAAGCAAATATCAAGGATTGGCGAAATAAATATTACAAGATGTAATCGACTATTTTAATTTGTGTTCGGGAAAATCCTTCTCGTTCGGGCATTTCACTTCAACTTCGCCAGTTTCAAAATTTCCACTTGCAATATATTTGTCACCAACTCCATCTTCCGGACATTCATAAGCGTGCTTCAGATAGCCAGTTCTGACCAACTCAACCAAATCTCCATTAAACGACTGACTTCTATCCGACATATAATTTTCAATTGCGTTATGAATTTTCTCCATTTTTGCGATGCAATCTTCCTGTTTTTCGCGCTCTTTTACATTAAAAAATCGTGGAATTAGCAAAATGAAAATAAGCGCTATGAAGGCAATGATACTAATAAAAGTATAAATTGAAAATTTCTTTTTTTTATCTTTCACTTTTGGCATTCTAACTCCTAATTTTTTCCACAGAAATTATATTTAGATTTTTTGAGTCAAGTTTTCTCTTTCCGAAAGTTGGGAAAATTCTGCAATTTTGCGACCGGAACTTCTGCTGATATTTTTATCATTTTTCCATATTCAATATTCTTCACTTTTCCGTTTGCGCGTTTAATTTTCTCAATAATATTTCCGAGTTTTTCGTAATTTGTGTTAAAATAAATTTTGGAACAATTCTCCTTCGTGATGAATTTGCTATTTTTAATCGCAATCTGCGCAGATCCTGTATATGCCTTTATCAGGCCACCTACACCAAGTTTCGTTCCGCCAAAATATCTTACAACAACCAAACAGATATTCAATAATTCTTTTCCATTTATGACTTTCAAAATTGGTGGTCCAGAAGAATTTGTCGGCTCTCCTGAATCTGTTGAAAATTCAATTATATTGTTATTTTCAATTATTCTGTAAGCATAAACAATATGAGTCGGTTTTTTGTAATTCTGTTCAGTTTGCTCCAAAATTTTTTTGATTTTTTCCCTTTTTGAGAGATAAAACATTTTGGAAAAAAATCGAGAATTCTTTATTGTTATTTTTTTCCAGCTGGATTTTGAGACAGTTTTATATTTCTCAATCATAATTGAATTCCGTAAATATTCAAAAAAAATGTCAATAAATTGACAAATAATTATGCTCAAAAAGAGTTTTAAAAATGAAAATAAATCTACTTATCAGCGCCTGTTTATTGGGTATAAATTGTCGTTATGACGGTAAAATTATCGATGACTTTAATTTCGAAAAATTATTCATAAAATTCAATTTGATTCCCATCTGTCCTGAGCAATTAGGTGGATTGGCAACTCCGCGAGCAGCATCATTTTTCACATTTGGAGATGGGAATGATACGATAAATGGCGCATCAAATCTTGTAAATCTGGACGGCGTTGATGTCTCAAAAAAATTCAGAAAAGGTGCAGAAGAAACACTAAAAATTTGCAAATTTTTCAACATCAAATATGCTCTTCTCAAAGAGAAAAGTCCATCTTGCGGATTGAATAAAATTTATCTGAAAGAAAAATTAGTTGACAGACAAGGAGTGACTGCTGCAATTTTATCGAAAAATGGTTTGTCTGTCGTGCCAGAAAATCAAATATGGAGATTGTATGAAAGGAAAAGTTAAGTAAAAGAAAATTACCTTTTAGAATTTAAAAAAAATTGAATAATATGAAAATACAAGAAGAGCGTTTGAAAGAACTTTTTGGCGAAACATTACAATTCGAAGAGCAACACTTTTCTGCTTTTGCCACAAAAAATAGTGATGCTTTTCGTAGCACTTTTGAAAAAGCTAAAAATTTGCGAACTTCTTTTGCTGTCGACAGAGATAGAATTTTGTACACCGGTGCATATCGCCGATATCAAGGAAAAACGCAAGTTATCTATTTCTCAAATTTGTTCAACGAGGAGATGTCAAATCGAAGTTTGCACACAACTTATGTTTCACAAATTTCAAGAAGCATCGGAAAAATCCTTCGCCTTAATCTTGAATTGATTGAAGCGATTGCATTGGGACACGATCTTGGGCATCCTCCATTTGGTCACGATGGCGAAGAGCTGCTTGATGAATGCTGTCTTAATCATAATATCGGAAGATTTCATCACAATGTCGAAAGTTTGCATATCGTTGACCATATCTCAAATAAAGGAAATGGGATTAATCTCACTTTTCAGGTTAGAGATGGAATTATCTCGCATGATGGAGAAGTTCACGATGAAAAAATTCAGCCGAATAGAAAAAAGAAAGAAGCAGATATTCAAAATTTTATAACGAAAATGAAAAAAGAAGATGGAACCATAACTCCCGCTACACTCGAAGGATGCGTTGTTAGAATTTCTGATACCATCGCATATATCGGGCAAGATATCGAGGACGCAATTCATCTTGGCTTCCTAACTCGTGATGAACTTCCCAAAGATGCAACTAAAAAACTCGGTTCCACTAATGATGAAATTGTGAACTCGCTCGTGACAAGTGTGATTGAAAATAGTTACAAAAAAGATTATGTTGCGTTTGACAAAGCGACATCCGATGCGCTTTATCAACTGAAAAAATTCAATTACAAAAAGATATATACTCATCCAAAAATCAAGGAAGCCAAACATTCTATTCGACGCGGAATGATTGCTCTTTTTGATAAATACCTTTCTGATTTGGCAAAAAAGAGAAGCGATTCAAAAATATTTATTCATTTTCTTAATCATAAAAGTGATAAGTATTGTCAAAATTTTTGCGAAGAAGAGAAGGTTCGGGATTTCATCGCAACGATGACCGATAGATATTTTAATCTGGAATTGAAACATTATTCGCTTCCGGAAATACTGTTTTAGATTTTTTTTAGGAGATTAAATGGATATAAATTTATTTTCAAAAGAAACAGAAAAAGTCAAAGATAAATTGCTTGAATTGCTGAGGTATCTTTGAAACTGATGAAAATAGAAAAGAAATTGCCAAGTTAGAAAAACAGATGTCTGCTCCAGATTTCTGGAATGACCAAGAGAATGCAAAGAAGATAACGGAAAGAATTAGCGATTTAAAAGAAGCAAGGAACCTGTCTGAAACGATTACAAATTATCAGGGAGAATTGGAAACTTTTCGCACATTGCTTGATGAAGAATATGATTCAGAATTAGCAACTGAGGCAGAAAAAAAAATATCTCAAATTCAAAAGTTTATTGAAAAAACAGAATTGCAATTGCTTTTAAGCGATGAGGCAGATAAAAACGACGCAATTCTTGTCGTTCATTCTGGCGCTGGTGGAACTGAGGCATGCGATTGGGCTGAAATGCTTTCTCGAATGTATTTCCGTTGGGCTGAAACACAAAATTACAAAACAGAAATTCTCGACAAACAATTTGGTGATGAAGCTGGAATAAAAAGTATAACTCTCGAATTCAAAGGGAGATACGCTTATGGATATTTGAAAGGAGAAAGCGGAGTGCATCGGCTTGTGCGAATTTCGCCATTTGATACAAACAAACGCCGCCATACATCTTTCGCATCGGTATTTGTCTATCCAGAAGTAGATGATAAAATAAATATTGAAATTAATGATAATGATTTGCGAATCGACACTTTTCGCGCAAGTGGTGCTGGTGGACAGCATGTCAATAAAGTGGAAAGCGCTGTTCGAATTACGCATTTGCCAACAAATATCGTCGCTCAATCTCAATCTGAACGCTCACAATTTCGAAATAAAGATTACGCAATGAAAATTTTGAAGGCGCGACTTTATCAGCATTTTAAGGAAATTCAGGATGAAAAGAAGCAAAAAGCCGAAAATAAAAAGAAAAAAATCGAGTGGGGAAGTCAGATTCGTTCTTATGTGTTTCATCCATATTCAATGGTAAAAGACCATCGCACAAATGCTCAAACAGGAAATGTGCAAGCTGTTATGGATGGAAATATTGACCTTTTTATTAACGCTTTTTTGAAGATGAAATAATGTATAAAAAATTTAAGTTAGGTTATTAAAATGCAAAACGAAAATCAATTAATCAACGCAAGGAAAGAGAAGTTAAAACGACTGGCGGAATTAGGCGTAAATCCATTTCCTTCAAAAGCAGAACGAAGTCACCTTATCGCAGAAATTTTTGAAAATGCTGATAAATTTGTGAAATCAGAAATTTGTGTTAAACTTGTCGGACGCATTCGTTCTCTGCGAAAAATGGGAAAAACCAGTTTCTTTCATATTGAAGATAAATCTGGTAAAATTCAGGTTTATGCTCGAAAAGATGATGTCGGAGAAAAAAATTATCAAATTTTCAAGCAATCCGATTTAGGCGATTTTGTAAATATCTTCGGAAAAATTTTCTATACAAAATCTGGCGAACTTTCACTTTATGCAGATGAAATAACATTTCTCACAAAATCCATTCGCCCAATTCCAGTTGTGAAAGAAAAAGAGATTGACGGAAAAAAGGTAATTTACGACCAATTCGCTGACAAAGAACTTCGCTATCGTAAGCGCTATTTGGATTTGCTTCTTAATCCTGATGTGAAAGAGACATTTATTAAACGCACAAAAATCATTAAAATGATGCGTGAATTTCTCGATAAACGAAATTTCATCGAAGTAGAAACTCCGATTCTTCAGCCGCAATATGGCGGTGCTGCTGCTCAGCCATTTATCACAAAACATAACAAACTTGATATGAATTTATACCTCAGAATTGCTGATGAACTCTATCTGAAACGGCTCATAATTGGCGGATTTGAGCGAGTTTACGAAGTTTGCAAGGACTTCCGAAATGAAGGAATGGACAGAATGCACAATCCCGAATTCACGATGATTGAGCTGTATCAGGCGTATGCAGATTATAACGACATTATGAATCTTGTCGAAGAGTTGCTGACCGAAATTGCAAATGAGATTTGTGGAACTCTTCAATTTGAGTATGACGGAATGAAAATCAATATGAAAAAACCGTGGAAACGAGCATCAATTTCATCTTTAATTCAGGAATATGTGAAAATTAATATTGAAAAAATGACTCTTGCCGAGATGCTAAAATTCTGCAAAAAGAATGAGATTGAACTTGATACGAAAACTTACGGAAAAGTTATTGATGAAATTTTTAAGAAATTTGTTGAGCCGAATTTGATTCAGCCAACCTTTGTGATTGACTTTCCAAAAGAGGTCTCTCCGCTTGCAAAATCAAAACCGGATAATCTAGAAATTGTCGAGCGATTTGAAGTATTTATTGCTGGTCTGGAGATTGGAAACGCCTTTACAGAACTGAATGATCCGATTGACCAGCGAGCAAGATTGGAATCTCAAGCAGAAAAGAGAAAATCTGGTGATTTGGAAGCGAGCGAAGTTGACGAAGATTTCCTCGAAGCAATGGAATATGGAATGCCGCCAACTGGTGGACTCGGGCTGGGCGTGGACAGAATCGTGATGCTCTTCACAAATTCGCATTCAATCAAAGATGTGATTTTCTTTCCACAGATGCGAAACATCTAAAATGTACCACATCAAACTCGCATATAAATATCTAAAATCCGAACATCACAAAGGATTTGCGCTCGGAAATCTGATTTCCGTTATCGGAATTTTCCTCGGTGTATTTGCGCTGGTTGTTGTAATGTCTGTAATGAATGGATTGGAAAATGATATTATTCATCGCATAATCGGACTTCATTCTGAAATAAAAATTTTCAACAAAGATTACAATCCGATAAAAAATTGGAAAAACCTTGTCCAAAAAATTTCTTCAGAAAATGTAGATGGAATAAGTCCGGTCTGTCAAGCAGAACTTATGCTTACAAATGAGCAGAATGTCTGCGGCACAATCTGCCAAGGAATTCAACTGGAAAAACATCTTCGAACAACTCTTCTTTTGCGAAACATTTTCATTGGAAATCCGACTTCGGAAGATATGAAAAATGGCATTCTGCTCGGCTCGGGTATGGCAGCTCATCTTCGCGTGAACTTAACTGACATCGTTACGCTTACATCGCCAATCGCTGACCAGCCAACTCCATTTGGGCTTATCCCGAAAAGCAAAAATCTAAAAGTCGTTGGATTATTTTCAACCGGAATTCCTGAATATGATATGAAACATTCATTCACAGATTTATCGACTATGCAGCACTTTACAGGAATGAAAAATTCTATCTCATTTCTCGAAATATTAACAAAATCTCATAAAAATTCTCTGAAAATTGCAAAAAATCTCAGCGAAAAATTGGGAGAAAATTTCGAAGTCCAGGATTGGCGACAATTTGAAAAGCATCTTTTTGCCGCAATAAAATTTGAAAGAAAGGTGATGTTTCTCGTTCTCATTCTGATATTTCTCGTCGCTGCTTTCAATATGATTGGGAATTATCTTAAAATGGTTTCGCAGAAAAAACAAGATATTGGGATTTTGAAATCGCTTGGCGCCACATCAAATGATATTATGAAAATTTTTATCATAAATGGGATTTGCATCGGACTAATCGGCACTATCTCGGGATTGGTTGTCTCGCTCGGACTTTTGTTCGCTCAAATAAGATGGCATTTTATAAAAATTCCAATTGCCGGAATGCCATTCCAGTCCATTCCTGTAAAGATTGAAATTCTTGATTTGATAATTGTGGCTTGTGTTTCGCTGATTATTAGTTTGCTTACAACAATTATCCCCGCATATCGCACAACGAAGATTGATGCGATAAAGGTTATCCGCGAAGGGGAAGAGTGATTCTTGGGGAATGAGTAAATTAGTAAATGGGTGAATGGGTGAATGAGTGAATGGGTGAATGGGTTATTTCGCAGTTTCTTCATAAAGATTTGACAAGTTTTTTTAGGAAAGATATTTTTTCGCTCATATAAATTTTGGGAAATGGTTTAAGATGTTAATGTCAAAATCAGATAGCCAATAATCTTAATTATGAATAAGAAAATTTTAAACAAAAATTTACACAGTTCAAAAAAACTAAAAGAAAGGAGAATGAATAATGTTTACAACAATAGGAATAATAATTTTAATAGCATACTCATTTATTTGTGGTAATTTTAGTGGTTATGTTGCTTCCAAAAAGGGCTATGATGGTCTGGGGTGGTTCTTTTTAGGTCTATTATTTAATTTAGTAGCACTAATTGCTGTTGCTGGGTTACCAATTGTAACTGAAACGTTGACCTCAGACTACTTATACTATCGAAATGAATACGAAACATTCAAAGAAGAATTGGAAATTGATAAGAAAAACAATAAGTTAACAGATGAGGAAATTAAAGAAAAAGAGGAAAAATTAGAAAGAATAAAAAATAAATTAGAATCTTAATATACTGACAAAAAATTAGCCCCTCTAAGAGCCAAACTCAAACCCAATGGTGGAAATATGAAAAGAAAAGATATGAGTAAAGCACGAATAAAATATTGGGAAGATTTTGAAGTAGATGATTTTATAGAAGTAAAAAAAGGAAAAAAGAAAAAAGAGAAGAAAAAGAAGATTAAAAAATGAACAATGGAAAATAAAAAAAAGGCAGTGTCGGGAAGACACTGCCCATGGCAAAGATCTAACTTAATGATAGACCTGAGGTTTGACCTCGAC
>JACKQG010002565.1_pt1 | contig 23580 bp, 24 predicted proteins | sample 8237621 | NCBI WGS metagenome assembly JACKQG01 (sample SAMN15677084, study PRJNA649215) | marine metagenome | biome: marine; feature: Black Sea; material: saline water; isolation source: suspended particulate matter (SPM) from the Black Sea western gyre | collected 2013-06-09/2013-06-10 | depth... | reverse complement strand
GTCTCAATGAAGGCAAGGACCAATTGGAACCTACGTTGATAATGGCCCTTGAGATCCTCGGCCGGGGCATTACGAAAAATTGAAATATTCAATATTCAACATTGAAACCGGAGGTTTGAAGAGATGACCGATCTTCCAATGACCTTTCCCCATATCCTCATGGATAACGCAAAAAAATTCCCCCCCACCAAGGCGGCCATACGTGAAAAAGATTTCGGCATATGGCAGTCCTATTCATGGCAGGATTACCTCGATCAGGTAAGGGATTTCGCCCTTGGGCTGGCCTCTTTGGGATTTAAAAGGGAAGACAAAATGGCTATTATCGGGGACAACAGGCCCCAGCTTTATTGGGGTTTAGCCGGCTGCCAGTGTTTGGGCGGCGTTCCCGTTCCCCTATACCAGGATGCCATACACAAGGAACTTTACTATATTGTAGATCATTCAGAGTGCAGGTTTGCCCTGGCCGAAGACCAGGAACAGACCGACAAGCTGATGCATCTGAAAGATGAAATCCCCAGGATGGAATATATCATATATGATGATCCCAGGGGGCTTCAAAACTACAAGAAAGACTGGCTGATCGCCTTTACAGATGTTCAGGAGATGGGCCGCAGGTTTGGCAAAGAAAACCCCGACTATTTCATGGATTCGGTCAATCAGATAAAGCCCGATGATATGTCTATCATCGGCTATACGTCAGGGACCACCGGCAATCCAAAGGGGGTTATGATAACACACCGTATGATCGCCGATTGTTCCCGCGGATTTCTTCAATGGGACAATCTGGATGACAAAGAAAATGTCATGGCCTATCTCCCCATGGCCTGGATTGGGGATCATATCTTCTCCTACGGCCAGGCCTTCTGTTCAGGGTTTACCGTCAACTGTCCGGAAAGCACGGAGACGGTGGTCCAGGACCAGAAGGAGATCGGGCCCACCTATATCTTTGCTCCCCCCCGTATATGGGAAAATATCCTGACCCAGATTTTGATCAAGATAGAGGATGCGGCCTGGATTAAACGAAAGGGATTTGACTACTTCATGAAGGTGGCCAATCGGGTTGAGAAAAAGAGGATCGCCAACGAGCAGGTCCCGGTTGGAGACAGTCTCCTTTATCAAATCGGTCGTTTCCTTTATTTCGGTCCATTAGTAGACAACCTCGGGATGAGTAGGATCAAGGTGGCCTATACAGCAGGGGAGGCCATCGGCCCGGAGATATTTGAGTTCTACAGGTCCTTGGGGATCAATCTGAAACAGCTCTATGGCATGACAGAGAGCTGCGCCTATGTGTCCATGCAGAAAGACGGGGAGATCGACTCCGAGAGCGTGGGACCTCCGGCCCCCGGTGTGGAGATAAAAATATCTGACAAGGGCGAGGTTCTGTATAAAAGCCCCGGCAATTTTTTGGGTTATTTTAAGAACCCCGAAGCAACGGCTGAAACCGTTAAAGACGGGTGGCTCCTTTCGGGTGACGCAGGCTATATGACGGAGCAGGGACATCTCAAGATCATAGACCGGGCCAAAGATGTTAGCAAATTGAATGACGGCACCATGTTCGCGCCCAAATACATCGAGAACAAGCTCAAGTTCAGCCCCTATATCAAGGAGGCCGTGGCCCATGGGATGGAGAAAGATTTTGTGGCCGTTTTTATCGACATCGATTACGGGTCCGTGGCAAACTGGGCCGAAAGAAGACATATCGCCTTTACAAGCTATACAGACCTCGCCCAGAAACCTCCCATATATGACCTCATCCGTGAGGCCATCCTCAAGGTAAACAGGAGTCTGAGCGAGGACCCAAGGCTCAAGAATTCCCAGATCAAGCGCTACCTCCTCTTTCATAAGGAGTTGAACCCGGATGACGGCGAGATCACCCGCACCAGAAAGGTGAGGAGGAAGTTTATCGCAGAGAAATATGGCAATCTTATTGATGCACTTTATGACCCGGATAAAGATAGCATAGACATGGAAGCGACATTTACCTATGAGGATGGGCGGACTACTACCATGAGGGCCAATCTCAAAGTCCGCGATGTCGAGACATATTAACGGAGGCAAGACGCCATGAATGAAAAGCCAGAACCCATACTCCGCACAGAAGATATTAGCATAACCTTTGGGGGTCTGAAGGCCTTGGACAATGTCAGTCTGGAGATCAATCCCGGCGAGATCTTTGCTATTATCGGCCCCAACGGCGCAGGGAAGACCACGATGCTGAACGTCATCAACGGGTTTTATATGCAAGACGAGGGCAGCATCTTCTTTGAAGGGAAGAAACGGCCTAAAGGTCTGAAGCCGAGCGTAATAGCGGCCCAGGGAATCGCCAGGACCTTTCAGAATCTGGCCCTGTTTACGGGGATGTCCGCCCTTGGAAACATCATGGTGGGTCGGACCATGAAGATGCATTCCAACATCTTTTCCCAGGCCCTTTACTGGGGTTTCAGTCGGAAAGAGGAGATCGAGCACAGGAAGGCCGTGGAGAGGATCATTGACTTCCTCCAGATCGAAAACATCCGGCAGACACCCGCCAGCATGCTCCCTTATGGTCTGCGAAAAAGGGTCGAATTGGCAAGGGCCCTGGCCGCAGAGCCCAAGCTCCTTCTCTTAGACGAACCCATGGCCGGCATGAACTTGGAAGAGAAGGAGGATATCGCCCGGTTTGTTCTGGATGCCAACGAAGAATTGGGCTACACCATCGCCCTGATTGAGCATGATATGGGGGTGGTTATGGATATCTGTGACCGGATTGTGGTCCTCGACTTCGGTAAAAAGATCGCCGAAGGGACACCGGATGAGGTTAAGGCAAATCCCGAGGTTGTTAAGGCCTATCTCGGGACGGCAGAAGGATGATGACTTGGTTGAGTAGTTAAGTGGTCAAGTTGTTGAGTGGGACTCAACTATTCAATCCCGCCTCAGGCGGGACTTAACTAAGAAATGTAAGGAGATAACAGAATGGCTTTTTTCTTTGAGGTACTGATTACCGGGCTTATGGTAGGTATCATGTATTCCCTGGTCGCCCTCGGATTTGCCCTGATCTTCAAGGCATCGGAGGTGTTCAACATGGCCCAGGGTGCCATGAGCCTTTTTGCAGCCCTTGCCCTTTACGGTTTTTTAGAGCAGTATCTGCATCTCCCGTTATGGCTTGCCCTCCTCTGCACCGTGGCTGCCATGATCATCTGGGCATACGTCATTGTGTTTATTGTCCTGAAACCGCTTGTGAACCGTCCTCCGCTTATGCTCTTTATGGCCACCTTTGGTGTGGCATATCTCATGGAGGGGATAGGACAGTCCATCTACGGCACACAGGCCAAGGGGTTGAATCTTGGTATCCCGGATGAGATGTATGAAGTGGCCGGCATATTTATCAGCTCCTTTGATCTCTTCTTTGCGGGTGTGGCAGCCCTATTAGTGTTAGGTCTTGTCTGGTTCTTCCAGAAGACGAGGAGTGGAAGGGCGCTCAGGGCCGTGTCCGACGATCATGAGGCGGCCCTCTCCGTGGGTATCCCTCTTCTCAAGGCTTGGACCCTGACCTGGATTATTGCAGGTGTGGTGGCCACGGTAGCTGGGGTGGCCTGGGGAACACGCCTCGGGGTCCAGTTCAGCCTCTCCTTTATCGCGCTCAAGTCCCTTCCCGTTCTCATTATCGGTGGGATTGACAGCATCCCCGGTGTGATCCTCGCGGGACTCATCGTGGGAGCCTGCGAAACCGTAGGAGAGGTCTTCATCGGGCCTTATGTAGGAGGGGGCATTCAGACCTTTTTGCCCTATCTCCTGGCTCTCCTTGTCCTCTATTTTAAACCATACGGCCTTTTCGGTAAGGAGATCATAGAAAGAGTGTGATGTAAGGATAGAGTATGTGTTGGTAGTTCCATAACTTTAGGCATTTTAGGCACTTTAGCTCACTTTAGGCACTTTTCCGGTTTATCCGGGTGAGGTATTAGTTGAGAAGAAAGAATAACCATATTACATTATCTTCCCTGTAATAGATACGGGAGCGCAACATGATGGAGTTAACCTATGTTCTATAGAGAATGCGGTAATTTCAAAGACAGTTATGACAGCGATATGGCCATCTTCCCCATCCCTTTGGACAGGTGGGGCTTTATCGTCATGCTTTTTATGGCCTTTGTCATTGTTCCCTTATTTGTGAGCGAATACCTGATGATGAACATCATTGTTCCCTTTTACTGTTTCGCGCTTTCCGCTTTCGGGCTTAATGTCTTAGCCGGATATGCCGGCCAGGTCTCCATTGGGCACGCCGCCTTTATGGCCGTCGGGGCTTATAGCTCATTCATCTTGTACATGCGGTACGGCGTGCCGCTCATCCCGAGTATCCTTGGCGGCGGTGTGGTTGCCTCGATAGTAGGAACTTTTTTCGGACTCCCTTCCCTCAAGATAAAGGGTTTCTATCTCGCCATCTCTACCTTAGCCTCCCAATTCATCATAGAATGGGTTATCGTACATGTACATTGGATAAGCGGTGGGGTTTTTGGAACCATAGAGGCGCCGGAAATGTATATCTTTGGGTTTCACTTAGACACACCGGTCAGGAAATATTATCTGGTCCTCTGTATTTTGGTCCTGCTAATGACCATTGGCAAGAATTTGGTGCGTGGCCAACTTGGCAGGAACTGGATGGCCATCAGGGATGTCGACTATGCGGCCGAGATCATCGGGGTGAATCTCTACCGGGATAAACTGGTTGCCTTTGCCGTCAGCACCTTTTATGCTGGAGTGGCCGGCTCATTGATTACCTTTTGCTATATAGGGGCCGCAAATATTGAAGAATTCAACGTCATGACCTCTTTTGCCCTTATGGGGATGATCATCATCGGGGGGTTGGGGACGGTCCTCGGTTCATTTCTTGGAGCCGGGTTTTTTGTCATGCTCCCGATCGCCATCAACCAGTCGTTGGGGACATTCATGGAGGTGGTGCCTGCTGATATACTGGCCAATATTGAATCGATTATTTTTGGAGGATTTATTGTCGCCTTTCTCATTGTTGAACCCTATGGTATGGCCAGATTGTGGCACACGATAAAGGATAAGTTGCGGCTCTGGCCATTTCCATATTAGATAAGCGATTAACGAATAACTAATAACCAATAACGATTAACTAATAACGATTAACTAATTCTTGGGGGAAGTTTTTTTAACCGCGAACTTTAAAAATGGGAGGAGATGGCCATGGGACGTAAATTGATTTTTGTTTTATTTATCAGTGTTCTTGCAGCGAGTTTTGTCCTGCTTTCAGGACCGGCAATGGCTGCCGAGAAAAAAAAGGAAGCGCCAACCCAGTTTTCTGGTATCTTAGCTTATAGAACCGGCCCCTTTGCAGCGGGTGGCAGCGGGTTCAGCAGCGGTATGGAAGACTATATGGAGCTGATAAACGTCAATGGCGGGATGAATGGTATCAAGTACTCATTTGCTGAGTGCGAAACCGCCTATAACACGGCACGGGGTGTTGAGTGCTACAACCGCTTCAAGGATAAGATGACCTTTGTTCATCCATTGAGCACAGGTATTACCTACGCCTTGATTCCCAAGGGCACAAAAGATCATATCGCCATCATTTCAAGTGGTTACGGTCGTGCCGATGCCTCGGATGGCCGGGTTTTCCCCTGGGTTTTTACAATCCCCACCAATTACTGGTCTCAGAATACTGCTAAGATAAAGTTCATCGCCATAAAGCAGGGATGGGACGGGAAAGATATGGCGACAATAGGGAAATACCTGAAGGGTTTGAAAATCGCCAATCTCCACATCGACGTTCCCTACGGCCAGGAGACCAAACCGATCCTCGATGCCTTAGCCAAGAAGTACGGTTTTACAGTCAGGCATTTTCCTGTGCCCTGGCCGGGTATTGACCAGAAGGCCCAGTGGTTGGACATAGTCAGGAGATACAAGGCAAACTGGGTCATCAATCGCAACTGGGGCGTCTCCTGTACTGTGCCGCTTAAAGAGGCGGCCAGACTCAAGTTCCCCAGCAACAGGGTCCTCGGTGTGTGGTGGTGCGGATCGGAAGAGGATGTCCTCCCTGCAGGCCCGGCAGCCAAGGGTTATTACTCTGCAAACTGGCATGGTGTTGGAAGAGGCTTCTCCGTTATCAAACAAATCGTAGACAAGGTCCACGGCGTTATGAAAGGGCATATCTCATTTACCCGTGTGGGTTCAGTTTATTATAACAGGGGAGTTTATGCTGGAATCATCAACACTGAGGCCATCCTAACAGCTCAGAAGAAGTTTGGGGTTAAGGTCCTGAATGGAGACGAGGTAAGATGGGGCTTTGAGAACTTGAATATCACCACGGCAAGACTCAAAGAGCTCGGTGCAGATAAGTTTATGCAGCCCATCAAACTCAGCTGCGCAGACCACGAGGGTGGCGGACCGGTCTTTTTCCAGCAGTGGAACGGCGAGAAATGGGTCATGACAGGGATCGTCGTAACTCCCATGACCAAATTTGTCAGGGCGATGATTGAAAAATCAGCCAACAAATACGCCAAAGAGAAGGGAATCAAGATAAGAGATTGTAATTAAATCAATACTTAAACCTGTGGGAAGGGGAGTATGCACACTCCCCTTCCCCATTGGGATTGTGGATTTTGGTATAAACCAGGCTGGTTTCGGGGGCTTATTGCCCTGGGGAATGGAAAACCAGTTATCTAAAAGGCTTTGCCATTAAGTTAGATCAGTCGTTGGAGGTGAATATATATTATGGCCACAGAGCAGGCGCCATTACTCAAGGTTAATAACATCGAGGTCATCTACGAGCATGTGATACTGGTCCTCAAGGGAGTCTCCCTCGATGTCTATGAAGGGCAGATCGCTTCTCTCCTGGGCGCCAATGGCGCCGGTAAGAGCACCACCCTGAAGGCCATATCCAACCTGGTCAAGGCAGAGCGTGGCGAGGTGACAAAGGGGACGGTAGAATTTGATGGGATCCGCGTTGACAGGTTGTTTGCACCCCAGTTAGTAAAAATGGGTCTTATCCAGATAATGGAGGGGAGACACACATTTGAGCATCTGACCGTTGAAGACGATCTTCTCACAGGCGCGTATACAAGGGGTCGAGACAAGAAAGGGACTAAAGCGGCCCTGGAGATGGTTTACGGATATTTCCCCCGTCTCAGGGAACGTAGGGGTGCCAAGACCGGTTATATATCCGGGGGCGAGATGCAGATGTGCGCCATCGGACGTGGCCTCATGGCAAAGCCGAAGATCATGCTCTTGGATGAGCCCTCCATGGGATTAGCGCCGCTGCTTGTGGAAGAGATATTCAACATCGTCCGGCGTCTCAATAAGGAGGAACACGTGGGCATGCTCTTAGCTGAACAGAATGCTGCCATGGCCCTCAAGTATGCCGAGTACGGGTACGTAATGGAGAATGGCCGCGTTGTCCTGGACGGAAGCGCCGAGATGCTTAGAGACAATGCCGATGTGAAGGAGTTCTACTTGGGCCTGACCGCGGTGGGCAAGAAGAGTTACCGGGATGTGAAGCATTACCACAGGCGGAAACGCTGGCTGGCATAAGACATAGGATTTATGATTGTTGATTGTCGAGGACCCCGTCTTTAGCGGGGTTGATTGATGATTGAAGACCCGAAAAACATCAATACATTCCTCTCACCTTGATTCCTTTCAGAATTTTTCGTGCAATGGCCGGGGCCTTTCCCGGCTGAATATTCTTGTGCGTTATAGATTCATCTATTATTGAACGGGCCTCATCAAGCGCGACGCGACCCATTCCTTTTACTGTTTCTGTCCCTCATTAGCTTCTTTTGAAAAATAAGACATGCGATAACAGGAATTGGGTCAAAGAAAAAGGGCTTACGCCATGCGACGTAACCCCTTGATCTTACTGGTGCCGAGACGCAGAATTGAACTGCGGACACGGGGATTTTCAGTCCCTTTTTTTCGGTTTCCCATACTTTCCTAAAATATCACTTTCCCCTTGACATTCAATAATTTATCCTTATTATCTATTCCTAAGAGTTCCTTTAAAGACCTTTAGTTTCAGTCAAAATCTTGTACCTATCTTGTACCAAACGAGACGCGGGGATTATTCAAAGGGGGGGATGAATATGTCAAAATGGATCAATGCAGGCCAGGGAATTGAATATCGAAAACATAAATCCAAAAGGCATGGTGTGAAGTTTGACAGATACTTCAGGGGTCGATACACGGTCAACAGAAAAACCGTAACTATTGGGTTTGGGTGGGAGTCGGGAGGATGGACACAGGTCAAATGTTTGTCGGAGCTTGAATCCCTCAAAATGGCAGCGAAAGAGGGAGGGGCGGAGCCAGTTACTTTAAGGGAAAAACAAGAGCAATCCGAAAAGAAGCGAGAAGTCGAACGGGAGAAGTCCAAGAGGGAAGCGGCGGAGAATATCACGTTTGGTCAATTTTTTGAAGAGACATATTGGCCGGTTTCCCAAAGTTCAAAGAAAAAAGAATCTTTTCGTAAGGAATGGGGTCATTTTAATAATTGGATCAAGCCAGTGGTGGGCGATCTTCCATTCAAGGGGATCAGTCAGATCCAGGCGGAGAAGATCAAACGTAATATGCAGAAGAAAAAGCGGTCTCCGCGAACGATTGAGTATGTCCTTGCTACTTTCAGGCAGGTTTGGAATTTAGCCAGGGAAGAGGGTTTGACATTTGTGGATAGTCCTTCCAAGAAAGTTAAGATCCACAAGCCTGATAATGAACGGAAAAGATATCTCACAGATGACGAAGCGGATTCTCTCCTGGATGCCTTGCGGGTCAAAAGTGAACAGGTTTATCAGATCTCCCTTTTATCCTTAGATAGTGGTTGTCGTTTCTCAGAGGCGGTCAGGCTAACGTGGAGAGGGATTGACATAGAGAAAGGTATCATAACATACAGTGACACAAAAATGAGCGGAGGCACTAAGAGCCGGGTTGTGCCAATGACAGCCAGGTTGAAGGTTCTCTTTGAGTCCATGCCAAGGGGCGGGAATCAGGATCTTGTTTTCCCTGATAAGAAAGGTTATGTCCAAGAGAAGATATCACACAGCTTTTACAGGGTTGTAAATAAATTGAAACTGAATAAAGGGATAACAAATCCAAGAGACAAGGTTGTGTTCCATACTTTTCGCCATACCTATGCCTCTAATCTGGTTGAGTCCGGTGTTGATCTCTATCCGGTTCAGCGGTTGTTGGGTCATTCAAATAGCAAAATGACGGAAAGGTACAGTCATTTATCAAGTGATACCTTGAAGGCCGCGGTCGAAAAGATGGAAGAAGCCAAGAGGGAGAAGAAGAGAAATCAAGATACCAAGGATGGAAAAGTTGTCAATTTGAACTGACGATTTTTAACATTTCATATCCTAAGAGCAATATCCGCAAAAAGAGCAAAAGGAGAATAAACGATTTCCGGGGATAGGTTATGCAGACCGAACGGCGGGATTCCCTGTCCCGCTTTCCCTGGAATTATTAAACAGGAGGCTTGAGGGTGCTATGGAAGAAGATTTAAAAGACGTTTGTCTTAGGAAGAAGTTTGAGCTTATGTGGCATACGTCCGCAACGTTAGGTTCGGCGATGAAGTCTTATCAAATTGCAGTTGAAAAAAAGCCAGTTTTGTTGCGTATCATGGTGAAAGAGGCAGGCGGATTTGATCACCCTGTTTTTTCTGATTTCTATACATTGTTTAAGGATTTAGATGATTGCAGCATGGATGCTGAAAAAAGTGAAAGGCTTGATAATCTTCCACTTGGGATTCTTATTGAAAAGGATAGTCTTTTTTATGCGAGCTTTTCCGATGTCCTAAATTCTGAGATTCTGGATACTTATTTGAATCCAGGGTTTCAATTTAGCAATGATCCTGAAACCTTTTTAGTTGAATTTTTCACAGTATTAAAGGTTTTTTCTGTTATAGATGAAGGGAGCGATCCAAGAGTTGATCTTGCAGCCATGAAAGCCCTATTCCATGCAGGGAGAATGATTGAACGATTGGAGCATGAAGGGAGAAAGCGGAGCGATATGCCAGCTAAAGCCGGAAGTACAAAACACAAAGGTTATGTTTCAGATCAAGATGTAATTCAGGCCGCTAAAGAGGTATCTAAGCGGCTTAAATCAAAACGGGATATAGCGCGGGTAGTGCGAAAACGATTACTTAAAGATGAATCAGAAAAAGAGAATCCCAAGAAAGTATTCAAAGAGGATCATATTCGGAACGTAATATTAAAAGAGGTGTGGCCAGAGATCCTATAACTTAAAAACTTTTGAATTGATTTTTCAGAAAGCCGATTTCCCTTCACAGGGTGATCGGCTTTTTTTTGTATAAAAAATGGGGTCTATCTAAGATAGAACCCAAAAAGATCAAACATATCAATAATTTAGCTTGACTATAAGTTCCTAAAGGATTATTGTATTTCTGACACAAAAAGAAATTTAACTGAAGGAGGATCAAATGGAAAAAGATATTTTTCAAGAGATGGTGGACAGGTGGCCGAGCGCGATTGTGGCCAGGACGGAGATGGACAAGTTCACAGGCGGGATGATTTCCGGGAAGTACCTTGCGAATTTAGATTCAGATGGTACGGGTCCAGTCCGGGTGAAGTTAGGAAGAAAAGTCGGCTATCCAACCAAGGAGTTGGTCCAGTGGTTGCGGGATCGGTCGAATTAAAACGAAGGGAGGTGAAACAGGATGAGCAAAGAACAGGTGATTTTGCAGGTGTTACGGGAAGCCGGGATTTATCAGCAGGCCAGGGAGAAGGTGTCAAGTGATGCCGAGTTGGCCAGGTTGTTTGATGAGGATTTCGAGAATTTAATGCGCGTATGCGCGGAAGGGGTTTAAAGATGGAAGTCCATCCTTGTTTGAAACTTGTTCCAGAAATGCCGGGGGATCTCTTTCAGAGGTTGAAGGAAGATGTCTCCGGGTTAGGCGTTATCAATCCTATTGTCTTACTGGAAGGTAAGATCCTTGACGGTCGTGCCAGGTATCGAGCTTGTCAGGAGTTGGGGATTGAGTGTCCGGTTCGATCGGTCGAGAATATGTCTCCATCGGATTGTGTTAGATCCATGAATGTTTACAGGAGACACTTGTCAGAAGATCAGCAGGTGGAAATTAGGCAGCAGTTGATTGAAATCAGGTACTAATGAAAAGGCCTCCTCCAGGAGTCCACTCCAGAGAAGGCCAAAAGAGATGAGAATCAGGTGATTTATGTCAAATTTAAGCGTTGATACAGCAGATGTCAAGCGTTTTTTCAATGCCTTATGGCCAGGTCAAGAAGATGGTTTCTTGTCTATATCCTCCGATGGTCCCTCCGGTCTCTCATCAAAGTTTTTCAGCCATCCTTTAAAGCTGGATCTCCTCTGTAATGCTATTGAACGTTGGTCGGCCAGGAACGTTTGGTTTACGGTCGGTCTCATTGGTCAACGTCCGGATAAAGGTCGAGGGAAGGTTGAGGATGTAACAGGGATTCCGGGTTTAGTGTCTGATATTGATTGCCTTGGAGGTACACACACGGAGACGCATCTTCCAACCAAAGAACAGGCCTTGAAACTTCTCTCAGAGATTCCTTTCAAGCCGTCCCTCTTGATTGGGTCAGGCGGTGGTTATCAAGGCTATTGGCTATTTTCCCAACCTTGGATATTTGAGAACCAAGATGAACGGGAACAGGCCAAGGCATTGTCGAGACGTTGGCAAGCCTTCATCTTATCCAGAGCAAAAGAGCATGGTTGGAAACTGGATAATTGCGGAAGCATTGAGCATCTTTTCAGGATTCCGGGAACATTCAACATGAAGGCCGAGCCGGTCCCGGTGGAGATCGTAGAAAAAAACGGTTTCAGATATTCGGTCGAGTCCTTGGAGGAGTTCCTTGATGATATCCCGGATCATTCACAACAAGAGAAACAGTCAGCCGGTTCCGATGTCGGAAAAGGGTCAGGTCGAATTTGGGATATAGTGGAAAAGTGTTCCTTCCTCCGCCATTGCAGAAATGATGTAGCCAGCCTGCCAGAGCCGGATTGGTGGTCAATGGTTTGTTCCCTATGTTTTGAAGGTGGGTCCGGTGTCGTGGTCCATGAGCTATCAAAGAACTATCCAAAGTATGACGTTCGAGAGACAAACAAGAAGATCCTGGAGGCCTTGAAACAAACAGGTCCTATGACGTGTAAGGTGATTCGGAGGAAAACAGGTTTTGAGTGTCCTGGTGGCGGTTGTGGGATCAAATGTCCGGTTCATATTCTGAATGGCCAGCGTATTGAAAGGGATGATCCTGCCAAGCAGGATGATCATTTATTTGAGTGGGAAGATCCGGTCTTATTAGATGATTTCTCCCTTCCTGAAATGGAGCCATTGCCGGGAATCCTGGGAGAGTTCTCTCAGGCCGTATCAGCCGCCACAGAGACGCCATTGGAGCTTGCTCAGGGGTTGGCATTGGCGGCGGTTGCCACAGCTTGCCAGGGTAAGGTTGAGGTACAGGTAAAGCGCGGTTACTCAGAGCCGGTTAATGCATGGGTTAATGTAGCATTAGAATCAGGAAACAGAAAGTCCTCAGTCCATGCAGAGATTACGCATCCCTTGTTGACGTGGGAAGCCATGAAACGGGAAGAGATGGAGCAGGAGATCCGGGAGGCCGAGTCTCAAAGAAAAAATCAGGAGGCCAGGTTGAAGAGCCTCAGAGCCAGATATGGAAAAGCAAAAAGGGAAGATTTGGAAGAATTAGAGGAGGAAATAAGGGAGCTTGAATCTGAATTGGTGGAAGTTCCGGTTATGCCGAAAGTATGGGTCCAGGATATTACTCCAGAGCATTTAGGGACGGTGATGTCCCTGCATGGTGGAAGGATGTCCATAATGTCAGCCGAGGGAGGGATTTTCGATATTATGGGAGGTCGGTATTCAAAAAACGGGGTCCCAAATTTAGACTTATTTCTTCAGAGTCACTCAGGAGATGCGGTCCGGGTCGATCGTGGAAGCCGGGAATCTATCTATCTTGAGCATCCAGCCTTAAGCATGGGATTGAGTCCACAGCCGGAAGTCTTAAAGAGCATTGCCGATGCTCCAGGTTTCAGAGGTCGCGGTCTGTTGGCCAGGAATTTATATCTCCTGCCAGTGTCAAAGTTAGGTCATAGATCATTGGAGACGGAGCCGGTCCAGAGCATTATCAAAGAAAAATATGAATCTATTATCCATGCCTTACTCAGTCTTGAGCCTTCCTTAGATGAACGAGGAAAGCCGGTCCCTCATGTTATTAGCCTCAGTTATGCAGCCTATGAAGAGTGGTTGGAGTTCAGCCGGTGGGTGGAGAAGGATCTCCGGGAGGGTGAACGGTTTGAGTATATCATGGATTGGGCCGGTAAGTTGCCAGGTGCCGCAGCCAGGTTAGCCGGTCTCTTGCATTGTGTCCGATATCCAGAACAGCCGTGGAGTGAACAGATCCAGGCTGAAACGATGAAGCAGGCGTTAGGGTTTGGAGCTATCTTCTCCAGCCATGCCTTAAAGGTGTTTAATCTCATGGGTGCGGATACGTCCCTGGAGGGTGCGAGGAAGGTCTGGAGATGGATTGAGCGCGAGAGGTCTCAGTCATTTAAGAAAAATGATTGCTACAATTCCCTAAAGGGATCGTTTCCAAGGGTTGCCGATATTGAGCCGTGCTTAGATGTCCTGGAGGAACGGAATTACATTGCCTCCTATAAGGAAAAGAAGGTTGGCAGGCCTTCCATAACATACACGGTTAATCCTGAATTGTGTCAGGGATGGTCATAATGGATTGGCGTCAGAACATGGGTGTCAAAAGAGAAAGTGAACATTTAGAAACCTATCCGCAATATCCGCACAATCCGCAATATTCGGGGTCAGAGGATAATATCACGGATTGTGCGGATATTACAGATAAGGATCAAAAGTTAAAAAACATGAGTGAAGAGATTCAATATCGGTTCGAGGAAAGAGCTGCCATAGCAGAGTATGATGGAGGTCTTTCCACGGAAGAGGCCGAGGAACATGCCAGGAAAGGTATAGCAAGGAGTGTAATCTAATGAAAGTTCAGATATACGCTAAAAAAGGCCGGTTTAAGCTCATAATCAAAGATTTGAATCGCAGAAAGGCGATTAGAGAGCGGTGCTTAAATTGCTCTGCCTGGAGCCCTAAAGAAGTTAAAAACTGTATCTTTCTTGACTGCCAACTTTATCGCTTTCGGTTAGGGATAGGCAATCAAGATCCCAGGGAACGGTCAAAGGTAATTAGGGAGTATTGTCTCTGGTGCTGTGCGGATCAACCGGGCGAAGTCAGGAAATGTGTCAGTAGATATTGCCCGTTATTCCCATATCGTCAATACAAGACTGACCGGAGCGTAGAATGTGCCTAAAATCTCAAAAAAGGTCATATACGCCGCTACGAAAGACCGTCAAAGAAGTTTAGGTAGCATCGGAGGGCCGGGAAAGCCAACACCTGAAAACACTCGTATAGGGGGTAGTTCAGAAATGACAGAAAAGAAAGTTTCAAAAGGTCGATTCAAACATGACAAAGACAGTGCCAAATATCATCGATATCAACTGAAAGCAGAGGGGGGAATTGTGGGGACGCTATATGTGCCCAAAGACGCCAAGGATATCCCCGATAGCATTGTGTTGAAGAAAATAGCCAATTAGCTCCTGTTAGCATACTTGTGATGAAGGTATTCAAAACGGTAGCATAGCTAAAGAGTTCTACGATGAGTAAACAGAATGCTATCGACGCGCGCGCGTGCGTTACAGTAGGGGATAGATAAACAGGAGGAATCATAAATGGGGTATTTAGGATTAACCAGCGGGAGGGTTATCAAGATCTCGGATGCTCAGTTTCAGTCTTTTATGAAACGGAGAGAAGCCCTTATCGGGGGAATAATGTTTGAAATCCAAGACGAAGAGAAGAGGGTATTGGGAAAGGTGAATTTGAATGCTATTGAATTTGTGGCACCTGAAGGATCATCGAGTTTAGCAGGTCATAGTTCCGGACCCGCAGCAACACACGAATGTTCTGTGTGTGGCAAGGCTTTTTCCCATGCAAGCAGCTTGAGTCGCCATAAAAGGAGAAGCCATAAAGGCACTGAAGGGACAGTCTGATAATAAATAGATATGTCAACTTCCAGCAAATCGAAGTAAATCAAAGCATATCGGAGATCAGGTGTCTTTTAATGGTATGGGATATTAATGAAAATTGGGTGGAATTGGTCTTGTTTGTTTTTTTAACGATTCTCTGGAATATGGCTGAATATAGCGGATTCTGATTCACAGTTTAACCCAGTATAACCGAATGCAGGCCCCTCTCCCAGACCTCTCCCTGGAGGGGCGCTTGGACCCTATACGGGCTGGTTTGGGTCCTATCAGGGGATATCGAGGGGGGGTATGCGTCTTTCTCGCGTTTGGGCTATGGGACTCTATATCTACCTCTTCGATAGGTTTCATGCCCTGATATATTTTTTAAATCCCTACGCCCGAGACCGGGTGGATTTATGGTGTCATGAACATGGCGTCCTAATCCCACTTAGTGACAATGGTTGTATTGCCGTTACTGTCAATCACAGCGTAGGTATCGTCACTAACTTTATCGAGGCTCATAACATGAACAGTTTCAGTTTGACCGTTATCTTTGGTTACAATGTAAGTATCTGTCTCACCCGGTGCTGGCTTTTCGATAATGGGGGAAAAAATAAGGTCCCCTGCGAGTGAGCAGGTTGCGAATAAAAAGACAAGACAAATGGCCAACAGTATTTTTTTCATGGTTTTTTCCTCCTTTTCATATTTTCTCGCCGAAACTCAAAATATTCCTCTTAAAAAACTGAATACCCGAAAGGGCGGTGCGTTAACAGCCAGCCGGAAGTGGGCTATAATTCATGGAAGAAAACATTGATGCAACACCTTTCTTATTCACTGACGCTAATCATCTTTGTAGATACTATTAAAGAGTATTTTCGCATAATTCCCATCAAGATCCTTGAGAATTTCATATTGTTCAACTGCGGATTCTTTGTCGTTGGTTTTAAAATATGCAAGTCCAAGACGATAATGCGCTCTTGCCCATCCAGGTTTTAAAGCTATCGCCTGCTTAAAGGACTTAATTGCCTCATTGAATTCACCAAGGTCGTAATGACCAAGCCCCACCTTGAAGTTTGCCTTTGCATCATTTGGGCCAGGTACAGTTTTTGGAGGTGGATCAGGCTTTTTTTGCACTACTCGTTTTTGAGCTTCATGTTTCACTTTTCTTACTGCTTGCTTCTTCATATTACCTGCTAATGCGTTTCGCATACCTTGTTCGGTCCAAGCCTTACGAATAGCATTTCCGAGAACCTCATCTAAGAAGGGGGGCATCTCCTTTTCATCCCCCAATGTCCCCGAAAGAATTACACCTGCATTAACATTAGGCCCCTTTACCTGTGTTGATTGTATCTTTCCGGTCCAAATGGTTTTGCCAAGTTTTCGATCAATAATCTTAACGTCAATATCAACCCAGGCCTCCATTGAATGAAAAATCTTAACCCAGAATTTGTTGATCTGACCTGTCACGACAAACGTGCCATCATCGATTTCTGAAGGCTCCGAAACGCTTGGAAATTTATTTACCTGAAAACCATTTGCCTCAAACAATGTTTCCATGACACTCATTATGGCAAGGGAGACTGGTTGCTCACTGCGCAAATTAACCCGAGGGGTATGATATACCATGTCGTATAGACCACCAATAGCCATTCCTTTTCTTCCCTCTCTCTTATCAGGAAAATTCAGGATAGAGATAGTTTGGTTGTGCCCCATTTCCTTATTTGCCAGCACCTTGTATTTTAACGGATCAAACACAATATGATGTTTTAATTTAGGCAACTCCAATTCCTTGTTGGCTACATTATCAGGGGTTGATCCCGAAGGGTCAGGGTCTCCATCATCTTCAGAATCAAGTGTTTCACCGCCGCTGGCGGCAGGATCATCCTGCCCAAACGCAGAGTCAGTGTATGGTAATGCCAATATGGCCAAAAATATCACCAGCAACAACACTGACATGCCTATTTTCATTTTAGACGCCACCTCGTATAATAACTTTGATACTGATTACAGGATTCCTTAGCAAGAGCCTATTGAACGACCATATACCCTACGGTGACAGTCCCGCTGCTACTGCCAAATGTCATGGAGCTTACCAATGAGGTTGATGTTTGGGAAGAATATGTTGAACTCCATCCTCCCTGGAGCTCGTAGTTATTCGATGAATCCAGATCAAGGTTTTCGGCATAGGTTCCTGCTAATATCTTTATCACATATCCAGAGCTTACAGCGTCAATGGCTGATTGAATTGTTGTATAACAGGGGTTGTTGCCATTACATAGGCCTGAGGGGTCAACATAAACTGCTCGTTCAGCGGATATGATATCTAAAACCCCGTATTTAAGAAGATTAGCCAATTCGCCGTTAAGGGTAGTACATGTCCATATAGGCAAAGCATACCACCAAGTAATGTCGGTTGGGCTGAATATGCCCCATCCATAATTCAGATGATATAATCCTGGTGACGAGCTATAATAACCGTCACAAACGATTGAATGGCCACCAACGGTTGTGTTAATAGAAAGCTGTGCGGGCAGACCATTCTTAAGATTGTTTTGAAGTATTGAAGCAAAACTGGTTGCATCTGGTAATCCGTAGAGGGAAGCCCAGTAACTTGATAAAGCAAGGGCCGTCGCTGATGCATAACCGAACTTGTTTTTTAGGGCAGTGGCAACATTATAAGTATGTGTACTTGAACCCTCAGATGAAGCAGAATATACCATCTCAACTGACACGCCACAGCTTCTTGAAAGCATTGCTGCAGTATTGGTTGAAGCAGGATAAGTGATGGATGATATACTGAATGAAGCTGCGTTGTTATTGCAAATTTCGAAAGAGGTTCCCGGATAATTGTAACAATAATTATCAGCACTGGTGAAGGTAACTGACGATGGATATTGATGGTAGTTCACAATTTGAGCCATAGCTGTGGCTACGCAGCCTACAACACTGGTCTTGCCTTCAAATGGGTCGGTTGGACAATAATAATTATAAGGGTCGTTTTGATCCCAATAAGTTGTGAGATGCGGCCCATACTGTGTAGCCCTTACCTGTGCGCCTATAAACGAATCTTCTGCGGACAGGTACTTTTCCCACAGGTCATTATTCTTCTCTTTAAGGTCATCAGGCAGAATAGGGATGGCTTCGATGCGGTTCTCCATATCCCAGGTAACCATATGCAGTAACACGTTGTCCTGAAAATCCTCCAGTGGGAAATTGCCTTGAAATGAATATGCAATGACCGGTGTGATATCGGTATCCGGGGAAACCACAATAAAGCCCTTTGGGGTCAGGCCCAGGACATAGGCAAGGGTTTCTCCAGTCTGATCGTCTTGGAGTTCAATGATATCCGGCATTGAGATAGAGCGTTTCTCAAAAACCTTTCGTGTTGTCAGTGCGGCCAGACTTTCGCGTTCATTATTAGCCCTCAGATGGGTACGAGCAACGTCTTCCGCCATTTGTATAGATACTGGTTCGGCGAAAGCACCCGATGACAAGATAAAGAGTGAAACGAGTGCCAATAAAAAAACTTTTCCAAGTAGCTTGCTCATTATTAGTACCTCTCATTAGGCAAATTCAACTGAATCGAGTCTTGTTAAAGCGTCAATTGCCTTGTCTGTTGTAAGCTGTTTACTTATTCGGTTTCACATGATCTTAAGAGTCCGGCTATCATACCCATCTCAAAACATCTTTGAGCTACCGCTGTATGCCCACCCTTTTAACGATAAACGTACCCTTACTTCTTGTCAGCGAACTTGCGTATGAGATTGATGCCTGACTTGTGTATGAAGAATTCCATCCGCCCGATAGGGTTAACTCTTTTGATGTGCTGAGAGAGACATTTTCGCTGTAACTTCCCTGGAGTATCTTTATGGTGGTCCCGGTGCTGGCAGCGTTGACCGCTGCTTGGATGGTGGTATAGCAGGGGGTGTTGCCATTGCATGAGCCGGATGGGTCGACATAAGAGTTTTGCACTTCAGTGCTGAAACTGACATCAAGAGTCTGCCAATAGAGACTATAGGTTGCATTTCCACCGTAAAAATAATAGCAGTCATAATTCATGTCCATATCCACCCTGAAAAGACCATTGGGGCGGCCTGTTTCTGTGCCATAGCTATTCAACATTATCCAGTAGGAATTATCCGGGTCATCGTCATTATACCCCACACACAGTACTGCATGGGCACCGCCGTCAACCGGATCATAAGCTTTGCCACAGGTGTCATCAAAATTCCACAGCACTGATTCCGTCTGATTTCCCCAGAATGAGAAGAAATCAGTCCAGTCCTCGGCTGTGCTCATATAGAAAGCAAACCATACGGCCTTGTTCTGGTTCAGGATATTTTTTATATTGGCGATGGCTTGTGCCTGGCCAACGTCCTGTGTATCAATCGTTTCTTCTTCAATAGAAGTAATATTATATTTTGGGGAAGTGGAGATAGTCTCGCACACCACATTACAATTTCCATCACCATTCTGCCAACTTGCGTTGGTGTTAGACCATGGGACGGTGTAGCCTTCAGATGAATAAAAACTGGCCAAATCCTCCAACCATCCTCCGGCACAGCAGTCTTTAGCTGTGTTGCAGGAGCTGATAAACTGAACCGAAAGTCGGTCAAAGATGCTTTTCTCAACATCTAAAGCAATCCCCATTGCACCGGTTCCGGCCCATGCCCAGCAGTTGCCGCACTGGCCTTGATTTCTCGCAGAAGGTGTGTAGTTAAGGTGACTGAGCAGGCTGAGTGAGCCTCGAAACGGGATACTCAATCGGAGTTCTTCATCTATGTGGGCTCTGGGGGCAATTTTATACGCCTCTATCCAGCTAAGACGGGTTTCCCTGTCAGGATGCATAATGGTGTAGCTTTTAAGATCGTCATCGGCAGATGCATTCTGTGCAAATGCCAAGGCCAAGACGAGTCCCAAAATTATCCGCGGGATTCCCTTTCTCATCACAGATCTCCTTTAACTATTTTTCGTTTCGATAATAGTCGCTCAAATCGATGGTTGGAAAATCAAAAACAACCGGGGTACAGGTTCCTCTGGTAATTACCTTTAGATAGCAATCAAATTGCTTGCCTAACTCAATTCCGTACCTCTTCAAAAAATTTGCACCCGGATGTGAGGAATTATTCAGCAATAGTTGGTATTTTTTTCCTTCAACCTGCCCGTAAGCCTCTTCTATTTCCTGTTCAGGATGAAAAGAGAATTTGACATCATATATCTCTTTTGAAGAATCATTCGCAGCTTTCTTAGGTTGAACCCTATTAATGGAAACAATTTTCGCTTGGCCAACATATGCCCTATATTCACACGGGCCACCAACAACTTTGTTTTTAGTGGGATTATCCATTGCCGAACATGATGAGCTGATCACAAGAGTTGTTAAAACTGTAGCCAATAAAATGCGCATTAGCCTGAAATCCCTTTTCAATACCAATAACCTTTTTGAAAAGTCCTTCATCTTACAGTCGGGTCACCAACAGTTAACCTCACGTCATTCCCTAATATCGAGGTTTTCCAAGGCCAGTGATTTTTTTAGATCGGTTCTGAGCTCTGCCACTGCCTTAGACAGTTCGCCAATGGTCCGCTGCTGTTCCTGAACCACCTTAGTCAACACAGCAACAACATTCATTGAACTCATCCCTTTCCTATCCTTCGAGGCCACAAGTTCAGGCGCATCTTCAGCGATGAATCCCACATGCTTTTCTTGTGAATCAGTCTTATAGGCAAATTCAACTGGATCAAGCTGCTTTAAGGTATCAATGGCTTTCTGTGTGGAAAGCTGTTTTATATCCGTTTTGTATTCCCTGCTCGATGCGTTAGTCCAGACTCCCCCTGATGTGACATATGCACCGCTTCCCATCTGCAAAGGATATGAAGGACTGCTGGTTCCGATGCCGACGTTCCCACCAAACGGTGCAAGAACAAAGTTTTTGTAAGCCACACCTTCCTGGAGGGCAAAGATTTCCACATATTCCATAGTGGCTCCGGTATTCCACCCGAAATAGATTCTCTTGGGATTAGTCGCTGCCTTGTCGGTGATGACAATTCCCCTGTTACCAATATCCTGCCCAAGGACATACGGTGCAGCGCCCACTCCCGATGCGCCATTGGTATAAAGTCTGGAAGCAGAGGTAATGGACCCAGTATCTGCCACCTTGAAAGTTGTTGTCCCCGCCCCATCCTTTACAACAATTTTGTCAGCACCCAGGGCAGAAATGGGAATAACGAGACAAATAGAAACCGTCAGCAATATAGCCAATAAATTCTCTCTTGCATTTTTCATGATCCCTCCTCTTTTTGGTTGTCTATAAACAAAAAAACGCCCTTGAGTATCATAACCCAAAGGCGTTAAAAGTCATTGCCTGCAATCCAGCAAATCTTACAATTCGTAATACAAGATCCATAGCAACCCTCTTTTTATGGTATTGGACAATAAAGCCCACATGGTGTCAAGCAAAATCGAATTTTAAGGATCTGTTTAAAATGGAGTGGTTTGAGTTTGATGAATGAAAGGAAATGTTTAAGATTTGTTGATAGTTGTCAGACTTGCACTTCAACCAAAAAACAACTAACCATTTAATTGATGACTTTTTGGTTGAATGCTGTCTGTCATTTGGGAAAATCACCAGGGATGTCAAAAGGGACGATATGACATAGCCAACCACCTTGTGGATATTGGCTGGAACAGGTTACACCCCCCCTCTTTCATGCCCAGATAGGACCCAAAATGGTCAATATAGGACCCCAACACCCCTTGATCAGACCCAAAGGGCACCCACAACTTGGGAGGGATAGTATCTCTTTTTAATTGCGGCAAACGGACACACCCAGTGATGGAAAAAACCCCGCCCCCAGTGTGGGAGCCGGTTTTTTTTGTCAATAGAATTTAAAATCTTGTACCTATCTTGTACCAAATATCTTTTTCCAAAGAAAAGGGACTTGCGCCGATGTGACGCAAGCCCTTGATTTTACTGGTGCCGAGACCCAGAATTGAACTGGGGACACGGGGATTTTCAGTCCCCTGCTCTACCGACTGAGCTATCTCGGCACGACATTAAATAATAGTATAGCAATGGCCTGTCGGCAGGTCAAGACCAAATTCAGGTTCCAGATTCAGATCAAGACGTTTTTTCATCGGTTTCTTCCAGATCAAGATCAAATTCGAGAGGTTCGAGCTCCAGTTCGAATATGGACTCTTTCTCTTTTGCTTCACCGAGGGCTTCTTCTTTCACAAAGAGATCTGGTGTTGGTTCTGATACATCATCAAATTCTATATCGGCCTCTATCTTCTGTACGGCCTCTGGATCCAAAATGTCATTTATTTGAGATTCGGTCTCCTCAGAATTAGAGAGGCTCAGGTCAAGAAAAATCTCGTCGTCAACTTTCTGTTCTGGTTCAGCCTGTGTGGGATCAGTTTCGATTTGTATTGGTAGAGGTTCGTCATCGGAAAGCTCGTCAAGGGAAATCAATAATTCCTCAGGGACGGCATCCATTGATTCCTCTGCCAATGGGACCTCGGTGTTTCTTGCCATGCCACCCGGAATGTCAGTGGTATATGCATTCAAAGGGGCCAGCATAGAGAGGGGTTTTGGCTTGTAGGAAGGGAGACCCATCAGATCCCTCTCATTGGTGAGGTCCTTATTGCATCTTGGACAGGCATCATTGTAGTCAAAACTTATGAAACTGCATTTAGGACATTTCATTTAAAGCTCCTTTAAGGATTTATGCAATGTTCTTAATGGATTCTGCTTTGTCATTTTGAGGGGTGTTGGTGATGAGATTTTTTTTGCCCTCCATTAAGGCATTTTTGGCCAATTGGTCGCAACGCTCATTTTCCGGATGCCCCTGATGCCCTTTTACCCAATTCCACTCGATCTGGTGCGGTTTACTCAAACCCATGATCTCTTCCCAAAGATCTCTATTCACCACAGGCATTTTTTTGGAATTTATCCAATTACGCCTGATCCATCGCGGTAACCACTCTGTCATTCCTTTCATGACATATTTAGAGTCGGTGTATATGTTTACCCTGCACGATCGTTTGAGCTGCCTGAGAGCCTCAATAACGGCCATCATTTCCATTCGGTTGTTGGTGGTGTCGGACGCGTACCCGGAGATTTCTTTTATGGCATCACCGTATTTGAGCAACGCCCCGTAACCTCCAGGGCCTGGATTGCCACTGCACGCGCCATCTGTAAAGATGTCAACGATCCTGGTCTTTTCACCGATCATTTTTTTGCCACAGACACAGAGGGAAATAAAGTGGAAAACATCCGTCAATCTTGCATGGCAGGAACAATAAATAAAAAGCGCTAATTCAGTATTTCATTACCCAGTTTGTAGCAAAGGATGTCCAGCCTTACTGTAAAGTCAATATTATGAACCAAACAACATTCGGGAACACTGATCCTCGTGGGTGAAAAATTTAAAATGGCATTTACATTGGCCTGAAGGAAAAGATTTGCTACTGCCTGGGCCGCAGAGGGGGGCGTCGTGATAACACCTATCTCTATATCGAATTCTTCGGTCGCCGAATCTAATTCC
>JACKQG010002564.1_pt1 | contig 23584 bp, 27 predicted proteins | sample 8237621 | NCBI WGS metagenome assembly JACKQG01 (sample SAMN15677084, study PRJNA649215) | marine metagenome | biome: marine; feature: Black Sea; material: saline water; isolation source: suspended particulate matter (SPM) from the Black Sea western gyre | collected 2013-06-09/2013-06-10 | depth... | reverse complement strand
CCAGGATCATCTCAATCCCAGCCTGCTCTTGCAAATAGGCGGTGGGATAATCGTAGCAAGTCAGCCAGGAAATGGGTTCGCCATCCATGACTTTTTTGAAAAGATAAGGTATTGTAATTTTCTTGCGTTCTGTCATCATTTTCTCCTGTAATTTTTATTGAAATTTCCTGTGTATGGTAAATCTTTTCCAAGTTATTGCCAAGAGATTCCTGGTACCTAAGCTAGTAATAATATACATCCTGCTTTATTCATTATTTCGAATTAGCTCCATGAAAATACACACCTTCAGCCTTGTCCCGCTCGATTGCGATACAAGATTTGATTAGGAATTGCCAGCATTTTTTCTACATCCAAGGATAACCCAATAAAGTCGTAAACACGAGCAGAATTAACTTTTGGATTGGCAAAAATATTGATGTAACTGATGTATAGCACATCCATATTGGGTTGGCACACCAGCCAATGTTTTAAATCTGAAAGATGTCTCTCGAATTGGATGCGCATCTCGGTATTCACCAAAAGAAATTCTTCCTAGCGGTTGTTGAAAATCTTGTGAGTGGAATAGGATTTGCTCCGAACATTTCCTTCCCTAAAAACAGAGTATTTCTAAACCAATGGTAGTTTCTCAAGAAATATAATTGAAACTTGAATAATTTCCTCGCAATACCAAAATTACCTAAAAGTAGCATCCATTTTCTTTACAGATTTAGAAAAATATTCTCGCTCTGTAGATTACATCCATTGTTGGACTTTCCATAGATTGGAAACTGGAGCTTTGGTGAATGGCAACTCATGCAAATAACCATCCACTCCGAATTCAGGATTCAATATTGTAACAGCGTACCCACGCTTGAGTTGCTCTTCCCAAATCAACTGCCACCACTTTGATGGGCAATTAGCTCTTTTGCATATTCTGGAGCCGCTGGATGAGGAACCTGCGGCCCTTCAGCATACCCTACTCGGGCATGGATATGGTGAGTGTATTTGCAATGAGCTCCAAATCATCGCCCTATTTATCTAGCAATCATTCACAAACCACACACCAATGACTAATATCACATGTTTAATTTAGTTCAGGGAGGGCTTCTATCACCTTATTGGTTACCCACGGATTGAAAAGTGAACGGCCTCGATGGATTTCATGGCAAATGGTGATTTAATAATGGTTTTCAATCTCCAGGCACTGTGCATAATGCTTGGTATATATACCTTCACTCTTTCTCTAAAATCAAATTTTCATACCATCGTTATATAATTTTGATAACGGTCTTACCAATTGAATGCCCACTTTCAACAATTTGATGAGCCTGGTCGATTTCATCCAACGCAAAGACATTATTGACAAACACTTTGACGTGCCCATCATCTATCATCCGGGCAGCAGTATCCAACATACCGGTTTGCCGCACTCTGGCATCATGCATTTTAAAGTGCATAGGAGTCAGCATAAGTTCATAGCTCAAGGTAAGGTTTCGTAATTTAGCAACACCAACTTCATCTTTACTAAAGTTGATTGCATCGAGCGTAACCAAGTGACCATAAATCTTGGTCGCCGGGAAGGAATCGGCAAAAACTTGCCCGCCAACTACATCAAAGATAACGTCAACCCCTTTACCATTTGTCAATTCAAGAACCTTGTCAACAAAATTTTCGCCTTTATAATTGATGCAATAATCTGCTCCTATCGAACGAGCAAACTCAGCCTTTTCCGAGCTACTGATCGTTGTGAGAACCGTTGCACCAGCATGTTTGGCAATTTGAATGGCTATATACCCAACACCACCAGCCCCACCCTGAACTAAGATAGTTTCACCTGATTGCAGCGAGTATCTATCAAAAAGGGCTTCCCATGCTGTGAGCCATACCAATGGTAATGATGCGGCTTCTACCATTGATAGGCTTTTTGGCTTAGTAGCCAAATAATCTTGGTGAATGACGGTTAATTCAGCATAATTGCCCTGATCATCGCCACCCATACCACCATTAAAAAAGAAAACTTTATCACCAATTTTAAATTTTGTTACTCCTTCGCCAATGGCTTCCACAATACCAGCCCCGTCACAACCTAAAATAAGTGGTAATCGATCGGGATAAAAACCACCCGCCCGTCTCAATTTGTAGTCAACCGGATTCAATCCTGCTGCATGCAAGCGCACTAATACATCCTGAGAATTAATTAATACGGGGTCAGGGATCTCTACCAGCTTTAACTTATCGGTGCCGCCGGCACCAGTCAACACAACAGCTCTCATTCGTTCATCTCCTATCTAAAATCTTTAGAGCACAATCCTATGAATATCGGCCAAATTCCTTCAAAGTTTGCAACATAGCCATATAATTTTCAGGTTTTACACCTGAGTGAATGGAGATGCTTGATGAGAGAATATAACCTCCATCTGGCATTCCTATACGCAAAGCATCTTTAGTAGCAGCAATGACTTCATCTGGTGTACCAAAAGTCATCAGTTCAGCACAATCTATATTTCCCTTTAGCGGGACCCGATGTCCATACCTTGCTTTTACTTCACCCAAATCCATGCCAGCCTGTCGATCAATTGGATCAAGGCAGCCGATACCTGAATCGACAATCATGTCAATAAGCGACCAGATATTTCCATCAGTATGTTTGATAACATAGAGTCCGAGTTCTTTGTAGCCTTGCATAACACGGTTAAGACCGGGGTAAAACAATTCGCGAAAGTGCTTGGGAGATATAAGTGGTCCCTTGTTATAGGCATAGTCATCGCCGGTGTAGACGATCTTTACTCCCCGAGCAACAACTTCCTTCGCCAACTCAAGATTGACTGTTACAGACAAATCCACCAGGCTCTGCACTAGTTCAGGCTCTCGCACAATTGCCATAATCAATCCTTGCATGCCCATAAGGTAGCGCGGGATCGAAAAGACATCATTTAAGTGAACAATACCAGCCTTATGCCGGCGAATTTTTGCACGGCGTCTTCCACATATGTAAAGCGTTCGGCCAAATGTGGATCCGGCGCGGTGTATCCGTCAAAATCACTCATGGTCTTGATGGGCGATTCAACCTCGACGCCATGCTCCTCATCCGTATCCTGAGAAACGTAGCCCCACTCACTGAGCCAGCGCCTCGTACCTACTCTTTCCTTCTTATAATTCAGGTCAACAATAATGGCATCATGCTCCATCTCTACCGCAAAATCATTGTAGTCTTTGCAACCAGGGCAAAGGGCTTCTCGCACACGATGATCCACTATCCATTCAAAATGAGGTATCCGATCTGGCTCCTGCCGCTGCAATACACGTAAAACTCGTTCTTCAGATGTCATCTCAACCATAAACTAATTTCCTCATGAAAAAATTATTCCAAATTGGCATGACGCTCTCGCATCTGTTCTGCATCTATACCCATGCTCTGCATCAATCCTAAAATGAGGCAATCGCACCATATTAGGAGGGATTGTTCAAACAGCGAGCCCATAAGTTGTATAGAGCGTTCTCCATCAGCTCTATTGAGCGAGGGTGCCGAAATCACAACACAATGATCCGCTAGTTGAGCCAAGGGTGAAGTCTCATCCGTTGTAAACAACAAAGTTCTGGCACCCTGATGTTGGGCTTTCTGAGCTACAAGAAGAAGGCTGTCGGTCTGGCCTGAACCTGAACCAAGGATTAGCAAGTCTTCTGCAACAATACTGGGTGTTGTGGTTTCACCCACTATGTAAACAGTTTTTTCCAAATGCACAAGCCGCATACCCAGAGATCGCATGCACAAACCACTCCGACCAACGCCAGATATAAATATGCGGGAGGCATCTTGTATTAATGTTCTGGCTTGAATCAGGCTTTCATCTGATGCCTGCCGTACACTTGTCGTTACTTCCAATAGAACTTGCTCAATTATTGCGTCCATAAGATCACTTCAAAATTCAAAATACCTACTCAAGCTTATTCAGCGCTTCCCACGGCCTTTTCATGACGTCAACCAGATTCTGATATTCTGCATAGCGCTCCAGGTAAAACGGTGTATTGGTCGAGTCCGGTTCATGAACACGGACAACCAATACAGCTTCCTGGACAGCTTCAGCATAATCACTATAGATGCCTGCGCCAATACCAGCTGACAAGGCTGCTCCACGCGCACCCAGCTCATTTCCATCTGTGACTTCCATAGACACCTGAATCGTATCGGCAAACATCTGTGACCAGACCTCGCTCCGTGACCCGCCTCCAGCTAGCCGGGCTGTGTTGATTTGGCCTCCAGCCGCGCGCAATTTCTCTATATGGCTCAAATGACCGAATACAACTCCCTCATAAAGTGCACGGAGTAAATGCGCGCGCGTGTGCCATCCAGCCACGCCATAAAATCCCGCACGTGCAGTTGGCTGCACGTTTGAACCAAACAAGAAGGGGTGGAAAATAATATTTGTGCTACCAGGGGCTAAGCTAGCAACAGTTTCACTGCAAACCTCGTAAACCGAGATGCCACGCTGTTTAGCCTCTGCTCGTTCGTCTCCACAAAATTGATTCACAAACCACTCTAGATTAGTGGCTGATGTAGCGCTACCTTCGATGGTGAGAAACAGTTCGGGGTCGGCAAAGATCGTTGTCATAAACAAACTGGGATCTATAATAGGATCCTTAGTAATGACTTCGTTAATGCTCCAACTTCCCATAACCAGGCAGGCCTGATTTGCAGCATATGCTCCGGAGCCAATTGCGCTAGCATCTACATCAAACAAGCCTCCCACTACAGGGGTTCCGACTACCAACCCAGTCTCTTGAGCTGCCACAGATGTTACTTGGCCGATCACTTCATTGCTTTGTTTTAGAGGTGGCAAAGCATCATATAGTTCTGAAAGATCATACAAGTCTAGCAACTCTTTTGAGTAAGATTTGTTAGGAACATCCATCAGGTTAGCACCGCTCATATCGGTGTAGTCACCTGCGATCTCACCAGTCAGTCGATACTTGATATAGTCCTTAACCATTAAGATAGCGCCAATACGCTCGTAATTTTGCGGTTCGTTCTCTTTAATCCAGGCAAGTAATGCATTAGGCTGCGCAGGCCAGAAAGATTGAAGGGCATATGGGAATGTCTGTGCGTGGAGGTCGCGTTGGTTCCACCCAGCTACAACATCTGCGGCGCGTGTGTCCAAAGATTGGATACCATTTCGCAACGGTTGTCCTTGTTTGTCTAATAAATAGACGCCATTTCCGTGCCCTGTGTTGCCTATACCCGCGATTTCCTCTGGTTTTATACTCGATTTAGCCAAAACATCACGGATAGCAGTAGCCGTGCTCTGCCACAACATTTCCATATCGCGTTCAGTCCACCCGGGATGCGGAAAATCGGTGTCTGCAGCACAGTTCGCCACCGCAATTTCCTTGCCATGTAAATCAAACAACGCCGCTTTGGAGAATGTATTGCCGTTATCAATGCCTAAAAGATATTTGCTCATGGATTTTCTCCACTACCAATACAATCAACCCGCAAAGGCGGGTTCCACCAGACCTTTGACTCCCGTTTGAACCTGGAACAGGTCGCCAGCTTGAGGCTGTTGCTTCCAATCTGCTTCCTCAAAATCCCATGACGCAGTGGTGACATATAGAACATCCAGGTCCGAGCCGCCAAATGCAAATGAAATCACATGTTGCACAGGGAAGGGAATCTGGCGTTCAATCTTTCCATCAGGAGCGTAGCGCGATAGCTTCCAGCCATTCCAATGTCCATTCCAGATAAAACCCTCTGCATCTACAATAAGGCCATCAGGCATCCCTTCGTCTTCTGGAATTTGAGCAAAGACACGGCGATTACTAGTCGTCCCTGTATCTGGATCATAATCAAGAGCTATGATCTCCCATTTCCGTTGATCTGCCACATAAACCGTCCGATTGTCCAGGCTGAGCCCAATACCATTAGCTGTGGCATATCCGGTATCCAATTCATGAAGCGAACCATCAGGGTCCAGACGATATAACGAACCTTCTGGCAAGAAAGGGTCATTCATATTGACCGTCCCTACCAACAAGCGCCCTTGCCGGTCCACCGCAGCATCGTTGTAGATAATTTCTAGCTTTTCCGGATTAGGTGGCCCGATGATGAGGTCATAGGTGTTGGGTTTCGGGTCCCATCCATAAATCCCATCTTGAGCAATCGCAATCAGCCCTCCTGAGGCCCGGCGAGCCAAAGCTGTTACTGCTGGGTCTACAGAAAAAGTCGTAACCTTGCCTGTAGCTGGTTCAAACCGGCTAGTTGGCTTACCACCCCAATCAACCCAATAAAGAGCATTATTTTCGGGGTCCCAAATTGGGGTTTCTCCTAATCGATTACCTACTTTCAGTAGATGTTCTGGTTGATTCATAGTGAGACTCCTATACTAGGCACTAAACTGCTCATACAATCGATGACTAACCGGGGCGAGAACCGGGTAAAGCTGTAATTGGGTCTCAGTGCGTGGATCGTGCCTATTGATAAACGGATGTAGCCAATTACCCTGTTTGTCAATAGGCACGCCATCCATCCCCATACCAGTTACAGCTACAGCTTTGATATGGTGAGGATTATCTAACTTGGAGACTGCTTCCTTTATGGCTGCTGCTGTGCCACCCCATATTTGATCTGGCTGCCACACTGTCCATTCCCGGTGATCTGGATACGGATTGTAGCGCTCTGTAGGCCTAAACACAACTGGCAACCACATTACCGGAGAGATCGTAAATCACACATTTGAGAGAAGTTGAACCCAGATCTATGCCAACGAGATAATCCATCTTTCACTCCTTCAGTGTCGATTTCCAAATATCCAGTAGATGCGCAATATCATCAAAAATCATATCTGTTTTAATGGCTTCAGCTTCTGCACGATCTGATGAGCCCGACAAGACACAGATAGTGATGAGGCCTGCCCTTTTCCCACCAAGAATATCGGTGTCTACACGATCTCCGATAATGGCCGTCGTTTCTGGATTAGCACCCATCTGTTCAATAGCCAGTTGATACATAGTTGGTTCCGGCTTGCCAATTGCCACCGGTTTAACACCTGAAGCTGCCTCGAGAGCAACAATCAGTGAACCGGTGCCCGGAAGCAGGCCTTTTTCTGATGGATAGGTTGGGTCGAGGTTTGTGGCGAAAAAGCGGGCTCCGCTGCGGATTAAAATAGTAGCCAGTTCGAGTTTCTCATAGGTCACGTTCCGATCCATGCTCGCAACTACTAATTCAACAGATTCATCTGCCAGGATGAATCCTTCTTCCTCTATTGCCTGTTTCAGAGCTGACATACCAAAAACATGGACACGTGTCCCACGAGGATACTCCCGGGCCAGGAATCTTGCTGTGGCCTGACCTGAATTCAGTATTTCATCCGGGGATATTGTCACACCCATTTCCGCTAATTTACTAACACGTTCCTGAGCGGTGCGGGTCGAGTTATTCGTCGCCAGGGTAAATTGGATGGAGTGCTCCCGGAGAAACGTTATGAATTCGTTTAATCGGGGCATTGGTTGATTTCCTAAGTGGAGAACACCATCCATGTCTATAATGAGATTGGTAATCTTCGTTAGCAATTCCATAAGGTTTCTATCTCTTAGCCTTTTACAACTGATGACAATTTAGTTCGTCTAATAATCAATACAGTTTATTTTTGTCCGTACTTATTCTGATACAAATCCACCATATAATCAACCTGATCTTCGGAAAGCTGAATAGGCTCTCCGCGCGTCATCGCAAAATGGGTAATCTTTGCAATTTCCTCGACTTCAACTGCCATCTTAGTAGCTTCTTGCGGCGAGGAACCAATGGTAAAGACACCGTGATTTTTCATAATAATGGCTAAGGCGCGACCAATTTTATCGATAATCTCCTGACCGATCTCTTTTCCACCGATCGGGGCATATCCACCAAGAGGAATCTCCCCCCCAAGCATGGCACAGGCCGTAAGACACGCTGGAATGGGTTGCCCTAATACGGCAAAAGTACTGGCATAAACCGAGTGGGTGTGGACCATGCCAAAAACATCAGGCCTATTTTTATAAACGTACAAATGCGTGTCCGTATCCGTTGATGGTTTGTAATCGCCTTCGACAACCTGGCCTTCCATATCAACCACTACCATATGGGCAGGCGTTAAATCTTCAAAGCTATAACCACTTGGTTTTATCACCACGAAGTCCGTTTCCGGGTCACGGCCACTCACATTACCACTCGTCATCTTGACCAAGTCATTTTTTGGTAATTCCAAATTACATTTCCAAACAATCTCGCGAAGCTGTTCCAATAACATAATCTATCTCCAAGTCTTATGGTTTATTTCTAAATTTTTTATCAAAGATGTCGAGAATGCCGCGTGCGGCAGCCTCATCAGTAATTAGTGCATGCAAGTAGCCCCCAAGTAACGCGCCATAAATGGGTAGCGCTTTGGCTGCCGAGGCAGCTACACCGATTCGATAAGGGATTTGACGTATCTCATCTAGTGTCAGCCCAATGACCCGATCAGAGTATTCTTTGCTGCACGGCTGTCCATCGATATCGTACACATGGGCAGAGATTTCTCCCACTCCCCCACAACCCTCTGCAATGTGTTTTAAGTCATCCGCAGACAGAGCTGTGAATTGAACGAACCGTGACACTTCTGGATCTACTGTCCCAACGCCCAGGAGTGCAATATTTGCTTTGCGAGCAATATCGAGGATTTTTTTTACCGGTTCCATTGACTGCACCACCTCACTCTGTTCCCGGGAATCTACAAAGGCTGGCGCATGAAGCTGATATGATTTGGCACCCAGCCGTTCACCCATATGGGTAGCCAAATAGTTCATGTCGGATTCAATTTCACCCTGAATTGCACCAAGAATCGGCACAACTTCAACCTGGTATGGACGCGTGGCCTCGATGGACTGAGCAACAGCCTGGATGGCTGTCCCAGGAGTGATCGCTACAATGTCACCTTCGCGAATGTGTTCCAGAAAAAAATCAGCCGCTACCGAGCCAAGGGAATTCAACAGTGATTCGTTAGATTCTCCCACGGCAGGAATAACAATTGCTTCCTGTATTCCAAAGACAGCCTTCAAGCGATCTTCAAGTTCAAACAGTTGTTGAAACGGGGTTCGGAAGGTAATGTTTACGTATCCTAACTCGCGCGCTTGTTGAAGTAAGCGATTGACCTTTACTGTAGATAAACCCAAACGCTCTGCAATTTTCGTCTGAGTTAGTTCTTCCATGTAGTAAAGAGTCAAGACCGTATTAATGAGTCTTATCTTCTCAAATGTAGGCATTTCCATTCCTATCACTAATATGACGTTCAATCATCAGCCTTGAAATCGTTTTTTGCCAGTTTCGTCGTGAGACTATTGATTATTTATCTTAGATCGGGTGAAGGGCGATCAGTTACCCAGGTTTCGGCAGCTACTAAATCATCTACAAATTTTCGGGCAGTGGCCGCAGCAGCAATGGGATCACCACCAGTATGTTTATCACCCCAGATCTCGACGCCTAACATCCCCCAAAACCCGATCTTAGCCAGGGTTTGAAAGATTTCTTTGAAGGGGACAATACCTTCTTCAAAGGGGATACCCCGAATAACCTTAGGCATGGCATCTTTGACATGAATTCCTAAAATTTGATCTTTGGCTAATAAAAGTTCATCTGGGGGATGATATCCGGCTGCGGCCAGATTGCCCATATCAGGATATAGTTTGAGCCACGGGGAATTGATAGCCTGGATAATAGCTAAACCATCAGTCAAATTTTCGACAAAGGGGGTATCCAGATTTTCGAGGCCTAACATCATTCCGGACTGACCAGCAAATTGAGTACCGCGGTAAAGACCTTCCAAGAAATTATCGCGGGTCTCATCGTCGCTCTCTTCATAAAAGACGTCATAGCCCATAACCTGGACAACACGTAGCCCAATATCTCCGGCAAATTCGATAGCCTTGTACAAGATGTCCGCCCCTTCTTGACGAACCTTAGGATCGTGGCTACCAAGCGGATATTTGCGATGGCCACTAAGACACATGGTCATGATTTTTACACCAGTATTGGCAATAGCATGACGAAGAGCCGCTTTTTCAGAAGCAGACCAATCCAATCGGGAAAGGCGTTCGTCGCTCTCGTCGATAGAAATCTCTACAAAGTCATAACCAGCCTGACCAGCCGCAGTCAATCGTTCTTCCCAATTCAAATCAGCTGGGAGGGCTTTTTCATAGAGTCCAATAGGCATCTTCTGCATGACAATATCTCCGTAATATTCCTAATCCTGTTGGACTAACTGGTGGTTGATAACAACAGCAACAATAAGCACACAACCTAAGACAAAAGTCTGCCAATATGCGGGGATAATGATCAGCATACCGACCGTTATACAAATGATGATGATAGCTCCGACGATTGTCTTCTCGACCGAACCCTCACCTCCTGAAAACCTGGTACCTCCCAGCAACACGGCAATTATACTAGCGAACTCCATGCCGTCGCCCGAGAGCGGATCTCCCAGGGACATATAGCTGCCCCGCGCAATGCCGGCCAATGCGGCACAAAACCCCATAATAATATATAGGATCCACACCACCTTGACCGAATTAATGCCAGAGAGCTCCGCCGCGGTGCTGTTGCCACCGATCGCAGCGGTATATTTGCCGAGGATTGTTTTTCGCTGGACGATAACGAGCACGATGATCACGAGTATTGCGATGAAGAACGCCATGGGTAAACCAAACAGGACATCCTCACGTGCATAATTGTTGATCCAAGGCGGCATGGGCTTTTCACTACTCCCTTTAATGGCTGATAACCCTTCGGGCACGATCAAAAGGGCAATACCTTTGTATAGGCTTAGGGTGACCAGCGTTGCAATCACAGGTGTGATACGCAGCTTCTCAACCAGAAATCCGTTAAGTGTTCCCATGAACAGGCCCGCGATCAGTGTGACAACTACCGCGGGTAACATACTGAACCCGTTTAGGATCATTAGCGCATAGATCACGGCGCTCAGGCTCATGGCACTCCCTACTGATAAATCAATTCGTTCCGCAATCATCAGGAATGTGAAGGCACCACTTATGGTCATGATAGGCACGGCAATACGCAGCAAATTAATGATATTTTTTGGATAAAGAAAGTGCCCACGTTCAAACATGGCAACTTCGTCTAAGCTTAGCACGCTAAAGGTGACCACAACCAGTGCCAATACAAAATATATGTAGAACCGTTTGATGTTTGTTCGTACCAGCGTTGATCGATCTTGTTGAACGGCTAGTGACTTTTTCTCCATGTCAATATTCTCCTCTGATGGAATAGTTTGTTTCATCTAACTACTCATCAGCCCTTTCTTCGGCCCAAGAAATAACTTTGGGCGAGGATGGCGATAAAGACGGCGATTGCCTTAAGGGTGAACTGCCAATTAGGCGACAACAGGAGCCCCGTGGCCGCCGTTGTGACAACAGAAAGGATCAAAGCACCGACAAACATCCCCAGCACAGATCCAAACCCGCCTGCGATGCTGACCCCGCCCAGGAGGGAGACTACCAGCGCGTCGAACTCGTAACCCAGCGCTCGGTTTGAAACCCCGGCCTTAAATTCGGAGGCCAGGAGCAGCCCTGTGATGCCGGCCAGCAAGGAGCTGAAAATAAAAAGCGTGGTGAGGTGCCGGTTCACGTTCACACCCGACAGGCGAGCTGCTTCAGAATTTGCACCGATCAGGTAGGTACGCCTGCCTTGCACGGTCTTTCGCTCAAAAATGAATGCGACGATGACCAGAAGGATCATGATCAGCACCGAAACCTTAATGGTCGTGCCTGGGATGGATACGCTTCCAATCACCCCGAATACATCGGGCAGGCTGGTATTTCGCTGGGCGCCCTGCGTGATGATCTGGGCAATGCCGCGCGCTACCATCATCGTGCCTAACGTAACAATAATGGAAGGCACTCTCAAACGCACGACGAAGAAGGCGTTAATCGCACCGATACCCATAGCACCGAACAGGGCCAGGATGACCGCCAAGCCGTAAGGCAGCCCGAGCCCGTTTGCCAGCTCGTTCTGAGACACATCGGCGGCCTGGCTAAAATAGACGACCAGCACGCCGGTCATGGCGATGACACCGCCAACTGACAGGTCAAAATTGCCTGTAATCAGCAGAAAAGTAACGCCGATGCCCAGGATGATGATAAACCAGTTATTGGTGACCAGGTTGATGATATTCTGAAGCTTATAGAAGTTCGGCACAAACACAGCAGCAATACCGAATAAGACGAGCAGTACGCCAGCCATCAATAGTGTTATGAAGGAATCGTTGCTAATTTTGCCAAAAATTGACTGCTTTGGTTGCACTTGTTTGGTCTCCATGCCTAATTTCCTCCCGTGACAATGTGGAGAATCTTCTCACTGTCGACATCAGAACTATTTTGCATTGTTTCTCTCAGATTTCCATCATACATGAGATAGATACTGTCGCAGATATTCATAATTTCAGGTAATTCAGATGAGAAAATGATGATGGATTTCCCATCTTTGGAGAGCTGACGGATAATGCTATAAATTTCGCTCTTGGCTCCTACATCGATGCCGCGCGTTGGCTCATCCAGCATAAGCAGATCAGCATCAGCGAACAGGCACTTTGATAAAACCACCTTCTGCTGGTTGCCCCCAGAAAGCTTGGAAGTTTCCTTTTCGATGCTGTCGGTGGCGATGTTTAGCTTATTGACATATTCAAGGGATGCATTGCGTTCATCTGATGAATTGATGAATCCATTACTGGAAATTTTTTCCATATTCATAACGGGCACATTGCCCTTTATGGTCAAAATGGTAAATAATCCCTGTGATCTTCTTTCCTCGGGCACCAGGGTAATACCCGCCGCAATAACCTTGTCTGGAGCGGTGTGGAGTTTCTCCCCTTTGAAAATAATTTCGCCATCATATGCGTCGGCGCCGTAAATTGCACGCGCAAGTTCGGTTTTGCCAGCGCCAACCAGACCGTAGAAACCAACGATCTCCCCAGCGTGAACGTCGAAAGAAATATCTTTCAGCCTGTGGTTAGAGATGTTCATAACCTGAAGGATGGTATCCAGGCAATCTTTCTCCGGAGGTGTGTATTCTTCGAACACCGTTTTGCCGATCATCATCTTGATTAATTCTGAGCGGTCTTCAATTTCTGCGACAGGCTTGGTTTCGATATGACCACCATCGCGCATGACCGTCACATAATCGCCAAGTTCGAAAATTTCATCGAGGCGGTGTGAGATGTAAATAACGGTAACATCGTTTTCTCTAAGATTTCGAATAATGGCAAATAGGCGCTCAATTTCACTCTCAGAGATCGCCGCCGTGGGCTCATCCATGATGATCATATCGGATTCTGCAGCGACGGCTTTGGCGATTTCCACAATCTGCTTCTGTGCCACGCTCAAGGTCGAAACCTTCTGTTTTGGGTGGATAGATGGTTCGATGCTGTTCATCACACTGACCATCCGGTTGATTTTGTCCGTCTTTCTCAGAAATCCGAACCTTGTATCTTCCATCCCCAATGTGAGGTTTTCTTCGACAGTAAGCGTATCTACCACGTTGAGTTCCTGGAACAACGTGCTGATTCCTTTTAGCTTTGCATCGCGGGGATTGTGCGGATTGTGCTCTTCACCGTTCAGCAGAATCTGGCCGCTGGTTCGTTCGTACACACCGGTCAGGATTTTGATCAGGGTGGATTTCCCAGCGCCGTTCTCCCCGACCAGGCAGTGAACGGTGTTCCGTTTTATCTCAAAACTAACATCGTCGACCGCACGCACGCCGGGAAAATCCTTGACGAGATTTTTGATCTCCAGCACATATTCTATCGGTTTCATACGGCAATTCCTTAAAAATGACGGGAGAAAAACTTGCGTCCTCCCCCCGTCATTTCATAGCTATTGATTTGACAGTGCTACTCGATATTGGTTCCGAACTGGTCGTTCAACCAGGTCGCTGCATCAGCTTGTGGCATCGTCCAGTAAGAAATGTTGTAGGCTTTGTAGAAATATTCCTCTGCAGGATCGGAGGTCATATCTACTTTGCCAGCGGCAATGTCCATGATCAGATCAATACGACCACGGCCAGTTTCAGCCGGGGGCAAACCCATTGAAAGTTTCAGAGAGCTATTGGGGTCGTAAACACCCTTGTACTCGACTTCGTCGAAGTCCACGCTGGCTACAATCTCAGTCAACGGAACACCATTGTCGAATACACCTCGGCCAGCCTGGGTCAAACCAGCCATCGTACCGACGGTCAGGTTGGAGGCTTCTGAATAGATCAAGTTTACTTCGGGGTGTGTAACCATCAGATCGGTAATGATCTGCTTAGCAGCATCAGGGCCCTTGCTCGCATCTTGGCAACCCAGGTCTGTTGCATCGGGGGCTACAGAGAGAACGCCTTCAACAAAGGGCGCTGTACGTCCAGATTGCACCTCAGTGTGATTGGGCCAACCGAGCTGAACCATTACGATCGGTTTGTCGGGGTGCGCAGCTATCCATTGCTCAGCCATTTCAGCACCCATTGCAAAGGAACTGCCAGCCTCGTCACTGCGGGCCACAGGGATGCCGGTGTCAGCCAGCGGACTGAAGAAGGTGGTCATGATAATGCCATTATCAAGGGCATCAAGCACGCCAGGCTTGGCTGCTTCAGCATCCCAGATATGCAAAGTGGCTGCATCCATACCCTGGGCTACAACCTGATCGATGTTCGCGGTCATAACTGCACCGTCAGACTTACCATCAAATGCAATCACTTCAACGCCATACTCTTCCATACCGTAGGCCTTGGCTTCAGCGAACTGAGCCTGATGGAACACGTTGGAGAGATCGGATACAAAGAAGGCTATTTTGTTGACTTCGATAGCCTCTGCAGCTTCAGGAACTTCAACGCTGGTTCCGAACTGGTCGTTCAACCAGGTCGCTGCATCAGCTTGTGGCATCGTCCAGTAAGAAATGTTGTAGGCTTTGTAGAAATATTCCTCTGCAGGATCGGAGGTCATATCTACTTTGCCAGCGGCAATGTCCATGATCAGATCAATACGACCACGGCCAGTTTCAGCCGGGGGCAAACCCATTGAAAGTTTCAGAGAGCTATTGGGGTCGTAAACACCCTTGTACTCGACTTCGTCGAAGTCCACGCTGGCTACAATCTCAGTCAACGGAACACCATTGTCGAATACACCTCGGCCAGCCTGGGTCAAACCAGCCATCGTACCGACGGTCAGGTTGGAGGCTTCTGAATAGATCAAGTTTACTTCGGGGTGTGTAACCATCAGATCGGTAATGATCTGCTTAGCAGCATCAGGGCCCTTGCTCGCATCTTGGCAACCCAGGTCTGTTGCATCGGGGGCTACAGAGAGAACGCCTTCAACAAAGGGCGCTGTACGTCCAGATTGCACCTCAGTGTGATTGGGCCAACCGAGCTGAACCATTACGATCGGTTTGTCGGGGTGCGCAGCTATCCATTGCTCAGCCATTTCAGCACCCATTGCAAAGGAACTGCCAGCCTCGTCACTGCGGGCCACAGGGATGCCGGTGTCAGCCAGCGGACTGAAGAAGGTGGTCATGATAATGCCATTATCAAGGGCATCAAGCACGCCAGGCTTGGCTGCTTCAGCATCCCAGATATGCAAAGTGGCTGCATCCATACCCTGGGCTACAACCTGATCGATGTTCGCGGTCATAACTGCACCGTCAGACTTACCATCAAATGCAATCACTTCAACGCCATACTCTTCCATACCGTAGGCCTTGGCTTCAGCGAACTGAGCCTGATGGAACACGTTGGAGAGATCGGATACAAAGAAGGCTATTTTGTTGACTTCCATAGCGCCTTCAGCTGGAGCTTCAACTGGGGCAGGCTCTTCTGTCGCAGCACCACCACAAGCGGACAATACAAGGCTGACAACTATCAGCGCGAGTAATAGAGAAAACAGATTTTTTTCATTTTGAAATTTCTCCTCGTTAATAGTAGAACATCACAAGAAACACTTAGGAAGCATCACATCGTACTTACTTGCAAACCTTGAGCATTTTTTGAACAGCTCCATCCAGTACGATACTAGCTTCATTTCAATCACTTAATTTCAGTCTACACCACCTCCTTAGACTCCATTGCAATGTCCCATCAGCCCTCAACAAACTCCATTCTTACTAAAGTTTATAGCCAATGAAACTTCCAGCAGACTCAGTTTTTTCAATCAACAGCCATCCCTCACCCCATGAGCTAATATCCGCTAACATCCTGTGCCAAACCGTACAGCACCAATTCGGTAACAACTCCACCTTTGGTGAGTGCGCAGGTCTGGTAAACCATATCGGCAAAGTGTTCGGGTCGAACGGCCAGTTCTTCCTCCCACTCGAAGTCTTCAACGCCTGCAGCTGCGCTCTGAAAACCAGTATTTGAGCCACCTGGTACAAGAAGCATTACCGCAATACCGTGAGGGCGCAGCTCTGTGTAGAGACATCTTGTAAAAGCATTAACAGCAGCTTTTGCAGCAGAGTAAACTGACCACCCCGGCCACGAGCGTCGATCACAGGCACTGGAGACATTAAGGATCTTGCCATAGCCTTGTTGCTTAAATTGGGGGGTAAAGGTTCGGCAGCTCATGATCGTGCTGGTGAGGTTCAAATCCATGATGCTACGATTGATTTCATCGTCCATTTCTTCGATAGGTGCCACCTTGAGCGCGCCACCGGCATAATTGAGAAGGAAATCAACCTTGCCAAAGTTATCCAATGCTTCTTTAAGTGCTTGATCAAAAGTTTCTGATTTGGTCACATCACTGGCTAAAGCAACGACCTTTGAGCCCGCCGCTTTACAAACATCTGCAGTGGTATCAAGAGCTTCCTTGTTACGATCAATCAAAACAAGATTTACCTGATCTTTCCTGGCGAATAACTCGGCCGTGGCCTTTCCAAATCCGGACCCGACGCCGGTAATAACTGCTACTTTTCCATTTAGGGTTTCAGACATAATTCGTATCTCCTTTTCTAATTTTCTTGCGCTACAACACTTTGAAACTGGGCCAACAACTTGCTCAGTTCTTCTTCTTTAATTTCATAGCTGTGTTCCGGCCCTGGGTATTGACCCTGCTCCACCTCCGTCCGAAATTGGGTTAAGGCCGTTACGATAATCTCTGCTAAGTCTAAATACACTTTTAGAAACCGTGGTGACAATTCCTTAAATAACCCCAACATATCTTGTGTTACAAGTGCCTGGCCGTCACAGCTAACTCCCGCCCCGATTCCGATCGTCGGAATTTTCAGGCTCTGGGTGATAATTTCACCAAGGCGTGTCGGTATGCACTCTAAAACTAATCCAAAAGCCCCTGCATTAGCAAACGCAACAACATCCGCAAGGATTTCTTGTGCCGATTCTGCTGTCCGACCTTGTATTTGGAACGCCCCAGAGCGAACAATTTTTTGTTTAATGATGCCAATATGTCCCAATACAGGAATGCCAGCATCCACAATCGCTTTTACATTTTTCTCTTGAGCTCTTGTTCCTTCAAGATGAACAGCATCTGCCCCACCCTCTTTAATAAGTCGAACTGCTGTTTGGATGGCTTGCTTGCTGGTCTCGTAGGAACCAAAAGGCATTGTTGTAACCACCATTGAGTTGCCAGCCCCATTTCGAACGGCCTGGGTGTGATAAATCATCTCGTCAATGCTGACAGAAATAGCCTCAGTACGACCGATCCCCACTGTGCCGACAGCATCACTTACCAATATTATGTCCACACCAGCCTGGTTAATAAACCTGGCGATTGGATAATCGTAAGCCGTAAGAAGTGTAATTTTTTCGCCCCTTCGTTTTTTTTGCAAGAGTACTGATGGGGTAACTTTTTTATTCGCACTCATCTAGCAATTCTCCTTTACTGGTAGGTTTATGCTAGTCTTTCGTGGATTCGGGTAATAAACTTTCGAGGTCAAAGTGTGGACCAGGAATAATACGAGTAGAAATTACTTCCCCGATCTTCGATGCAGCGTTTCTTCCTGCAGCCAAGGCTGTTCGCACTGCCCCAACATCTCCTCGAACCAACACGGTGATATATCCACCTCCAATGGCGCGTTTATTCAATAAGTCAACATTAGATGCCTTTACCATTGCATCTGCAGCTTCAATACTACTGACCAGACCGCGCGTTTCAATCATGCCTAGGGCTTGATTTCCAATTTCTTCAATATCATCTTTTTTAGCCATCAAAACATCTCCTTAGATATCCGTTATTTTTTTATATCTAATATTTTTTGAACGTTGTAGTACCATTGAATTGGAGAGAATCCAATATCCCTACGATCACTGCGTCAACAGGTGAGTTAGTATCCCATGCAGCAATCCGAGCAGAACTTCCTTCTACAACTATGACAAGTTCATCAGGGCCAGCACCAACCACATCTTGGGCTATATAAGGTTTACCGATGACCTTGCCAGTCTGATCCGCATCACTGACCAATAGCAATTTACTATCTGCCAGACGAGGTTCTTTTACCGTAGAAACTGCCACTCCAACTACTTTTGCAACTTTCATCTTATCCGCCTCGTTTAATAACCTTATCCATCAGATCAACCAGCCTTTTCACCGTACTTGACCCTGCACCTTCTATTGAGTTATCCGATGGAAAAGCTGTCTTAGAATGCGCTACAGGAAAAGAGCTTGTAGTATGTAGGCAACCTGTAGGTTTGTTGTACTTGTCGCTAGGTACTGTAACTTTTCTCGGAGAAGGCGGTGAAGTTACAGGTAAAACCTGCTGTTTTCCGCCTTCAATCAAAGTTATATCAAACTGCTGGGCAGTGACCTTGGCAAAATCAGTGAGAGAGGCACCTGGACCGAGTTCAAGCTGCTGAATTCCCTTTGCAGCCAATTCCTCAATGTCTTTGGCGGTGTAATAGATGTTCATCTACTTATTACCTAAAATTCTGCCCTCTAAGGCTTCAACTGCTGAGATGGCCGCATCTCGCGATTGCATCACAGCAGAATCTGTGCCTGAGATCATCAAACGACCATACGCTCCGCTTGAAGTGTAATGATTGAGTGTAATTCCAGCAGCTTTCTCTGCCTCATTCGCGGCTAATACGATATAAGCAGCCGGTGCAACCTCAATCACGCAGAAAGTCTGTTGGGCCAAAACTAGGCCACCGGCATTCCCAGCGTTGATAAGTTGTGCTTCATAGGGATGAATACCGGACGTTATATTGGCAGAGAGCACCTTGGGCTTTAGCCTGTCTGTTTCCTTCAAGCCCAATGAATCGAGGGCTTTTTCCCCAGTGTATTGCACTGCTTCTTGATGTGCGGAGTGAATTTCTAAAAATCCGTATTCCCGTCCCATACTAAGATTTGCAGGTTGTACATTGGTCGTTTTCAAGGCAATATCCATTACTTTGTATACTTCAGCTGCCGGTGATATTTCAATATAAATCTGTGCATCCCCTTCAACAGGGATCATGCCCAACGTCCGTTTGCCTGTAAATGCAGCGTATTGCGGCTGCATGCGATCAACCATCACATATGTTCGCAATTGCATCGTTATATCCTTTCTCTAAGATTTATCATCATATCTACGGGTTAGTCCGCAGAAAGCCTAACGATTTTTGCACTATCAGGAAGCAGTTTTTCTACATCTCGATGTGGCTGGGCAATAACATGTACAGTGATCAATTCACCGGCTGCCTTCGCCGCTGCTGCGCCTGCATCTACTGCAGCACGAACAGCACCAATTTCCCCTCGAATATAGATGGTAATATAACCACTACCACTCTCTTCCTGACCATAGAGTTTCACATGGGCAGTTTTGAGCATTGCATCAGCAGCTTCAATTGAAGCCACCAAACCCCTTGTTTCCACCATGCCTAACGCGTTCATAGGGAAATCTTTACCCATCACTTCGCTCCTTTTTTTGAACCATTTTTTTTTATTTTATTTTTCGACAAATTATTCTGACAATAAATTGTGAGCAACGGTCATAGCTGCTCTTGTATTTGTGGGTTGCCCAACTTTTTGTAATGCAAAACTGGTTGCTGACAACAAACCAAGTACACTGTCCTCGTTAATTTGAGAAAGAACCCCAACATCCAAATAGAATGTACCGGGAGCATCCATACCAACCGCTTGACTCTCTCCAGGGCTAATATTAGCTATTAAGTGCTTAAAAAATTGTTGTCTATCTACCCCTGCGGGTATTCTAATATCTGTGCGGGAACCGTGGCAAAAACGTTGTGGAGAATTGCAACCTAGGCACTCAGTTCCATCTACAGTAAGTGAAAGTCCCATCTCGCTCACACCCCAACGAACAGCCTTGGCCGCGATATCAGCCGAGGTGGATATTGTCCGAGTCATTGGAAAACTTGAATATGAGTCAGACCAGATGTCAGCAATGGCTAAACGCATCTCACGAGCAGCAGCTCGAGGGTCGGCCGCTTCGCGTATGCCCCGCCCGCAAATAAGAACTGCTGCTGGCAGGTCTGCGAAAAAAGGAATAAGCTCCATAGTTAGCCCACCGGTTATAGTGACTTTGTAGCCCATGTCAATTAACTGGCGAATCGTAGCTTTATCATCTTCTCCCCATTCTCGGCCGGCTGACTGAGCATCCCATTCGCGATGATAGACAATTCGGTCAATGCCAATCTGACGCCATTCGGTTGCCCTCGCCAGAATGTCACGGACACCAGTGAGCTCCATCAGCATTTGCTTGCCCCGTTTGCGGGTAACTGCGTACGCTTCTTCCACAGTAGCCATTGCAGCACCACCAATCACTGTTAGCATGTCGGCGCCTGCATCAAAGGCCATAGTTGCCTCAAGGCCACCAACATCTGGTGTCTTGTAATCGGCCAAAATAAGCTTGTCAGGACATATCTCTCGCATTGCTCGAATTGCCTCAACCCCAGCTGCTTTACAGAGTGGTGTGCCTATTTCGATTATATCTACTTCGGGAGCAACAAGGGATGCCATTACCAGCGCTTTTGATAAAGATGTGTAATCCATGGCGACTTGGAGCATAGGTGTAGATTTCATAAACTAAATTGTCCTCGATGTGGACCTGCTGACGGGCCGTCTAGATTAGATACCATAATCTGGTATCTGCTTTCAATAACAACAGTTGCGATCCAAGGATCAAAATTTGCAATAGCGATAGGCAATTAAGTGTATTTTTTTTCATATACTGAAAATTTTATCAAATCAACGAGTTATTGTCAAGTTATTTCATCTCAGGGCTTTCCTTAAATATTTGATGTTACAAGTTGGCAAATGATAATCACGCGACATAAAGCTTGACACAGGAATCAGGATCGCTATACTCACCGCGATGTGAACGGAACGAAACGAGTGATATTTTTTCAGGAATTAAAAGATGCCCCATCACCTAACAAGTACTATGACCCTGAGGATATGATTGATATGGTATCCTTGAGAAATGCACAAAGAAAAGCTAAAACTTTGTGATACCGAACCCCAAAGCCCCATGCTAAAACGATACGAAGAAATTGCACAGATCATGACAGGAATACCAGATGTCAATATTGAGGATGGTATAAAATGGGTAAGTGAGCTTATCATGTTACTGAATATCCGTTTGATTGCAACTTATGGCATAAAATCTGTTCATTTTGCGAAAATTATCAAAAAGACCTCAGCGGCAAGCAGTATGAATGCTAATCCTATTGAACTGACTTATAATGAAACGGATACTTTCCTTTCAATGGCGCTTTAGAAATCAATGATCTTATAAGACCGTGAGTTCAAGAAAAAATTGCGCTGGAACGTTTTGTACTAATGCCTCGCAAACAGTCTGTGAAATCCGTCAATAAAAATGAAGGCTTCAGCATTAAATTGAGAAAAAAGATGCTCTCACAAAATTTTCTCTTAACAGGTGAATATTACATATGTTGGACGCAAATTACAATTACGCAATTCTCTGGGATATGGATGGGGTTTTAGTTAATACTGGAGAGTATCATTACAAAGCTTGGAAGAAAACTTTCCAAGAGCTAGGCATTTCCTTTTCCGAAGATCAATTTCGGGAAACATTTGGCATGAATAATACAGGGATTTTAGAAATAATATTTGGACAAAATCTAGTTTTGGATGAAGTTCAAAAAATAAGCAATTGTAAAGAGAGCCTCTTTCGAGAAGCGATCAGGGGAAATGCAAATTTATTACCAGGCATTGACAACGCGCTGAAAAAATGCGCTACTTGGAAATTCAAACAAGCAATTGCATCCTCTGCGCCACCTAAGAACATTGAAATATTGGTCAAAGAATTGAAAATCGGAAATTATTTTGATGCTTTAGTTTCAGGATTTGACATTCCTGGGAAGCCCGATCCTGGAGTATTTATAAAGGCAGCACACAGTGTCGGAATATTACAAAAAAACTGCATCGTTATTGAAGATGCTGTAGCAGGAGTAGATGGAGCGAAAGCTGCGGGAATGAAATGCATAGCAATCACTACAACGAATACGGCTGAAACATTATCGAATGCCGATTTGGTTCTTGATAGCTTAGAAGACCTGAAAAAGAATACTTTGGTAGATCTATTTGATTAGCAAAAAATTACGTTATTTGGCGTTGAATTAGGTCGCAACTTCCAGCACTAAAAACGATGGTATAAAAAAATAGCCAATTTAGACGAGCACACAACACCTCCTTCTTCACTTAATACCTACTAGACGAAGAAAACAGCCCTATACAGGTAATTTTCTCCGCTATAACATTCATTTTTATCGTGGTTTGACGATTATATATTCGTCCATGCTATTTTTCTTAGTATGAAACATACGGGGAAACCTGAGTATATTCAAAATCTTTATAATACAAAATTACTATCTGACACAGGTGTAAGAACAATAGAGATGATTCGTTCAGATATATGAAAAAGCCTTGGTCATGCCGGGAAATCGGGATGCCTTAGCCGTAACCCCGCCCTTGCGGCCACACCTCCCAGATCAAAATCTCAAGAGATGAAAATATTCAATGAAATAGAGGTCGGTCAATTTCTAGGTTCAATTATATGAACACAATACGAGGCCTTTACCACCTTGCAATCACAACAGGAATGAGGCAATCAGAACTACTTGGTCTTCAATGGATAGACTTGAATTGGGAATAGATAACTTTAATCATCCTAGGACAACTCAGGCGCAAGTTCAAAGTTGGCGATACCTATGTGTCCCCAAAAACCAGATTTGGTCGCAGAACTATCGTTCTAGGCATAAGAACACTGAAGGTGCTTGATGAGCATTTGATACGCCAAGATGAGACAAGAAGGGCAGCCGCTCATCGATGGATAGAAAACAATCTTGTTTTTCCATCGACAACAGGTACTCCAATCAACCATAGTAATTTTTATAGAAGTTTTAAAAAATCTTATATATTCATCAGGACTGCCTGATACGCTTCCATGATCTACGCCATACAGCAGCATCCCTGATGCTAAACCATGACGTTCCACGCATCATAGTTTTTCGAAAATTAAGACAAAAGACACATCGTCAAATAAGTACCCTCACCACTGCAACAAAAAAGGGTCTACTGAAGTAGACCCTACGGTTTTGGGTGGCTGACGGGGCTCGAACCCGCGACGTCCTGATCCACAGACAGGTGCTCTG
>JACKQG010002562.1_pt1 | contig 23588 bp, 19 predicted proteins | sample 8237621 | NCBI WGS metagenome assembly JACKQG01 (sample SAMN15677084, study PRJNA649215) | marine metagenome | biome: marine; feature: Black Sea; material: saline water; isolation source: suspended particulate matter (SPM) from the Black Sea western gyre | collected 2013-06-09/2013-06-10 | depth... | reverse complement strand
ATTGTTTATAAATTAATGCTTGCAATAATTTATTTTACATCAACTAATTATTTAACCCATCGGTTTCAATAGATTTCGAGTCTTCTAGAATGTGTGTTAAAGAGTCTCTTATAAAATATCAGTAATATAACGAGTCTATCTTTGCGTAAGGAATGAAATGTAAGGTCAATAAACGATGGATGATACCATAATTTGTGATTCAATAGATACACAAGAAAATCAACTTTTGCTACGACGTCGTTTTTTTCGAGTTTTACCAGTATGCAAATCGTTTTGTGTGCTAGTTTCAACAGGGAGTGTAACGACTTTTTCCAGATTAGGAAAGGAATCAGTTTTGTGAGGGAAAGCCATAGCTTCAATAAAATGCTGCTGGAATTTTGCTTCAACCGCAGTTTCGATTTTTTCTACACTACGTACAACATTTTCAATTTCTGCATGTGATTCATGATTTAATAAAGCGATTCTGGCACCAGTTCCGGCAGCATTGCCTGCAGAGGTGACTTGCTGTAAATCACAATCAGGAATCAGACCCAGAACCATAGCGTATTTCACGTCAATGTGGCTGCCGAAGGCTCCTGCCAGCCTGATGCGGTCAATTTTATCAATTTTCAAATGCTCCATTAACAAACGAATTCCTGCAAAAAGTGCTGCTTTGGCCAGCTGAACGGCGCGGACATCATTCTGAGTGATATGAATTTCCTGCTCTCCCTGGTGTATAACATAAGAAAATGTACGGCCTTCTGCAACAACCCTTGCTGTTCTACCTGCAGTAGATCCATGAATAACACCATCTGCACTGAGGATACCTGACAAAAACATTTCTGCAATGACTTCGATGATTCCAGAGCCGCACATTCCTGTGACACCTATTTTATAAGAGGCTTCTTCAAAACCGTTTTCGTCAGACCACAAGTCGCATCCGATTATTTTAAAACGTGCTTCCAGAGTCTCACGATCAATACGTACACGTTCAATTGCACCGGATGCAGCACGTTGTCCACAGGATATTTGAGCACCCTCAAAAGCTGGACCTGTGGGACTTGAGGCAGCCAATAGACGCTCATTGTTGCCCAAAACAATTTCTGCATTAGTACCAATATCAACCAGCAAAGTTATAGCTTCACGGAGATGTGGTGCTTCAGCTAAAATCATACCGGCTGTGTCTGCACCAACATGTCCGGCAATACAGGGTAAAACATAACAACGGGCATTAGGGTGAAGTGTTAAATCTAAATCACGCGCACGGATTCTAACACTTTCATCTGTCGCTAAAGCAAAAGGTGCACCCCCCAGTTCAATTGGATTGATGCCCAGCAGGAGATGGTGCATGATTGGATTGCCAACGAATGTGACCTCTATAATGTCATCCAAATCACGATTGGCCTGCACTGTAACTTTTTCTGCCAGCTTATTAATTGCTTCCCTGATTACTTTTGTCATTTCTAGATCGCCGCCCGGGTGCAGCATCACATAAGAAACTCGGCTCATTAAATCTTCGCCAAAGCGGATTTGCGGATTCATAACTCCAGCAGAGGCCAAAACTTCGCCAGTTCTGAGATTACATAAATGAGCAGCTACTGTGGTGGAACCAACATCAATAGCAAGTCCGCATAAAGATTCCCGAAAACCAGGATGTACAGCGATTACCTGACCGCGGTAATCTACAGCTACAGTGACTTTCCAATCACCTTCACGCAAAATACGCTGTAAAGTAGGCAACATTCCTGGACCAAAGCGCAGATCAGTCAGTTGCCACTCACGTTCAAGAGCTTCACGCAAGCGACGTAAATCACCCGAAGGATCGTACATGTCCGGTTTCCAGACTTCAACATAGTGTAGTTGTACCGGTGGAATGATTTCGATGTCAAAGGAATCTGCATCTTTGCGGATAATTTGCTGATGTACCTGACTGTCAGCAGGGACATCAATCACACAATCAGCTAATATTTTAGTGGCACAACTAAGTCTCCTACCGGCATCTAGTGATTTTTTTGGACGCTCTGCGTAGGCCTTTTCAGTTTCGTTCAGAGGCGAGATGTTTTCTGCTTTGGAATTTATTCTATGTTTTGGAAACTCACCTGTAGCCTGCACAACCTGGCAGCGTCCGCAAAGTCCACGTCCTCCACAAACTGAGTCAATGTCAACACCCAAAGTTTGTGCAGCCTGTAAAACAGGAGTTCCTACCGGAAAATAACCGCGTTTCCCTGAGGGGATAAAAACAACCCGGGCTTTGTTAACTTTTGAGGAAAGAGACATAGAAACGAGCACAGATTAAAGAAAATATTACAGGGCCAGCACTGGTATCAACGCTGGCTCAACTGCCACTCTTTGAGCCAGGCTGCAGACTTGACGATCCCTCCAAATGGGTAGAGATGAAGTTGGTCATAGCCTTGCAGTTCAGTAATTATTTTATCGGGTTTGTTTACAAACATTAATTTACTGATATTTAAGCCTTGTTTACGTAAAACCTGGGTTGAAGCCTGAACTCCGCAGACTTTGGCAAATCTCAGCAGAGTTTTTAAAGTCGATGGACCTGGAACTCCAAGGTGGATTCGATTTTGAATTCCCATTTCGCGCAAACCACGGATCCAGCTGTTGGTTTTTTCTGTATCAAGAGACCATTGAGTCACAATACGGGTAGAAATATTACGTTCAGCAGTCCAGTTCAATTTTTCAAGCAGATGCAGCTCAGCTTGAGGATCATCAGGGTTTCCTTCAGGGTGTCCCGCAAAGTCGAAAGCATTAATTCCGTACTCTGAAAATAGGCCGGTATTTAACAAATCCATAACAGAAGTATAGTCACCTGCCGGTACCGGTACACCTCCGCCTATCAATAAGGCACGCTTAATTCCCGCATCCTGAAGCCCGGACAGGCATTGACGCAACTCTTTTGGACCGGAAAAACTTCTGGCGGCAATGTGCGGAATTGCCTGTTTTCCTGCAGCCTGGATCCCAGTTGCTGCTTCAATAGTCTCCCAGCAATTTGCACCCGGTATCATTGTAATATATACCTCATTCACATTTTCCGGAATATTAGTAATATCAGCAATGTTGTACGGTAATATTTCCATGGACCATGTTGTCATTTGTTTAACTTTATTTTCAATGTCTTCAGTTAATTCCATAGTCAGATCACCAGCGTAAGTTTCAATATCTGAACTGAATATTTGCAATGTCATTCTCTTATCAGGTTGGATAGTTTAGAGTTTGCTAAACTTAACATTTTAAGTCTACTTGTTTTTAATTTGCATAGCTGGGGCCATAAGGTAAGTCATTGAAAAAACAGTAAAAAAATGTATCATCATGATAAATAAGAACTGTTAGTTCTGTTATTTTAGCTGCTCTTTTAGTTATAAAGGGTTGATAAATAAAAAATGAGTGAAATAAAAATCATTTTATTTAATTTATATATGATAAATCAATTAGTTATACTTAAAACAAAAAGTAGTAAACAGATCATTGCCGAATGTATGAAAACGGAACTGTGAGTTCTGATATCACTAAATTAAGAATTAATAGTTCCGAAAACATTTAAAACGACAAAATAGACAATAATATTTTTGCAGTAAAGACGAGATAATATTGTCTTTTTAGTTTAAAATCAATGTTATTGGACAGGAGAGACTACTTCTTTATTATTATTGTTCTCATTATTTTCTATACGAAAAACTGAATTCATCGTCAGAAGAGTTTCCACAGAAAGATGACAATGGACATGATGATCTGTTGAAAAATCTTTTTTAGGAGGAAGTTCGCTATCGCAGACTCCTTCTATTTTGCGGTGGCAACGGGTGTGGAAGGCACATCCGGAAGGAGGATTAAGAGCACTTGGTATGTCTCCTACAAGTATAATATGTTCTTTTACGATGTTTGGATCGGCCACTGGTACTGCGGAAAGCAGGGCTTCAGTGTAGGGATGGTAAGGGGGGGAGTAAACTTCATCTGCTGTTCCCTGCTCGACAATGCGTCCAAGATACATCACGATCACACGGTCTGCCAAATAACGCACCATGCTCAAGTCATGACTGATGAAAAGCAAAGTGGTTCGATCTTTGCGCTGAATGTCGGTCAACAATTCTGTTACAGCGGCTTGCACCGAAACATCTAATGCGGAAACTGGTTCATCAGCCACCACCAAAGAAGGTTTTCCGGCAAAAGCACGGGCAATGCCGACCCGTTGTTTTTGTCCTCCGGAAAGTTGGCGCGGGATGCGTCTTTCAAATTCGCGGGGCAATTTAACCAAATCCAACAATTCCAACATTTGTTCTCGGCGTTCTTGCGGCGTTTTTCCGATGCCGAATTTTTCCAATGCACGCACGATTTGATTGCCGATGGTGTGGCTGGGATTGAGCGTGTCGAAAGGATTTTGAAAGACAATTTGCAAATGTCCAACGGTTTTGATGTTCCGGCTTTCCACCGGACTATGAGCCAAATTTACGCCTTCAGCACCGGACGTTTCGGCAAAATATGCGCTTCCTTCTGAGGCTTCTTCCAAGCCCAACAAAATTTTTGCTAAGGTTGATTTCCCACATCCGGATTCGCCGACAATAGCAACAATTTCGCCTTTTTTTGCATTAAAATTGAGTTGTTCGTTGGCCTTTACGCTTCCGGTATTCTTCCCGCCGAATAAAGAATTTGCGGCAACATCATAGCGTTTGCTCAAATTACGAACCGCTAAAATGGTATCTCCCACTGCCATTTTTTCAACACTAGAGGAGCTTTCCGGAACCGCATCCCAATCGATTTCTGCAACTCGTGAACAACGGCTGAAATGTCCGGAAGCGCTCACGGAAGACATCATAATTTCTTGTTTATCACAAATTCCTCCTTGAAAAGAAGCACAGCGCGGCCCAAAATTACAACCTTGCGGACGCTCATGCGGAAGCGGTAATTGTCCCGGAATCGGAATGAGCGGACGGGCAGTTTTATCAGTGCCGGGCAAAGGGATGGAGCGCAACAAACCTTGTGTGTAAGGGTGTCGCATTTTCCGAAAAACTTCTCGAATCGGACCGCTTTCGACCGCTTCACCGGAATACATCACCGTTATCCGGTCACAAGTTTCTAAAATCAGCCCAAGATTATGTGAAACAAAAAGCATTGATGTGCCAAACTGTTGCCCCAGTTCACGAACCAAAGCCACAATTCCGGCTTCAACCGTCACATCGAGTGCCGTTGTCGGTTCATCCAACAACAACAAAGCCGGTTTCGACAACAATGCCATAGCGATGACAATGCGTTGTTGTTGACCTCCGGAAATCTGATGCGGATAGGAACGGAAAATTCGTTCCGGATCAGGAAGTCGAACGGACTCCAACATTTCCAAAGAGCGTTGTTGAGCTTCGTCATTGGAAATTATTTCATGCGACAAAGGAACTTCCATCAACTGCTGACCGACGCGCATGGCAGGATTTAACGAAGCCATCGGCTCTTGGTAAATCATAGAAACTTGTGAGCCGCGCAATTCGCGCAGTTCGGTTTCCGACATGCTTGTCACATCACGTCCTTTGAAACGGATACTGCCGGAAGTGATTTTACCGTTGTCGCCGAGATAGCGCATGACTGCCAAGGCGACTGTCGATTTTCCGCATCCGGATTCACCGACTAAGCCCATCGCTTCTCCGGCATGAACAGTCATGGAAAAATCCATCACCGCCGGAATTTTTCCGTGACGTGTAAAAAAGGAGACGGATAGATTGTTGATTTCAAGAATTGGTTTTGTCATGAAATAGTTTTCAGTTTAATCTTTCAGCGATTCTTCACGCAAGCCGTCGGCCAACAAATTTAGTCCCAAGACAAAACTTGCAAGTGCAATGGTTTGCGGTAAAACAATGGTTGGGATTAAACGAATGAAGCCACGCGTTTGGTTAATCATCGATCCCCAATCCGGACTTTCTGGTGCTAAACCCAAACCGAAAAAACCGAGAGTCCCAAGTAAAATCGTGGTGTAACCGATACGCAAACAGGCATCGACAATCAGCGGACCTCTGGAATTGGGCAGGATTTCCCAGAGCATGATGTACCAATATGTTTCACCGCGGGTCTGAGCAGCTGCCACGTAATCTCTTGTTTTAATGTCCATCGTCAAACCCCGCACAATTCGGAAAACTCCCGGAGAACTGGCAAAAACTACTGCAGCAAAAATGTTCAACTCATTGGGATCCATCGAAATCCAACCAAGCGGGTCTGCATTAAAAACAATTCCGGAATAAAGCCAACCTCCCAAAATCAGCACGGCAACACTCCAAGGAATAAGAAGTTCCGGACGCTCCGAAAAACGACTCCGGAGAACTGTAAGTGCAAAGATAATCGGAAACATGAAAAATACTCCGGCCATCACATTCGGCAAGGCTGTTTCGCGGATGCCAGGAGTAACCAACAAATAAAATAAAACAATCACCGGAAACGATAAAATCATGTTTGCAACGAAGGAGAGGATGGAGTCCGTGCGTCCGCCTTTGTATCCGGCAGGTAAGCCCAGCATGATGCCCACAATGAAAGCCACCAAAGTCGCCGACGGTGCAATCAAAAGCACAAAACGACTACCATGAACCATACGGCTGAAAAGGTCGCGCCCCAAATTGTCTGAACCGAAAAACATCGGAACCATGCTCTCAAGTTCGACCACTCCGGGCGGTTTGCGGCGATAACGGTAAAATTGTTCTAAGGGCTCAAAAGTCGCAACAACATCTGCAAATAAAGCGGTGAATAACCAAAACAAAACGATCATCAATCCGCTCAAACCGACTGCACTATCAAGCAAATTACCGAAAATCCCCAGCCGTTGTCGATACTTACGCATCAAAAAATAAGTCAAAAGAATTGCCGCCCAAACTGGCCAAAAACGAAGAATCACCCCGCCCCACAATTCCCATACATTAAGAAATTCCATCTTTAGGACTCCATGCGAATGCGAGGATTAAGATAGGCATAACCGACATCGGAAATCAGTTGTGTTCCAATGACGACAACGACCGAAACCAAAGAACAGGCGAGTAATAAATTTATGTCGTTATTTTCTGCCGCTTCCACCAATGTCCAGCCGAAGCCTTTGTAATTAAAGATTTTTTCGACGATCACCACACCAGTCAAAAGCCACGGGAATTGCAATAAAATAACGGTAAACGGTGCAATTAAAGCATTGCGTAAGGCGTGTTTGAAAACAACTGTCCGGAAGGAAAGTCCTTTAAGATGAGCAGTGCGGATATATTGCGAGGTCATCACTTCGCTCATCGAGGCGCGGGTCATGCGGGCGATGTAGCCCATGCCGTAAAAAGACATGGTCATCACTGGTAAAGTGAAATTTTCAAAAGTAATATCTTTGACACTTGAAACGCCTTTGAGCCAGCCCAACCATGAAGCGAAAATAACGGTAAAAAGTATGCCGCTCACATATTCCGGAGTGGCTGTGGTGGTTATGGAAAAGATAGAAAGGTTGCGGTCCAAAGCAGAACCTTCACGCATTCCGCTCAAGATTCCAATCAGCAAAGCCGACGGAACCATCGTCAGCAAAACCCAAAAGGCCAAAATCCCAGTGTATCCCAAACGCTTGGGTAAAACTTCATTGACCGGTTTCCGGAAACGCGAAGAATAACCTAAATCACCAGTGATTGCTCCGGCAACCCATTCTCCGTAACGTACAAAAAACGGACGGCGAAAACCGTTTTTTTCCAGCCAACTATTGACGGCTTCTTGGCCCATACGGTTGTTGTTTTGCTCCAATGCCAATTTGCGCAAATTCGGCTCCAAATTGACCAGCGAAAACAAAATCAACGACAACGACAACATAGTCAAGAGCATGACAAAAAGGCGTTTCAGTACAAAACGAAGCATGGAAAATTTTGATTTAGCAAAAAGAATGGCGGACCCGCAACTTCCGGTGCGAATTGCTGTCCGCCGATTTAACAAACTCAACCTTAGCCGAGCCAGACCTCTTCGTAATGATGTTCAAAGGTCTGATGCATTCGCAACCCGTTCACTTTAGTAACGGAATGATTGAAAAGCGAACGCCAATAGGGCTGGATGAGAATCCCGGAATCCTGCAAAATTTGCTCAATATCCTTCATCAACGCACGACGCTTATCGTTATCTGCGATGCCCAAGGCGGCGTCCAGTTTTTTGTCAAAATCTGCATTGGAGAATGCGGTTTCGTTCCATTTCCCGATTGCCGAAGAATGGTAAGCGAGTTTCAGTACTTGAACACCGAGGGGACGCATATTCCAGTTTGTCGTAGAAAACTGATACTGAACCCAGTTGTTCCAGAACGACGATCCGGGAATGACAGTACGCTTGACCTTAATTCCGGCTTTGCGCAGTTGTCCGGCGATGGCATCGGTTGTGTTGCGCCTCCAGTCATCGTCAATCGAAATCAACTCAAACTCACGATCAGCAACGCCGGCTTCTTTGAGCAGGGCCATGGCTTTTTCCCCATTGCGTTTGACTGCTGGAAGTTTGTAGTATTCAGGGTGCATCGGGCCGACATGATGATTTTCGGCGGCTTTTCCCAAACCGTTATAGCCCAATTCCAAGACCACATCATTATTGACTGCCAACTGCATGGCTTGGCGAACCTTCTGATTGTTGTAAGGGAAGGCACTAACATTCATCCGTGCAACAACAGTTGCCGCAGTTACCACCTCGTTTTTGTTGAGTCCCAAACCATCCAGAATTTCCACATTATCACCTGTGGTTCCGTAATTGGCATGAATCTCACCCGCTTCAAAAGCAGCAATTTCTGCTGCCGTATCGGTACCGTAATCGGTGTATTCAATACCGTCGAGATAAACTTCACCGCCCCACCAGCCGGATTTGCGGCGACTAAGTTTTGCACCGACACCAACTTCAAATGATGTCAATTCAAAGGGGCCTGTACCAATTGGGGCTTTTTTGAGGTCTCCGCCATCTTTCTCGAAATTGCGATGGACAATCAAACCCGGATAATCTGAAATGCCCGGAATTATACTGATGTCCGGTTGCTTCAGATTGAGTTGCACTGTGTAGTTGTCCACCTTCACAATGGCTCCGGAACGGGCTTTTTTGGTTGCGGAATCCACCAGTGCTTCCATACGACTGGCCATTGAGTTTCCTTCGACTGCACCGTCACACCAGCGATTGATGTTGAATACCACATCGTCTGCATCGAATTTATCGCCGTTGTTCCAAGTCGCACCTTTACGCACATGAAGCGTGTATTGAGTGGCATCACCATTAACTTCCCAACTTTCGAGCAACATGCCTTTGAAAGTAAAGTCCGCCGTGTAGCGTACCAACGGTTCGCAAAACTGGCGGGTAACATTTCCCATTTCCGACCAGTCATATATGCGCGGGTCTTTGATGTCTTTGATGTTCATCGATACTTTGAAAACACCGCCTTTTTTTCCTGCGGCTTGCGCTGTTTTCGGAAAAGGTAGACCGAGCAGGCCATAGGCTGCGGTTGCACTAAAACCAAGCGCGCTGGCGGTCGCAAGAAATTCACGACGGCTGATTTCACTCTCGTTTGCAGTTCCTGCAAGCTGCTGGACAAATCGGCTAACGGGTGTGCTTTTTGGTGGTGTATTAGTTTTACTCATAATCCTCCTTACAGAGTATATATTATTTGCCGCTTATGCGACGTTAACAGGCGGACTTCCGACCTGATAGAGCTGTACAACATGACATCTTTGATGTCAAAAGAATCATAATGCGTGTGCCTCCTGTATTAGTTTAGGTTTATAAATTGTCGCTGTTGCGACGTTAACAGGCGGAAATTCGCCTGAAGTCTAACACTTGAATACATAGTGTCAAGTGATTTGATGATGATCACATAAAATACGGTATTTCTTTTGGTTTTAATAAATAATTGCTGACTAATTCTCGATATCCCCTAATCAGATAACCGTGATTATGTAATAATAAAAATTTGCGCTCTTGCAGAAATTTTGCTGAAAGTTTGTACCATGCCAAGTCAGGATAGTAGTGATGCAGAGCGTGATAATTGTTGTAAAGATATAAAATGCCGAACAAAAATTCTGCTTCCAAAATTGCGGTACGTCCTTCAAATTCCGGATGACTCCGGTGTTCTGCAAAAGAACGCAACAGCGTGAGCGATGTCCCTGGAAAAGCAAATAAAAAAAGATATTCCAGAAACGGAATACCGCAAACTCCGGAAACCCAACTCAAAGTCAGCATTACTCCAAAAAAATGCCAAAGCCAAGCGCTCAAATTTCTCTGGTCGCCTCTAATAAAACGTTGTGCTTCATCTTTCAAAAAACAGCTAATCATCCAGAATGGATACAAAAATAAGCGTCCGGCGAGTGTGTGAAAAACCCAATATCCCTTTTTCCGCCATTGTGGCAACGTTTCCCAATTCCGATGAAACAAATAAAACGATTCCGGGTCTTGTTCCGGATAAGTCAGGTTTACGTCGATGTGATGCACTGTGTGGTTTTGCTTGTAAAGACGAAAAGGCAAATACAAATCCAGACTTGGCAAAACGAATAACTCGTTAATATGTGCTGAAGAAGTGGGGTGCAAATGAACTGCTTCGTGCCTCAAAGAACCGTGCCAGGCAACCACATAACCTCCAACAGTAAAAACCAGCCAACTCGGCAAACTGTGATAATTCCAAGTTACAAATCCGAACAAGACGTAAATCAAAACACCTAATAAAACGGTTTGCCACTCGATCCGTAGTGGAAGTATCTGATATGATTTAATAATCACAATTCCTCAATCGAATTATTTTCCATTTCCAAAATACAAGCATAAGCATCTTCCGGAAGAATTTCGATACTATCCAGAAACAGTTGTTCGCAGACAGTATTAAAATTTTGCTCGTCAAAAAATGTTTGTATAGCTTTCCGGAACAAATTCAATTTGTGCGTAGAAATTGAATTCTCAGTAACAAACGCCGGTGCTGGAGCCGGAGGTGATATTTCCAAAATACGAACATTTTCCAAATCTTTCGGAACATAACGTTCCAGCAAACTCCAAGTTAATGCGTCTATGGCTGCTACATCGGCCTCTTTGTTTGAAATCTGCGACAAACTGTTTCTATGCCCTCCACTAATTAAAACTCCACTAAAAAACGGTTTTGTAAGTCTCCTTACCTCGTAAGGTCCTGTTGTCAACTGTGTTACCATGTAACGTAAAATATTATAACCGGAATGAGAATTTTTCGAGTTAACCGCCGCTAGACTTCCGTTTGCATCCGCCAGTTTTTCCCATTCACAATTTTTATGCACTACAATCACACTGCGATATTCCGGCCCGGTGAAATAAGGTGTTCGATAAACCGGTGTAGCGATCACCTGAAAACGTCCCGAAAATTCATGCGTCAACGGATAACCGCAAACTTGTCCAAAAAAAACATTATTTTGATAAACATCATCTCCTCGATACAAAATGTCCGGTACATTTTCCAAACCGGCTTTCCGGAATGATTCCGCTAAGCCCTGCCAAAAAGCATCCGTGCAGGGCCCGCTGTATGGCTTGCATTGCATTTGTGCTTCAGGAAGGTCATACAGCGGAAGTGTGGCGTGTAATAATTCCATGTTAGAGTTGTCTCAAAATAGCGAAATTCCCGGATTTTCCTTCCGTTTTGCAATGAATGCCTGCAATTCCTCAACTATTGATTCTTCCAAGTGTGGCTGTTGATATTCTTCAAGAGCTTGTTTCCAAATTTTATTGGCACGTTGAGCAGTGTCAAAACCGCCGTCTTCAGTCCATTGGCCAAAGTTGTTCCAATCGGAAAGAATGGGCGAATAAAACGCGGTTTCGTAACGGTCTAAAGTGTGTTGAGTGCCAAAAAAATGACCGCCTGGACCAACATCCTTAATGGCTTCAAAAGCCATTTCATCCTCGGAAAATGAAAGCGTGTCCAGAAATTTAGCCATCATTTGCAACAATTCGACATCGACAATAACTTTTTCAAACGAAGCGCAAAGTCCGCCTTCGAGCCAACCAGCGGCGTGTTTGACAAAATTGGTATGTCCCATAATAGTCGGCCAAAGTGCCATCATCGACTCGTATCCGGCTTGCGTATCGACAGTATTGCAGGCATTGACATTTGAAGAGCGATAGGGGAGGCCGTAACGGCGCGCCAGTTGTCCGCCAATCAATGCGGTCTTTGCCATTTCCGGAGTTCCAAAAGCGGGTGCTCCGGTTTTCATATCAACATTTGAAGTGAAGCCGCCGTAAATTACTGGAGAACCCGGAGCCGCCATTTGCGTAAAAGCAAGCGTCGCCAGAGCTTCTGCATTTTGCAAAGATAAAGCACCCGCCAAAGTTACCGGAGCCATTGCGCCAGAAAGCGTAAACGGAGTTACACAAACCGCTTGCCCGTTGCGAATCATTTCCAGCATTCCCTGAATCATCACGCCATCGAGTCGCAACGGCGAAGAAGTGTTGATAATCGAAATCAAACTCGGACGCGTTTTCAGTTCTTCGCGGGTTAGTTCAAGAGCGATGCACAACATATCAATGGTATCGGCAATGCGCTGTTGTCCCAACGAATAAGCGTGAAAAACTTTATCGGTCAGCGTCAAATGAGTGAGCGCACAATCCAAATGCCGAGTATTTGCCGGCAGATCAACGGGTTCCACCGGATAACCTCCGGTCATGTGAATGATGTTAAAATGCTGTGCCAAGCGGACTAAGTCTTGATAATCTTTGAAATTTCCGGACCGTCTTCCTTTGTCCATATCAGAGCAATTTGGCGCACTGCCGATCATTGCAAACAAATTCCAATTTTTGCCGACTTCCAAATTATGTTCCGTATTACGCGCATGAAGCGTAAATTGTTCCGGAGCTTTGGCGATGTATTCCTCGATCAATTCTGGTGAAAACCTCACCATTTGCGTGGAGCGGTTGACCTCGGCCCCGTGTTCTTTGAGAATATCAAGTGCTTCATCATCCAAAAAAGCAATGCCGAGTTCCTGCAAAATTTTCATACTGGCTTGATGAATAGCTTCGATTTGATCCGCACTCGCAATTTCAACAGGCGAGTACGGATTACGGGGTTGCTTCCAAGGCAGTTGCTTAATTCCGCTGGAACGTCCGGAACGAGAAGTATTTCTGGACTGCGCACGGCCTTTACGTTTTCGTACTCTTAGCATTGTTTAGCAGATTGATATAGTTTTAGTCTTAAACATTGAAAGTGAATTTGATAAAATTTAATCCTTCACCGGCAAAGCGGCTACAATGTGCACTCTGGAATGTTCCCCTCCATTCATTGCCATATGGTAAGCACGGGTGTCAGTAAAATAAACTGAACCGTCCGCCGGTAAATGTGTTACATGATGATTGATAACAAAGAGCGAACCTGGATTAGTGATGATCGGAATGTGGAGTCGAGGTTCCGGATCACGATGCCACGAATTACAAGTGAGTGGTTCTTTCAACATGATGCGCATTCTGCCGATTGAGAAACGCCTCGTCAATTCCTGATGCAAAGTTTCAAAATAAGTTCCCACAAATTGTGGGTAGAGTTCCGTAAAGGCAAACTCATCGACAGCCTCATCCCGAGCTACTTCTTCATAACTATCATCCGGACGCAAATGATAAAGACCTATCAAATCCGTCTCTGAAGAAGGGGGAATTCCGGGTCTGCGAGTCAAAGAAATTGCCCCAAAACCACCACCTAAATCGACAACATATTTTTGCGCATCTTCCAACGCTGACCGTAGTTTGGTAATGTCAAATCGCAGATTCAACTTTTCGATTCCGTGTCCAGGCTGAAATTTAGCAACCGTGTCCGTGATCCTGTCCTTGGCAAGCCAACTGGACATCATTGTTTGATCTTCTACAACTTGATGGAATTGTTCCGGAAAAACATTTTCTTTTTTCATAACATCATCTCCTTTCCTTAAATCAAATAATTTCTATTGCAAACGGATAACTCGATTGTCTTTCGACTCCGGTTTTCGTAACGATAACTTGTTCTTCCAACTTTACGCCCTCCCGTCCTCCTTCAGTCCCGATAAAGGATTCCACACAAAGCACCATTCCGGCCTCAATCAGCCCATCATAACCTTTTTTCGGATAGTCAACCCAATGTTTGATATTAGGATATTCGTCCGCAAGACCGACCCCGTGAATTAGGCTTGAATAGCGATGGGAAAGAAATTCATCCGGAATCGGCCAGCATTTTTCAGAAACTTCCCGAAGCGTCATTCCGGCTTTCAGCACAGAAATATTGTATTCAATTTGTTCAAAGGCTTTGGCGTACAAACGTCGTTGTTCATCGGTTGGTTTTTCTCCGCAAACCCAAGCCCGTGAAATATCGGAACAATAGCCGTAAGGCCCAATCAAATCAGTATCAAAACTGACCAGATCGCCTTTTTCAATTTGCCGCATCGAACATTCCCGGAACCAGGGATTTGTGCGTGGCCCTGAAGAAAGCAGGCGAGTTTCAATCCACTCTCCTCCAAGCCGAATGTTGGTTTCGTGCAGTTTTGCCCAAAGCGCGTTTTCCGTGATTCCGGGTTGCAAAGCTGCTTGCATCGAGCGCATTCCGGCTTCGCAAACATCCATCGAGGCTTGCATCAAAACCAATTCTTCTTTTGATTTTACTGCCCGTGCAGTTTCGGTGATTTGTTCGCCTTCAACAAGTTCCAAACCCTTTTCGCGCAAAGCATCGCAACCGATATGGGACAACGAGTCAATCGCCAATCGCCGATTTCCGCCGCCGTGATTTTTCAACAAATCGGCAATTTGTGCGGCAAATTCTTTGACCACCTTTTGGCCGCGATCTCCAGCCCCAAAAAAATAAAAAGCCGGAAGCACACGGTATTCGTCAATAGTCGGCATTCCTTCCGCTAAATACGGATGGTTTGAATAATCAAACAAAACCACCGGACCTTCCAACGAGACAAAAACACAGCGCGTTTCATAATGCGAACACCAAATTTGCATATTGGTCGCATCCACCGCATAGCGCGTATTGATTTGATTAAACAACAATAATCCGGCAACATCCAACTTTTCCATTTTTTCCCGCAGACGTTTTAAACGGTAACGCCGCACCCTGTCCAAATCCACCGGAGCCTCGGAAAATTCCATTGCTCCGTGTTGACGGGCTTTGCCGTCTTTCACGGCTTGAACAGAAGCTAAAGGCATGTTTCTCTTTGGTTTTATGATTTAATGATTCAACCACGCATTCGGTTACCGGAAGGATCAAAAAGCGGTTCGGCTTGTAAAGTCGCCGGACAGCTTTCTCCGAGAATTTCCACAAACCAGCCGTTTGTTTCATCGGCAATTTCTTTCGGCACATAACCTATTGCAACAGAAACTCCGGAGTTGTGCGCAAAGCCTCCGGAAGTTACCCAGCCTTTGACTTCGCTTCCGTACCAAATCGGCTCGTCTCCAATCACATCCGCATCTTTTGCGTCAACGATAAAAGTGCGCAATCGCAGTTTCCCGCCGGCTATTTTTTCCTGGATGGCGGCGTTTTTTCCGATGAAGTCAACTTCTTTTTTGACGGCGACAAAAGGGTTCAGTCCGGCTTCCAACGGGCCGTAAAGTGGGCGGTATTCTGTGGCCCAGGAACCGTAATTTTTTTCCAAACGCAAGGCATTCAAAGCGCGCAGACCGAATAAACGGAGGCCGAGTTCTTCACCTTCTTTTTGCAAGAGTTCCAGCACATAGCGTTGCGTGTCCGGAGTCATCCACAATTCATAACCTAAATCTCCGGTGTAGCTCACGCGCCCCACCAAACAAGAAACCATGCCGATATTCATTTCACGAATGTCCATGAAACGGAAGGCTGCATTGGAAACATCTTCATCGGTAATTTTCTCCAAAAGTTCACGGGATTTCGGTCCGGCAATCGAGAGCCCGACAATTCCGGTTCCGTGCGGAATAATTTCGACATCGGCAGTTTCCGGAAAATGCTTTGTCAGGCTATCTTCAAACCAACGCAAATGATATTCCTCCGCAATTCCGGAACCGGCGATATAAAATTCGTCATCACCAAGATTTGCTACTGTGAAGTCGCCGATCAATTTTCCGTTTTCGTTGAGCATCGGAGCCAGTGTCATCCGTCCGTGTTTGGGAATGCGACAGGCAAAAATTATATCGAGCCATTCGGCTGCATCAAAACCAACGATGGAATACTTGGCAAATCCGGAAATTTCCAACAAACCGACATCTTCACGCACGGCTTTAACTTCTGCCGCAACATATTCAAAATCGCTGGAACGCCGCCATGAAAATTCATCTTTTACGCCTTTCGGGGCAAACCAAAGCGGCACTTCCAAACCGAAAGATGTCCCCATTTGCGCCCCAGAGTTCAGCATTTTGTCGTAAATTGGAGTCGTCAATAACGGTCTTCCAGCAGGGAGTTCTTCATTCGGGAAACGAATCGAAAAGCGACGGGAATAATTTTCCTGTACTTTGGCGTTGGTGTACGAAAGCGTCGCCCAATCACCGTAACGGCTGACATCCATCCCCCAAACATCAAAACCGGGATCGCCGTCAATCATCCAATTTGCCAAGGCCAAACCGACTCCGCCGCCTTGACTGAATCCGGCCATCACCGCACAAGCACACCAAAATCCCGGAAGCCCTCTAACAGGTCCGATCAATGGATTTCCGTCCGGAGCAAAAGTAAAGGGGCCGTTGATAACTTTCTTAATTCCGGCATTTTCAAAAGCCGGAAAATGTTGAAAACCAACTTCCAACGAGGGCGCAATCCGCTCTAAATCCGGTGGCAATAAATCTTGTCCAAAGTCCCACGGCGTTTCTTTGGGCGACCACGGTTTGCAGGCTTTTTCATAAGTTCCCATCAACATTCCTTGTTGCTCCTGGCGCAAATAAAGTTCGCCGTCAAAATCTACGGCGTGGGGTATTTCATGTCCATGTTCCTGATTAAAAGCCACAACTTCCGGCATATCATCGGTCATCAAATACATGTGTTCCATCGCCAAAACAGGCAATTCCAAACCAACCATACGCCCGACCTCCCGTGCCCAAAGTCCTCCGGCATTGACGACGTGTTCGGCTTGGATTTCCTGTTTTTCTCCGGAATCGCCGTTTTCCAAAATCACCCGCCAGCCGCCTTTTGGATGCGGTTGCAAAGCGGTTACGCGCACATTTTGGATAATTTCCCCTCCTTGTTTTTTGGCAGCTTTGGCATAAGCCCAAGTTGTACCGGAGGGGTCTAAATGGCCTTCCATCGGATCGTGCAATGCACCGACAAAATGATCAGGATTGATCAACGGCATAATATTTTGTGCTTCCTGCGGACTGATGATTTCTGTATCCATGCCGAGATAACGCCCTTTTGCGTGAATGCTTTTGAGCCAGTCAAAACGCTCCGGAGTGGCCGCCAACATGATTCCGCCGCTCATGTGCAAACCAATGTCTTGTCCGGATATTTCTGCAATTTCCTGATAAAGTTCAATTGTGTATTGTTGCAATTTGGCAACATTCGGGTCGCCGTTGATGGTGTGCATTCCGCCAGCGGCGTGCCAAGTGGAGCCGGAAGTCAGTTCCGAGCGTTCCAGCAAAACCGCATCTTTCCAGCCTAATTTTGTCAGATGATACAAAACGCTGCATCCGACAACGCCGCCACCGATGACGACAACTTGTGTTTTTATTTTCATTATTACTTTTGATTGTAGAGATTTCTTCAGTACTACAACAAAAATATACTTTTGTTTTATCAAAGATAAAAGTAATATATTTTTATATAATTGATAAATATTACTTATAGAGAATATTAATGACTTTCGATCAACTTAAAGTATTTGACGCAGTGATCAGGGAAGGAAGTTTTAAAGGGGCTTCAGAGCGATTACACTGTACACAACCGGCTGTGAGTCAGTCTATCAAAAAAATGGAAGATGAATTCGATATTCAACTATTTTCAAGGGAAAATTATCGCCCCTCACTAACACCTGAAGGTAGGCGATTCCATTTAAAGGCCAAGGAAGTTTTGCTGCATACCAAAAAGCTTGAAGCACTTGGCAAAGAGATGGGAATGGGACAGGAAAGCGAAATTAGCATAGCGTTGGATTCGCTCTGTCCGATGCCCACTATTTTGAAAACCTGTGAGCAGGTGATTGCCCAGTTTCCGGAAACAAAATTTCGTTTACTTGCAGAATATTGGAGTGGATCTATGGATCGTCTGCTGGAAAGTGAAGTTGACCTGGCGATTGCTCCACTGCGAGATGCTCAAACCTCTCAACTGGAATTAGTACCGATAATGGAGGTGACTTTGGTTCCGGTATCCGCCCCACAATTTCCGGCAGCAAATACGGAGCATGAACTAAGTCTGGATGAAGTAAACAATTATGTGCATGTCCTGGTACAAGACAGCAGTAAAAGAACACTAAGTCCAAAATTAAAAAGTTTGCTCGAAGAAAGTAATACCTGGCAGGTTAGTGATCATTACACTAAAAAGGAAATCATTCTGGCTGGGCTTGGCTGGGGGCGCTTACCGGAACATTTAATTACCGATGAACTTGAATGCGGAAAATTGAAGGTAATAAAGTCTAAACCCTGGAAACGGGAAAAATTTGTTATTCATCTTCTGAGAAAAATCGGCAGACCAATTGGACCTGTAGCAGAGCAAATGTGGAATGACTTTCAGCAAATAGAATCCAGTCAGTCTGATACTCAGAAGCCGTGACTATTCTCCTCTGATTGAACAAACAATACTGATTGTGCGGGGACTGTATATTCCTAGAGAGAGAGCTGTGTATGTACTTTGTAATAGAGTGTTATAAATGTGAACCTCATAAACTCGTCCTTCTGGACATAGATCATAAACTTCGAATTCCTTTTCACCGACTAATCCCCAAAGCCAATAAATTTCTTCACTTTTGATAACGGATTTTGAAGGTATTTCAGCAGGATAGCGGACTTTAACCTGACAGGCACCTAAAAAAACAACTAAAAACAGAATCAAGCAGTTATAACGGAACATAGTACTAATTGCGGAAAATATTGTCTTGCCTTGTGTTTCAAATAATTCGAATTTACAATTAACTAAAAGATTCTGAAAAATTATAATCTAGCAAAGTTTTACCAGAGTAAAGAAATTTAGCAGAAAAACATCCGGACTGTAGTATCTTTGGTGTAAAAAGACGGTCGCCTTCCCAGGATGCGAGTTCAGTCAACTGGTCTTTGGGAATCCACTCGAGTTGACCTTCGGGACAGTCTGTTGTCAGTGTTCCGGAAAAACTGGCCGAGTAAAAAACAAATACGTGCCACTCATCTCCAAAAGGTGAGTCGCCCTGATCAGGAAAAGAAAGAACGGCTTTAAGTTCAGGATCTTTGATTATGAGACCAGTTTCTTCCTGTAGTTCACGGACTGCAGTTTCATACGGTGCTTCATTAGGCTCTACTTTTCCACCAGGAGCAAGCCAGAGACCCTGATGTTCATCTTTTTTTTCACGATGGATCATTAATATTTGTTTGTCACTATTTTCTAGATAAATTAAAACTCCTAATTTCACAGTATTTCTCCAAAATAATATGCCTCAGTCGAAAAAAGAACTAAATGCAATTTTACAACGCATTTCAGCTGAACAAGACCAACGACTGAATCCTGATGGACAAAAAGAAACTGAAGTCCAGCCCTTTGAGTTAGGTAATCAGGCACCTGTTATTCGCGGTAGAATGCCTGGGCTGGAAGCAGTTTATGATCGTTTTGCCAGAATTTATGCACAAACTTTTTCACATCATGTCAGACGTCCTGTAACCATGACAAGGCGTGCCACAGAGCTAGTTAGTTTTCGAGATTATCTTGCAGCAATTTCAACTCCAGCCTCGCTGACTGTTTTTGGTTTAAAACCTTTGCAGGGACAATCACTTTTTGTTTTAGAACACCAGTTGTCTCATATCCTGATTGATTTGCTTTTTGGTGGAAACGGATGGTTCGAAAATCCGCCTCCAAAACGTGAACTGACAGGAATTGAAATCCGTATGCTCTCCAAAGTGGTACACAGTGCCTTAGAAGACCTTGGTCGTGCATGGAAGATCCTGACGCCTTTGGAGCCACACTATGAACGTATGGAAGTAAATACCAAATTTACTGCTATAGTACCTCTTGACGATGTTGTAGCAAGTACGACTTTCGATGTGGAAATCAATCGTGTGCCATACACTATGAGTCTCTGTTTGCCATATGCAATGCTCGATCCGGTTAGAGTACAACTTGAAGCAGGAAAAGCAAGCAATTATGAAGAGGTTAATGCTGTTAATGTAAGTCGACTTGAAGAAAACCTGCGTAACTCTAAAGTTGGTGTAAAAGTTGCCCTGGGAGAAGCCCGTATGTCACTTAGGAATTTTTTAACTTTAAAAACCGGAGACAGGTTGATCCTGGATCAAGAGCAGGATCAACCATTAAAGGTATTGGTGCAGAACAAACTAAAATATTTGGCAACTCAAGGTGCATACAAAGGTAAAAACGCAGTTAAAATTACGAAATTGATTGAACCTCAGCCGCGTTTCACTGACTTACTCGATCTTCCAGCAGAAGAGCCGGAAGAATAAAAATGCTGCTCTGCAAATTTCTACTTGTTGACGCGACTACGTAAGTCTTTGCCTGTTCTGAAAACAGGTAATTGCTTAGGTTTTACCTCAGCAGTCTCGCCAGTTTTTGGATTACGTCCAATATAGCCTTTATATTTTTTCAGCGTAAATGAACCAAAACCACGGATTTCTACTTTATCTCCTGCATTGAGCGCAAACTTGATACGATCAAAAAAGATTCGTACAGTTTTATCAGTCAAATTTGGATTATAACCAGTTCTTTCTGCTAACTCTTCAATTAATTCTGATTTATTCATAGCTCCTTGCTTTTAAGGTTGATAGATGAAGGATTTAGTTCCCAGTATTTTGGCTGAAAATGTTGTTTATTTTTTCTACGATAAAATTATTGTTGTTGTAAAGGTATGCGAATGAAAAAAAATATCAAGTGTTTAGTGAATATATTTTTAAGTTGCTTGAATTTGCAGTTCACGTCGATAATGATCGAAAAGAGTCGATTTTGAAAGCATTCCTAAAAATTTGTCGCCTTCTACGACAGGCAAAGACCATGCTTTTGAGCTTTCGAATTTGTCTAAAGCTACGCTGATAGGCTCTCTGAGACTGATAACCGGAAGATTTCGCATCACAGATCCCATGGTCACCAAATCATAGAGGCTTTGGTCAAAAAGATGCGGACGTATATCATCAAGAAAGACAACACCAACACACTGTTTGTTTTCATCGAGTACAGGAAAATAGTTACGGCGTGCTTTTTTAAATTCATCAACAAATTCTCTCAAAAGCAAATCTTCGCGAATCGTGATGAAATCCGTATCCAGAATATCTCCAATATTCAGATGGTGCAGTAAATAGCGGTCAGTTCCACGTTTGATTAAACTACCCTGCTTAATCAGGTCTTGAGTATAAACAGAACCGATTTCAAAAAACGAACTTACAACCATGGCACTGCTTGCAGTCAGCATCAGTGGTAAGATCATGGAGTAACCTCTGGTAACTTCCATTACAAGAAAAATACCGGTAAGAGGACCGTGCATGACGCCGGCTACCATTCCAGCCATGCCGGCTAAAGCAAAAGCTGCATCTTCAGCCACTCCGTCCAGAGGAAGTAAATGCAATATCATCCCAAAAGCCAGTCCAACCCCGCTGCCGATCACCAGGCTGGGTGCAAAAACTCCTCCAACACCTCCACTTCCAAGTGTCATTCCGCAGGCCAAAAATTTTAGTAACACAAACAGCAACACAAAGCCAAGCTCCGGGCGTATTGTATCAGTCAGAAAAATTTGAGTTGCCGAGTAGCCCTCAGACAAAACTTCAGGCATCAAAAAACCTAGCATACCTACAAATAATCCACCCAGGGTAGCACGTATCCATAAATGTAGTGAAACCTTAGCAAAAAACTTTTCCCATAACAAGAGGCTCCTGGCAAACAAGATTGAAATAATTCCGGTCAATGCCCCCAGAGCAAAGCAGGCCAGTAAAGAAGTGATTGAAAAACCTGCTATTTCCTGAATGAAGGCAATCTTATTGCCCATGATTAAACGGCTAAGTTCTGTTGCAGAAACTGCTGCAATAATTGTTGGGAGAATTGTTAAGTAAGTCCATTCTCCCATGATAATTTCTAAAGAAAATATAAGGCCAGTTAGTGGGGCATTGAAAATTCCAGCAACAGCACCTGCTGCTCCGTATCCTACAAGTAATTTTTTGTGGCGTTCATTCATGTCCAGCCAGCGACCCAAAGCAGAACCTAAGGCACCTCCAATGCTAACAATGGGTCCTTCCAATCCAGTTGAACCACCACTTCCAACTGTAAAGAAACTGCCAAAAAATCGAGAAAACATCATTCGTCTCCGGAGACTTTCTGATCCCATTGCCATGGCTTTAATTACATCGGAAACACCATGTCCGGCGGAGTCGTGCATGAGTGAGCGCACCAAAAAAACAGCAATACCGGCTCCCAGTGCAGGAAAAAATATGGCCCGCCAACCCAAATCTAATTCAGTTATGAAGAGTCTTAGAGTATGAACACTCCAGTTGAGTCCTACAGCAATGATTCCACAAATCAAACCGATTACAAGTGCTGCAGTCATCATTACCACAGCTTCTCTTGCAGAAACTGCTTGATAACGTGAAAGTAAATCAGTATCAGTTCCGGCTAGACCACGTGTCAGGAATTTGTTAAGCTGTCTGCGCCAGAGTTTTTTTAAAGTGTTCAACGAGATTTTCTAGTGTAGGTTCGTTTCTAAGGAAGTCATTAATATCTGACTGACTTAAAATACGAGCAAGTTGAGAGAGCAGTTGAAGATGATGAAAAGAATCCAAACTTATAAGTGCAAAGACAACAAAAACGGGTAGACCGTCTGGTGCTTTAAAGTCCAATGGTTTTTCTAAAAAAAATGTACCAACCAGAGATTGTGTAATTTGATTACCGACAGGTGTTTTTGAATGAGGAATTGCAATTCCATTGCCGATACCTGTTGAAGTCAGTTTTTCACGTTGAAGTAATTTGTCGGACAAGGAATCTGTAATAGTGTGAGGTAAATCCAACTGTGAAGCAATTGCCTGGAACAGTATTTCTATAGATGCAGAAGGAACTGAATGATAGGCCTTTCCGGCTTGAATTGCTTCTATTAACGGAAACTGTGAATCAAGGACTTGTGCTTTGTTTTTCCGTAATCTCCGTGAATGTTCCTCAAGGTGTATATGCTTTGTTTTAGCCCAGGAAACCAAAGTGGACTGGTTGAAGTAATATTTTCCGCGGCGCACAACGCAGGGAATATCACCTTGACGAATCCAACGGTAAATGGTTGCTTCAGGAACGTGTAGTAACTGAACAACATCTGAAACTATCAACCATTTAGACATAAAAACACTACGGCATAAAAATAAAAGAAAATATCCAAAAACTTTGCTGACTTCAGTCTAACAGCATTCTCAGACTTTGGAAAGAACAGGAAACTAAAAAAATATATTTTTAATGAGTTGATACTTTTTGTCCTTTTTATGAGAATTATACCAGATGATTATTCAGTAAAAGACTTCTTATGGCTGGGGATGCGCAATCGAAAATTTCGAACCGTGTCAGATCCTAGCGGAAGCAGCACTAAGATTTCGTAGAT
>JACKQG010002561.1_pt1 | contig 23588 bp, 28 predicted proteins | sample 8237621 | NCBI WGS metagenome assembly JACKQG01 (sample SAMN15677084, study PRJNA649215) | marine metagenome | biome: marine; feature: Black Sea; material: saline water; isolation source: suspended particulate matter (SPM) from the Black Sea western gyre | collected 2013-06-09/2013-06-10 | depth... | reverse complement strand
TGTTATTGCTTGTTTTAATCCGCCCTGTTGTGTTATAATTACCTCAGATAAGCATATCAGTCAAACTCATGGCCTCTCTTAAAAAGAGAAGGATAAGCATCATGTGTAAACGGAATGGTTTTACACTAATAGAGCTTTTGGTGGTAATTGCCATAATCGCGGTGTTGATGGCGATATTAATGCCGGCCCTTAAGCGAGCCAAAGAGCAGGGCGAGCGGGCGGTTTGTCTAAGCAATCTCAAGCAGCTTGGCCTGGCCTGGATTCTCTATGCCGATGACAACGAAGATAAGCTGGTCAGCTGCGAGGCGGGCGGCACGTGGAGGAGCCAGTTCGGTGAGCCCTGGGTGGGTGTCACCTGGGCGTCCGGATGGGCACAGGGCGGACAGTTACCTTTGGACAGCCAGATACAGGGAATTAAAGAGGGTGCGTTATGGCCGTACGTCAAAGAGATAAATCTCTACAAGTGCCCCGCCGGCTACAGGGGGGAGCTGATGACATATGCTATGATGATAGCCAGTAACGGCCGGAGCATTGACGGCAGTCCTGTTTTCAAGAAACGGATGCTTGTTCCCCAGCCGGCCCAGAGGTTAATCTTCATCGACGAGGGTCTGTCAAGTCCTGACGCTTACTCTACGAGGTACAATGAGCCCAAGTGGTGGGACCAGCCGGTTACAAGACACGGTGACGGCACTACTTTTTCCTGCGGCGATGGTCACGCAGAATACCACAAGTGGAAGGGCATTGAAACAATCAAGCAGGGACGCAACAACGTTCGCACCTGGGAGGGTCTCTTTGCTCCGGCCACGGATGAAGGCAAGCTGGATGTGCAATGGGTACAGAAGGGCATCTGGGGAAAGCTCGGCTACGAGCCGTAGAGCAATACCTTGACCAGTATTTCAGATAGTCTGCCCTTAGGATTTTGGCTTGATGAATATTACGTCGGATCGCTTTATCCATCCGGTTCTAAGGTCGATACGAAACCACCCGTCGCTGTTCTTCTTGTGGAACCTTACCGGCGAGCGTGGGCCGAACTCGACCAGGTCGTACTGCGTCCATGTCTTGCCCATATCGGGGGAATAGATAAATCCTGTGGAGTATGGCGAAGCCGGTGCGTAATGAGCAGCCAGAATCACGCCGTCCTGAATTATCATATTGGCCGATTCGTATCGCGCATTAAACAACTTCGTGTGAGCTTCGGGCCTTGTTATGTCGGCCGGGTTGCACCGAAAGATACCCCGGTCGTATGGTGTGGGCCCGTTGGCATCGGCGGCCCAGTAGAGTTTGCCGTCAACAAAATTGAATCCGCCGGATTTATAACGCGTGTTTGAGGCATCCGATATGATAACCTTCCACCGCCAACTGTCGTTATTCGCATCGTAGGTACCTCTGAGCCAGTGACACTCATGTCCCTCCGATCTCTCGAGGTCACCCGTGCAGGCATAGAATGCGTTTTCGGCGGGGTTATATGCCACGCAGTGCACATGCCGGCAGATGACCGGATTATCCGGGTCGCCGAGCAACGTACCAGTCGGGCCTCCGCCTTCGGAGCCATTGTCCCGATAGACGGGATTCTGTCCGAAGGCGTATGCGATTTTCACGGTCTGGCCGTTGTCGGTCGAGTAGTAAATGTTGACCGGGACCGCACCGCCGAGCACATTACAGTAATTACCCCAAATCAGCATCTCGGCGCCATTGACGTCCCATGTATGAACGCCGTCGAGCGGGTGGAAGTACCAGCCGGGACACTCCGGATTTTTCGGTTTATGCGGGATGTAATCAGAACCGCCTGCATCCTTCACTATGATCCGCCGGCAGGTTTTGAGATTGTCGGTGCTTAGGTATAGCTTCGTTCGCGTGGCGAAAAGTATATTGCCGTTTCCAAGGATAGTGCTGTATGTAATATTGCCGGCGTTGTCAAAGGCCATGCTGTGCGGCCAGGTTCGGGCATTGTCCTCGGATAGATATACAGCCCGGTCGGTAAAGCCGAACGCCTTGTTGTCCCGCTGCGAATCGATATAAGGCCCTTCCGGCTGCGGGCGATACCAGAAATGCTCCGTCGAACCCTCTTTGGTCAGGAAGGTCATTGAGTTGGCCTTGAGCTTACGCACATCTGCCATCAGTATCCCGCCGGCAGTAGCTGCTGTGGCATGCAAGAACTTCCGGCGGGTGATTCGCAGTTGCGGCGTTACAGGTCTGCTCTCGGCAGGATATTGTCTGAAATGGTCGTTAATGAGTGACATCGTATCTTCTCCTAAAGATTATGCTTTATCGTATCAAATCCACGGCTCATTATAGCAGACTTCCGCCGGCGGACAAGAATATGTCTGATGCCTTTTGTCTTGACACGTTAAATCCGGTTTGTATAATCATACCTGTATGTGGAACTCAGCTTTATCGCTTATATATACTAACCAGCCTGAAAAGCTTCCATTCGGAAGATATTGCTCAATCATCACCGGATGGTGTCTTATCCTGCTTATTCCCGGCTTCGGATTGGCTCGTGACGTGGTTACGCTTGCGAATGTCGTTGACCCCGGCCAGATCACTGCTGACGAGCCTTTCGCGGATACGTTTTCACCGGAGAAAGCAGCCCGTTATCTCGATACGGCATCGCTTCACTGGCAGAAGTCACGCAACTGTGCGGCTTGTCATGTGAACATGGGCTATATGTATGCAAGGCCCGCTCTGAGTTCGTTTCTGGAGGATTCGGGAGAGGTTCGTAGTTTGTTCGAAGACTATGTCACCAAGCGATGGAAAGAGAAATCCCCGCCGGATGTACAGGAGACAGTGGTTGTGGCTTCCGGACTTACCTTCAACGATTTGCAGACCACCGGCCAATTGCACCCTGTTACACGCCAGGCTCTTGGAGTAATGTGGGACTTCCAGCGGGAAGATGGCGGCTGGACCTGGCGTAATGACGGTTATCCACCGATAGAATATGACGAGCACTACGGCGTCACGCTCGCAGCGCTCATTACGGGAATTGCCCCGGATCGATATGTCGAGACAGAAGAAGCTCGCCGGGGCCTTGATGGAATACGCAGATTCCTGAAGAACAACCCGCCTGCATCACTGCATCATCGGGCGATGATTGCCTGGGCTTCATGTTATGTTGAGGATTTGATGAACGAACAAGGCCGTGCCAAGACTCTCAACGAATTGCTTGCACTTCAACGTCACGATGGCGGGTGGTCCACACCCGGTCTGTTGGCGGACTGGAAGGGCCTTAAGCGAAAGGACGGCAAGCCGCACGACACGAAGACCAGCGATGCATACGCTACGGGTTTCACTATAATTGTCGCCCGTGAATTGGGCCTGGCGAGCAAGGATCCACGACTGATACGCGGAATAGACTGGCTCCTGAGCAACCAGCGAGTCAGCGGAAAATGGTTTTGTCGTTCACCCGCCACGGACAGCCGGCATTACTTTTCTAATTTCGGCAGTGCTTTTGCCATCCTGGCACTCCAATCGTGCGATAAGCTTCCCGGCTGGCCGCTGTCGAAGAAACCGAGACGTTTTTCGCCGCCCTGACAGACTCACACTCGGTAATTTGCAGTAAAGAGCAATTAGCAATTTCTCTTCGCTTTTTGATATTTACCATTTCTGCTTCTGACAGTATAATCTGTAAAAAGGCGATTACAGCAGACATGGAAACACAGGCGAGCAAAAAACAAGGAAAGGATAAAACTGTGGAATGATTGCCGCTCCATCCGCTTTTCGATATCGTCCATAACGCCGGGAAGGATTTCGCCTAATTGTTCCGGCACGGAAGGCCGACTTTTGTGTTTTTCAATCGAACGTCTGTGCCAATGTGCATAAGGGATCTTAAAAACTTTTTTTTCTATTACTGTTTCTGTCATAAAGCTACAAAACATTTTAGAATCTGTTGGCACATTGGCACAGCAACTCAGTTGTTAATATAGATTTTGCCGAAATTCCGATTGAATGTTTCCATAATTATTAGCGACTTCTGATTCTTCTTTTACTGCCATACCAAAATACATCGATACCTGACATCCGCCGATTCGTGCCCTCTCTCTTTTCACAGAAGGCAGGGTTCTTTTTACCTCTTTGCCGAAGTTGCTGCTGTTCATGGGCCTGAAGCCGTTGTCCTGGCAGTAGCGGACGTAACAGGCATATACCTCCTGAGCGGGCAGTCCGCACGACAAGTCATTACGTATTTGCTTTCATTTCCGCTACGATCTGGCGTGTTTGTTGAGATTGGTTCTGGTGGGCCTGTTTGAAAGCAGAGGTGTAGGATTCATTTTGTTTTTTGAAAATCTCATTGCCGGTGATAATTTCCTTCAAGGCTTTGGATTTTGTTTTTGTTTGTCTTAGGAATCCGACGGCTTTTGTGCCATAAACCCCGCCCAGTAATGCACAGATACCAATACCCAGCTCCAGCATAGAGTCGGCCACTTCCCACGCATCCGGCCGGGCTGCTCCCTGCTGCAATGCCGTGCGGGCAAGCTGAAAGTTCGATTCGGCCAGCACATCTTCAGCAGTCTCGGACAGTGGAAATTCTTTCGGAAGACCAAAATAAGAACTGAACGCCCGGCTCTGCAACTCGCTTAGCTGCGTTAATGACTGCAGATGTTCCGACGCGTTTTCATCTTTTGCTGTATCAGCGGCAATCATAGTTGTACGATTATGCAGCCAGGCGTTCTGTTTCTGCTGCTCGGTAGGTGCAAAACGCAGACTGTCACAGCCGGCGGATAGAAGGCATATAAATATGCAACCAACAAGTTTTGTGCTTTTTTGTGCTTCGATTTTTTTCATCATTTTTCTCCTTAACATTGGATTAATTTGGCGCTTTTAGCTATAATCCCGCTATGCGGAATAAAAAGAGTTTGAAAACCAGAAAAAAGGTTGGACTATGGATAAAGCGAGAACATTCAAACCTAAGACTATATTGTTATGGCAAAAAGTTGCAGATGACCCTGAGGCACAACGAATTATAGAATTATTTCCATCGGCTGATGTCAGGGTAATAAAGCAGCAGAAAAACCCGCCTTTGCCGAATATGCCACCGTCCCGGGCATTACTGGCTGGAAAAAGAACGTTGATGATTGGTGCAACTTCGTCTTTTGTGGGAAATTTCGACGGCCGGCCTGGCTCGAATGTCCATTGCTGTCCTTATTTTAAGCTGGTTCCTGTCTCAAACGGCTGCCCGTACTACTGCACATATTGCTATCTGGCGTTTGTCTATCGCAAATACTCCCCTTTCATTAAAATAAACATCAATTACGAAACCATGTTCAGGCAAATACGAAAAACCATGGCCAACTCTCACGGCAAGGTTAGTTTCAATATGGGCGAGATGCTCGACAGTCTCGCACTCGACCACATAACAGGCTTGACGAAAATGTTAATTCCATTTTTCTCAGGCTTTTCAAACGGTTTTCTGATGCTGCTGACCAAAAGCTGCAATATCGATAATCTGCTGGCCGTCGAGCCCAACAATAACACGGTTGTCTCCTGGAGCCTTAATGCATCGCAGATAATCTGGCAATATGAGTTGGGCACAGCCGAGCTTGAAGAACGTATCAGAGCAGCCAAACAATGCCAGGACCACGGCTATCGAATCCGGTTTAGAATTGATCCAGGCATCCTCTATCCGAATTGGCAGGACGGATACGCCGATTTAATCCAAAAAACCTTAACTGCCACAAAACCTGAAAACATAACACTCGGTATGCTAAGGCTTCTGCCCGGCCATTTTAGCCTTGCCGCTGGGGCCTATGGCGACGGTGCTCAAAAGCTCCGAAATTATAAATTTGTCAAAGGGGCTTCGGATGGCAAACTCCGCTATCAGCCAAAGCAACGTATCGAATTCTATACTTTCTTAATTGATACCATTCGCAGCTTCGATAAAGACGTTTCTATCAGTCTTTGCAGAGAAACACCTGAGATATGGAACAACCTTAAAGACCGCTGTGAACCTAAAAAGTGCAATTGCATTGTATGGTAACGTATCGCTCTTAAAAGGACTCGTTAGCCTTTGTCAGGAGTTTTTCAACAGCCTGCAGTCGATACTCGTATGAGATGCTTTTGCTCCAGAGCGATTCGAGCTTTTGCTCAAAATTCCGCTGGCTTTGCAGCAGCATACCAACATCACGCTGGAGCAAATCAAGCTGTCTTTGCAGGTTGACCCAACTGCCCACAATCAAAGAAGCCAAAAGCACGAGCTGAACCAGCACTGAGATATTTATCTGCCGGTTAAACTGCCACGATTTGGAATTTCCATCAGCCATCATTTACCTCGCTTCTCGACTAATGTCCGGTATCTTGGTCACGGTTTAACATAGAATACATTCTTGTCGCCTACTCTGAACATTACCGCGTACGTTCCGGCCGCCAGATTTCCCTGCTGCAGAAACGACTCAGCCAGATTAACCGCCTGTGTCTGTGCACCTATTTCAACGGGTACTGTGCCGGCATCTCCAATCACTACTGCAACTACATTATAGGCATTGTATGAAAAATTACTTTTGACCTTAACGGCCCATGCTGCGGCTCTGGTGCCGGGTGATGTGACTACCGATACCTCCTGTGCCTGTTCCGAGCCTTGACGGGTGAGTCTTTCCAGTGTTTGCCGGCCTTCTATAATATTCACATCATCGCTCATAATTATCAGCTCCTTTGCCGGACGATTTTCAAATTCGTACACTGCTTCTCAAAATCCATCTGCACCCGCACAATCCGGCTTCTGCTTCGGTTATCGCTCCTGCGGGACAAAAGGTCTCTGCTTTCCGGGCTTGTGCTCACTATGTCACCGACTCTGTAATCAAATGCAAGAAACGGTGTTTGTATATCGACGGTCTCAACAGTCCCTGCCGAGACATCCGCCCTATGTCGAACAAACTCATACAGAGCGTCCGTATCATCTACCTCGTCGGCAGCTCCGAGTGCGTTATCGGATGAGTTTGCGAAGATGCTCTTGTTTGAAACTTTGCGATACTTGAACTGACGGGGCAGAGTAATAATATGCTCAACCACAGCAGCCGTTGAATTAACAGGCCCATCGGAAACTATACACGTTAATCTCTCATCGCTGATTACAGAAGCGGTTATTCTGAATTTCAGAACACCTTTTAATGCCGCCACCCAGGTATCGACATCAAGCTGGTCGCTGCTGAGCCACAGTCCGCACTCGTCGAGCAGGATATTAAAAGCATGAAGGTACTGCCACCAATGCAGGCCATTATCGAACGATACCTGAAGGAAATAACCCAGTGACTTTCCCTGTTTGTCTCTGGTTAAAGTGGGCCGAAAGCGCCTGCGGCGGCGGGCGTAACGGCCGCTGCCGAAAATCCTTGAAAAATCAAAAGCATCGCCCTGATTGTACGGAGCGCCGCTGTAATCACCGGCCTCGTTAAGGCACCATTTGCGATAAACGTCTTTAACCTGATAGAAGTCGGAATTGGTTGAAGGCGAAAATTTATCGTAGTTGATGCCTTCGAGACTGCCGTCCCAGGCCTTTATCAAGTCAAAGGTTGCTTCTGCAATTTTGAAGTCGCCCTGGCCGATATACTTATGCGTTATCGGCCAGAAATTTTTCCTGCTGTGCAGAGCTGCTATGTTTGTCTGTGATATGCTGAGCTGCTCACCTGCTTGCTGGCAATTCAACTCAACGGTCCTGCCCATTCCGGCTTTGTAAAACTCAATCACCTGAGAAGGCCCGGTTGGCACAGGTAAGGGGATGAATTTGAATCTCAGTCCGATCCTCTCACAGCATCGGTGCAGAGCTTCTATAAGATTTAATCCCGTAACGTCAAGGTCACGGACTGCCTGGTTCTCAGTCAATACTCCCAATTGACCTATGGTCGGCGTTTGTATTTGACCGGCTGTCAGATATTGACAAAGAATATAATCTATTACCTCTGCATAGCTCCAGTGCTTGCCTTGCGAAGGTTCGCCGCAAAAGGCCGTATAGCTTTTGCCGTTCACTGTTATCGGTGTTGCAGAAGCATTGCCTCTGCCATCGGGATTAAAGACAGTATCGAGACCGGCTAAAAAGACACTGGAATCACCAGACTCTGCCAGACGCCGGCCATAAACGGAAACACGCTTAAGAATCGCGCTGAAATCTCTTGCTGTTATTTCCACTTTTTCGCCGGCTGCTGTCACCTGTGTCTCGATGTTTTCTATCTGGCCGTGAAAAAGTGGAAAGCTGAAAGCCCCTGCCCCCGGCGGTATGCCGTTAAAATATTGGCGTATGCGAACGGTCCTTCCTATAGCAAAGAAGATTTCAATATCTTCGGGTCTCGTTAAGCCGGAATCAGGATAAGCGGCCGGGTTATAAGCTAATCTGGCCTGGCTGAATTCAGGCCAGTCTCCGTGAACAATCTCTACTGGCTCTAATTCCGGACACAACATTCCGTCAATTACGATTGATACGGAAGCGGCCGGAACTGCCGACTGTGCTTGTGACGATTGGAAAAAATCGATTCTATTGGACATGGTTTATCTTGCACTTTCTTTCGTGATATTCTTCGAGTATCGCCTATCAAACAGCTTCAGCTCTTAGAATATTAATTGCGTTGATATTTATGCTATCGAGCTGAATATTTAATTGTGCCAGAGAGTTGTTTTCAAGACCACCGGAGTCTTCGGCCCGGATAGCAAATAAGTATTTACCTGCCTCAAGAGAGCCGCTTTGGAAGCTGTAAAATTTTCGTCCCTTATAATCAATTTTGGCGAGCGGATTTTGATAGTCTATTTGCCCGGTCCGGCTGTCATAATAAACATTAAAGCAGACCGGCTTTGACTTTTGTTCGAGGGGACAATAGAACCAGATAAGTCGAATCTTGTTGCCATCTTTTAGCTCATATATTGAGTCAAAAACTTTATTCGGTTTCGGCTCAGCCGCCTCACCGTTCGATTCTATCGAAAACTTTATCGCAGCGGCTAAAGTACGCTCCTGATAGCCGCAACTGTTAAACCTGCGAATAATATAAAAGTATGTCGAACCGCTGCTGTGTGAGATATATCCGGGCGGCGATATCTCGCAATCGTCCTGCTCAGCAACGGCCAATATATCTTCAAAATTTATTTCTTCCATGTTGTATCCGCGGTAGAGCGCAGAGCAGCCGGAGATTCGAGCCCAGAACCAGCCTAAGCTCAAGACAGTACCCAGCTTAAAAGCATTGGCAGTCATCCCGTTAAAGAGAGCTTCTCTTAGCCGGCTCATTTCCATGTCCTGCGGGCTTTCCCCCGTTACGCTAAGCAGTCCGTTAACAGCAGTGAATCCTGTGATGGTTCCTTTTGTTTTTCTTATTGTTTTTGCAGTCGCACTTAAAGAGGACAGCCCCGCAGAAGCACCCGCAAGATTTATGATTTGGCCGCCTATTAACGGAGATCTCCCTGCCCCGGCAAACATACAGAACGGCTCTCGGTAGAGTAAGGTGATTTCAGAAGCGGATAAGGCGCGGTTGAAGATATTCAGGTTGTCAACTGTCCCTGTTACAGTAAGAGTGCCCCCATCTTCAGGTCCAATTCTCAAATCTAAATTATTCGGTATGGGGATTGTTCCATAATTTGATTCAGCTCCTGCTTGTTCGACTCCATTAAAGTATATTTTTATACTGCCCGATGCAGTAGTGCCATCCCAGGTTGCTGCAAGGTGAACATCCTGATTCAAAGGCAATGTTGCCGATGTCAAAAAAGAGGGTGATGGTGCAGAGCCGTCCAAAAGCCAAATCCCTATCTTATTTTGCCCGAGAGACGTACCACTCTGGGCAAGCATAAATCCGCCGCCGCTTGACAGGCCATTGCTTTTATTCAAGATATACCTTACCGGGCTTCCCGTATTACTGCTTACATTGAGCCAGAAACTAAATGTAAATCCAGCAGTGAAAATGTTATCCAGTACATCACCGAAATTAACTTCATCACTTGTTCCATCATACTTCAAAGCAGAACCAAACTTACCTGAACCCCAGGTTGCTCCGGTAATATTTCCCGGATTCCCATTGCCGCTAAAATCGAAGACTCTGTCACCCGTTCCTTCATTCATCAGCCAGCAGCCTGTAAGAGATGCAATCAAGCGTCCCTCCGGACTGCCGTCCGGTTTTGGTAAGAATTTTCCTCTTATTGGCTTTAGCTGTGGCACCTGGCGTTACTCCTCAATTATACTGATTGATAATTCCAGCACTGGACGTATGCCCTTACATCGTGGTTGTCCGTCGAGCCTGTCTGCTGCACGCCGATTCTGAAATGTGCAAGGTCCTTGATAATGAAACTTAACTGCTGCAGGTTAGTTCCGTTATCGCCCTGCATCTCCCAGATAGGCGTATCGTCATAGTTGGTTCCGTCGAGAGAACCGTAAAGTTTGATTTTTACCTCGTCGGTCGGCGTAGCATCGTAGTCGATTTCCACGATAACATGAGCGCCTTCATAACCGTTTGTTTCCAGATCTACGTCCGAAGAATACGATTCGGTGGTTCCGGACAATGTTATATACCCATCACCGGTACCTGCAATTTGACTCTGTGTTGCCCAGTTTTTCTTGATAGTTGACATTTATAAACCTCCTTTGTTCGTCGCTTAGCTTCGCTTGATGAAGCTGTGGATTTTAATCCAATGATACATCCAAATCGCCCGCTGCGAATTTAGCAGTATCTCCACTGCCGATTGACTTGGATACGCTTAATGAGCCGTGAGCTAACATATTACCGCCGCTTGCGGCATCGAATAAGGCAAAGTGGGTTAACGTTCCCCAACTGCCGCTTGCCTCCGGGAAGGTAATAGCATTGGCATTGTCAATCGTCCCGCCTGATGCAGTGTTCCAGTCAGCTCCGGCGGTTGCGACTCGTGCGTAAGAATTACCGCCTGGCTCAGCCAACCCGGATGCATCATCCGCAGGGTCTGCTGTTGATAATCCGACATAGATGGTGGGGGGAGTATAATTGCCCTTGCCGAATAGATGATCTAATATTTCGTTCTCCCAGTAATCCGCAAAACTTCCCATTGTGTATCTCCTTGATATTGACTGTTTATTATCAGCTCGGAGTTCTTGTAATTGTTGCCGCCGCGTCCGCAGGGGTATGAGTCAAAAGGACTGTTTGTCCGTCGTCGTCGTAATATTTGATTTCTCCGGTCGATTTGTTTTGTACGGCCTTGTTGGCGAGTAGCTTATCACAAGTTACTCTGCCTGCCCCGGACCACACAATCTCGTCGCTCCCAACCAGGTTGTCACTATCAGCGGGATTAGCTCCGGCCTGCAGGAATGCCTGAACCGAATATCTTCCTGCCGGGATATTACTGTCAAAATTGCCGACATACCTGCTGCCCCCCTTGCCCGTAAGTGATATAGAGTAATCATTCGCGGTACGGCTGCCCGTCCCCCAGGACTCAAAGACCTGCCCTGACGAATACCAGACCTCTCCAACCCCATTGCGAATGACTGCGTAAAGCGTGCTGCCTGATGTATAATCTATGTGTATTTCGTTGGACATATCACACCTCCTCCGTCCAGGTCCCGTTCTTGGCGATCGTTGCCCAGTCGCCTGCCAAATCGGCTGCCAGGCTAAGTGATGCACCGATAGCATTCGCTGATTTATATTTTTCCGCCGTCTGTCCGCTGTCATCTCTGATTGCCGCCGTGCCCGGGTCAATACGCAGTTCATAAGCGGCCTGGACAGCAAAGCTCAATACCGTCCCGGCAGGCGCAGAAGCGGGCAGCGTCAGTGTAACTGTACCTGCTGCGCCGAGATTGCTGTGAATACTTCCGGATTCCGCCGCCGTGAGTGTGTCATCTCCGGTATGTGCCTCGATGACCTTTTTCACACCCCCGGCTCCATACGGCATAACGAAATTATGACCTGTCCGGCAATCGGTTATCGAATCAATGTCACCGCCCGAGGTGCTTACTATTGCCAGACGAATATGCGGCGTGGTTGCCATATCAGGAAAACCGGCATATTCGTTGGTTACAAGAGAGCCCGACGAATCCACATAGATGTAGATATTGGTCTTATCATCGGCCAGAGTATTACCCGACGAGCCGCCATAGCTTACCAGCGATGTATCCAGCCAGAACTTGCCTGCTTTTACACCGACATCCAGCCCGCCCTCGTCATAAACTCTTAAGTCGTTCGCACGCCGTGCAGCTAACAGCAGCCGATACAATAGTTTTCGAAACTCTACATAGTAAGGCGCCGTACCTGTTGCTATATACTCAACGCCGGTCTCGCTGTCAGACTGTAGATTTAACAGCTCATTATCAGATGGATACACTTCAGCCATGATATTCTCCTTGTTATTTTTTTACGCGATATTCAATACCAGTTCATTCGTCTGTTTATCGAATGAGGAAATGCTTACTTGCTCAGCGGGTCTTGCGGCCGGTATTACTGTGATAGGCTCAGTCTCGCTGGCACTGTTTTTATTGCCCGCCGCATCCGTAATCTTAACGCCGAACTTATAAATGCCGGCCATAAGCGGCGGGCTTGTCCACTCAATCGTATCGGCATCAAGACCGAACTGGCCCTGTCCGAAACTGCCCTTGCCGAATCCAACCGCCGCTGCCGAATCAAAACCAAAATCGCCCGCTCCTAATCTGCTCATCCCGAAACCCGCCTTTTCCTGCCAGGCGGGCCAAATCCTTATCGACCGGTTACTAAGCGGCTGACTGTAATCAACTACCCCCGTCCCGTTATCAAAATATATATCAGCAGTTGCGTCGCTCGGAACGTTCTGAGAACGCAATAAACTTATTCGAACCCGCCCACTTGTAGCAGGATGGCTGGAAAGTTCATTGCTGAAATCACTATGCGCCTGCTCAACCTCAACTGCAAATACCTCAATCCGGACAGCGGATTCAAAAGAAGATGGTACCGGAACAATCATTTGCCTTTGCCGGCTGTCAACCGTTGCTCCTGCAAATTGACCGTTCACATAAACCTGATAAAACATATTGTCCCGATTCGTCTTGTCGGCCCACTTCACCAGCGCTGTTCGCGGAGTCCCAACGCAATCACCGTTCGCCCAAATGCCCGCAGGCAATTCAAACACTCTGACTTTTTCTATCCCGCTACTGATAAGTTTCATTACCACACTTTCCTCTGTTGTCCGCTTTAGCCTCTACGCAATCAAGCTAACTGTGTATAAGTGATTTCATAATCAACGACGATTCCTATGCCGCCTGCCCGTTCTTTACTTACTTTGAAATAGTCCATCCGGAGATTATTGAGTTTGTCTCCGTCGCTTCTGGCCAGTGTATGTGTGTTGCCGTCCATATAGGCCGATATTGCGTTAATCCTGTTGCTCATTTGCATTCTGCTTTTTGCCTGCAGCAGACCTTTCTGTTTTATCTTTCTCCCGCGACTGCCCATATCGATACTTAGCACACCGTCCAGCCCTGCAACTGCTCTTTCAATTGTGGCCCGGCTAATACTGCCCGGCTCAATCTCCAGTTGTTGTTCATCAAACAAATTTTGTCCGTCTAACGTAACTCTCATCTGTTTTCTCTCTTTGTAAACTAATCCCGCACTAACTGTCCGGATGCCCCTATTTTAGTAATATCAGCCACCCCTTCAGCACCTATATCGATACTGAGCCGGCACCGTTCCCTCGCCCTGGCGAAAAGCTTCTGATAGTACATACTTTTCCTCCAGAAGTTTTCGTCTTTTGCTTTACTGGCTAACATCGCATACACCGTGGAGATGACCGCAAAAACTGATGCTCTCTTTAAGACATCCGTATCCAGAATATCGGCCGCGTCTATGTCGCTTAAAGGATTACCCGGACTGATACCGAAGTATTCGGTCAATTGAAATGCGATCTCATTAGCCTGTGGTCCGAACGTACTAATACGATACGATATGTCCGTCCCCGCCGGCGGTGCCACACCAGCCAGCGCCGAATCCGGCCTTATTACCGAAACGCTAAGCTGCGTTGCCGAATCCACTGAAATTATCTCATAAGCTCCGTCCAGCGCCCCATCGGTGGATTGCAGGTATATAACACCGCCTCTGCTGACCTGCGCACTTACAAAATCCGCTTCGCTTGCGGTAAACGTCGTCCCGCTGACTGTCCCGCCTGTCCCTGTCGCTATTACCTGCTGCGGCAGATGCAGTTCTCCGAACAGTATCGGCTCATATTTCAAAATATCCGAATCGTTTGAAAAACTTACCATTTCCTATAGCTCCCTTCCTGCTCAAAAGGGCTTATCAGGTGCCCAAAGAGTATTTACCCTTTGAGCACCTATGCCCCGGCGCATTCGAATGCGCCTTTTGCACCCCCGCGATTTAGCTGGTACTCAAATCACGAATCAGACCGTGTGCCGCTTCATTCCTTAGTTCCAGGGTATATTCGCCAATCAGCTCACCGCACTCATAGTCCCCGCCGCTCGCCAGTGGCTTGAAGTGAAAACCACGGCCCGCCAGCGGCAGCACATTGATACGGGAAGAATCCAGCAGAAGTGCCGCATCCTGTGGCATCCATCGTGTCGTAACAATTCTGCAGACGCCGAAGTCGCTCTCGTAAATGCTGATCATATCGGTAAAGGTCGTATCGTTTGCTCCGTAGGTTCGGCTGCCTGCTGAGAATGCGTTTATCTTTCGCTTTTGAAAACCACCGACAACTATCAGGTCCACGTTACCGTTGCTGCTTTCCCAAATCTGCCTGAGCACGTAATTAATCTTGTCCTCGTCAAGATTTGTTCCCGCTGGAAAGCCTGCGTCTCCTGTATGGAAAACGTTGGTTGCCAGATGTTGAATAACGCCCTTCATCGACCTTCTTACCAAGCCGCTGCCTTCAGGATTGCTTGCCGGCTGGCCGGCGTTGATAACAGTATTTTCCAAATCGCGAAGCAGCTCACGCAGCCGTTCCTGTTTTTGGTAATCCATTTCGTCGGCCAGACCAAGCTGGCTTGCCGCCATATCTGTCCCGCTGACTTCCACCGTGGCTGTAAATATCTGCGTATAGTTGCCGCACCTGCTGCGATTGGTAAATCTTGCTCCCGGCTTGTCAGCCCCTTCGAGAGCAGCATTTCCGAGAATATTTATCACCTGATTGTCGGCCAGGTTTTCCGCCGTAGTGCTCGCGTAGCCGCGAACCACCGTAAGCGTATCACTGTTGATAGCGGTTACGAACATCAGTTCCTCGCTGCCTTTGACCTGAATCTGGTCCCCAACGCGGAACCTGCTGCCGTTGTCAACGACAAAGTCGGTGTCCGTGCTCGGGTCGGAATAAGTGCTGTCGTTGATAGCGTCCTTATTGGGCAAAAGCGCATCTTCGAGCCACTCATGATGTGTGCTTGTCGCCTCCCTCATCGGATCACCGAGAGCATCCAGCAAAGGTGTCTCGTAAGGCGAAATAAGGCCAATCAAATCCGATACGTCCTCAGCCAGTTCGGCTAAAGTCGTGCCCGCTGAATAAGTTGCTTTTCCTGTAAAAGCCATCTGTTTTTCTCCTTTGTATGGTTACTGTTATTGAAACAGTATTTGTAAGTATTTTCTTTTTTGTTTTACTCTGTACGCTACAAAAAATTCCTTCGTAGTTTCAAATACTCCTGCAAATCCGTACGGTTGCCTGTCTTTGCTGCTCTCTTTGCCGCTTTTTCGAGAACGGTTTGATTGTTTGTTCCGCCATAGGCGGACCCCTTTACACCCGCTGTCTTTTTCGCTGTTACAAACCCGCCGACTCCGCCGAACAGATATTGCTTTTCCTTTTTCAACTGCTCGATTACGCCGTCCAAATCCGCATCCGTTCGTCCTTCCATTCTGGCCCTGGCAAGCAGCAAAGCCGCCTCCAGATCGACACTTCCCGCGGCTGCTAATTTACTGATCAGCTTTCGCTCGGCCTCAATGTCACTCAGCCGCTCGGATATCTTTGTCGCTTCTGATTTTGCCTGGGCCAGCTGCTCCGTCAAATCCTCGACCTTTTTCTCGGCACTCTGTGCCCTCTTGCGATAGCGGATGGATTCAGCGACCGGAACAAGTTTCATATTGTCGTTATCACCTGTGTCCGTTATGTCTTCTGACAAATCCTCTTGTCTCTCAATAAGACTCATAAAACCTCCTGATTAATTCCGAATGCAGGATTCTGATTTTCTCTGCATTCTTAATCCCCGTATCCCAACTCTCTGAGCACCTGCTCAGTCGAAACGCCCAGTTCTTTTTTAATCTGGCCCTCTTTTAATTTCTCCATCACGTTCTCCGGCAGCGGACTTGGAAATACGATATCGACCTCTCTGTCCGCATCGCAGGTCTTATAGATGTTGGCAGTATCCAGTATCGCCAGGGCCATCCTGCATATTTCCTTAAACCCTTCGCTATATGTAAATTTCTTGCGGTCGTTCTTTGAGAGCATCCCCATAAGCGTCAGACGAAGAGCCACCGCGCTTGTAAGGTTGCCGAGCTTATTTTTGATAACTCCCGCCACCACCGGCGTAACACCGCTGGTCTTGTCCAGAGCCTCTCTGATTTCAGCGATGTGCAGCCCCTCGCTGGGCGTCGGCTTATCTCCCCCGAACTCTTCGATAGTCGCCTCAGGATTGTCCGTGTACCACATCCTGCCGGGCGAGATGGGCTTGTCCTCGAAGCCCTCTATCCCTTTACCCAGATACATCTTGAACGACTGAAACGTAATCCTGCTCGCCCTGTCACTCAACCGGGTATTCAGCTCGTCCTGCAAAGGTATCAACGGCTCGACATCGCTTAGTCCCTCATAGTAATATGGCTGAGCGATGTTCTGGATATGCACCACCGGCAGAAAGCCCCACGGCATTTGCCCCTCTGAGACAAGCTCTTTATCTTCGTATCTCTGCCAGGCATCAGCAGAGGCAATCTCCGTCACCGCAACTATTTGCCGGCTCTTGCTGCTTTGCTTGCCGCCGGACAATATTCTCGATAGAAACGAGCTTTTCCTGCTCAGTGAGTTTTTCTTCTGATAAAAATGCTGAACGTAATATCTTGTCTTTTTGTAGTCATTTTCATCCAGGACGGGCAGTGCTCTTGGTGCTTCAATCAATTCGAGGTCGATTGTCTGTGCCAATTTCAGCACATCTTCGATTGCCCCGGTTTTGCCGCAAGCAGGTGAGTGGTTTTGAGAGGAAGAGGAAATGCGTTCGATAATTTCTTCGTCAGGCCTGACGAAACAATCGACAAAACCATAAACACTTCCGAGCACCGCCATATCCTGGAAAAATCCGATAGCACCGTTGGCCGCAAATAGCGCCTTTAATATCATTTCAATTTCTGCTCTTTTTTGGCCGTCCGGTGATTTCGAAACAAAACTAATCGGCTTGCCGAATAAAAAATCCACTGCCGCGTTTACACGCCACGCGACATCATTTTCAATCACTACTTCTTTTCGCTGCACATCGCGGGCACTCTGTGCGCCGAATATGCCTGCCTGTCCGCTGTGTATAAGACCTGTTATTCTTACAGGCAGCCCGTACTCCTGTGCCTGTATGTAACACCGCCCTGATTCGTTTATCTTTTGCCCGCGGGCGCCAGTGCCGCTCATCTCCATCCGCGGGTTAGCGTAATATTCCCACAGTTTCTCAAAATGCCTTCGAATATCGACAGACTGTTCATCGACGAGCCACTCGATGTAGTCGGCTTCGAGTTGTTCATCCCCAAAGATATCAAGTTCAAATGCCATTTTTTACAACTCCTCATTATCGATTCTCTTTCGAGCATCCGGTTTCATACGTCAAACATCAACGCTCCTATAATTAGAGCAGTGTGCACATTTGAACCGAAAATTGCGGGATTTTTAAAGGAAGCTTTTAACGTAAGTGTTTTTAGAGAAATGAATAAAAATTTTTTTGAAAATTTTGATTTTTGTTTTTTACTGTGGGCGTTTTTGACCGAAAATCACCCCAAAAATCGACACTTGCTGCGGATATAGAATTGAGAAAACGTAATGTGCAATCAGGTATTAGGTATCCGCAATCGCCCGTCAGGTTGTATCGTTACTCGATCTGTTCATCTTCTTCTTTTTGCAGCAGCTCGATAATATCGGCTTTTGTCGGCAGTGCCTCTATCGAACCGAATTTTGTACAGGCCAGCGCCCCTGCCGCAGATGCGAATTCGACGGCCCCTCTTACATCGTTCTCTACCGCATAATAGGCGGCCATTGCCCCTGCGAACGCATCTCCGCTGCCGGCCTGGTCAACAAGCTCCACTTCATAACCAGCGATCTGGTCGGCGCCGCTTCTATCGATAACCATACAGCCGCGCCTGCCCATTGTTATCACGGCAGTACCAACGCCACGGGCAACAAGGTCCGAGCCGATAAGCTTGGCGGTACGAACGTTGGCCGCCGAAAGGTCAACAATCTCCGCGGCTTCATAAAGATTGGAAAGCAGAATATCAACGGTAAAGTAATCGGCCGGAAGGTCTCCGGTTTCCTGCCCCTCCTGATCTAACGGGGCTGCCGGATTAAGAATGACCTTTGTACCGTGCACCATGGCGCAGCGAACGGCCGTTACGATTGCTTCCTGCTGCATTTTGCCGTGAATCAGGCAAACATCGGCTTCCGAGATAATCTGCTCTGCCGCCTCAACGTCCTCCGAAGTTAAAGCGCTGTTGGCGCCGCTGCAGTAACACACGGCGTTTTCTCCTTCGGAATTTACGAGCGTTACTACCACGCCGGTGTTTTTGGCTTTGGCGGTATAGATAAATTCCGTATCGACATTAAATCCAGCCAGAATCTCCTTGGCCGTCTGCGCAAACGGATCACCGCCGACTTTGCTTATAAGATGCACATTACACCCGCACAAAGCTGCTTCAATAGCCTGGCTCGGCCCCGGTCCGGTAAGTGTGTATAAAAGTTCAGAACCGAGGACGCTCTGTCCGGCTGATGGAATTTGGCCGCACCTTATATCCATATCAATATAAGTGCCGCCGATTACTACTACCTCAGGACTCCTTCCTGACATAATTTTTTACCCCCTGCCTTTGGCAAAATTCCGTTTGAACCCCATTTTGCTCCTTTGTGCAAAATGAAAATCCTTTTGGATGCTTAGTATAACTGTCGGAAAAGTAAATGCAAAACTTTTTTTCCAGATAATATCAGCAAAGTCTTTCTCGAAACAAAACCGGTTCTTAAATGTCCTGACCCGAAAACCAGCGTTTCAGAACTTCGATTATGTAATCTATCTGTTCTTCTGTCAGCGGTTTACCCCTTAAGATGTAATGCCACTTTTCGAGACACTTACGGCAGCAGGTGCCGGTTGCGTGCTGTGCGATAAAGACCGGGTGGTTTCTCATCGGTGTCTGCTTGCCGTCATTTACCGGATTCGCCTCCCCAAGGCGCCTCACAACAAAATCTCGGGCATGTTCAAGAATTGTTACTATCCCCTTCTGCTTAAAATATTCCGCCTCTTTGCCGGAGAGCCGAAACCTGCTGCGAAATTTCGACCGCCCCAACGCTGTAAACAGCTCATCAATATCACGCATAAATCAATTTCCGATACTTAATATCAAGCCCGCAGCAAACTCAGGCTGGAATTCCCACCACTGCCATACAAAGTACACTTTCTTCCGTCCCGTCAATTCCGACAATAGCGTTTACATGGTCATCATATAAAGCCCCTATCTCGCAACTGCCGAGATTGATACTCACAGCCGCCAACGCCAGATTCTCTGCGATATGGCCGGCGTCAAGGTACATATATCTATACGCCCGCTGGCTGTACTTCCATTTGCACCGCTCGAAAACAGCCGACCATATGAAAACCGCCGCCGCCGATGCGCACATCTCCTGTCCCAAAGCCGCCGAAGCGATTGCCTGTTGAAACTCGCCCAGCTTTATTTGCTCAAGCTGATGATTTCTCACAGAGTAATGATAAACACCGGCCTCAAGCTTTTTTACGTTATTGACAACCACATAGGTCTCTATCGGATAAAGCGCTCCCGCCGATGGGGCCGTACGAAATGCATATCCTTGCTCGATTCGCTGGATACCCGTCGATGCCCAGAGCAAATATGAAAGCCGGCCCTGGCTAATCGGTTTGGCCTGAAAATCACGGATACTCTTTCTCTGCCTCAAGGTCCGGTCCAGGCTCATCAACTGGCTCGGCTCAAAAGTCACAAGCTCAATCTTTTGTGCCTCCGGATATTCCTTATACACATCTGGTTTAGACTCCCAGACCAAACGATGTCCTGGCATACTGCCCGACTCATACTTTGTTTCCTGCTGATATTTATCACCTATGTCATTCATTTCTGCACCCTTGACTCTTACATTGGTCCAATATTATCACTCATAACGCCCACATAATCTCAGGAAATTCCGGTAATTCAAGCATTAACATAAATTTTAAGAAGGGTGTATTAGTTTAAAATGTTAGATATTTACTTAATTTTTATATATTTTCTTAAAAAAGAATACAAAAAACTTGACAAAGTTAATAGATAAGTTAAATAAAGCATTATGTTAAGCAAGTATATAACATCGTATCGGCTTAGAGATATAAAAACAATGCCTGTAGTACTAATATCTGGCTATAGAGGAAGCTAAGCGATGAAAACAATTCACTCAAACATTTCACATAAAAATATTGATAACAAAAATAAGAATCGGGCCCAAATCGACTTGTTGCGCAGCAGGCTCTATCTGCTCGATAAAGATGACAAGCTCCTGATGACAGTGTATCTGGAGAACGGCAACAACACTTTTCAGATATCTCGACTTACCGGTCTGTCCAGGAAAAGTATCGCTCGAAGAATAAATGTGCTGACAATGCGTCTGTTGGATGGAAGATATATTAACTGCCTTCGCAATCGTCGCAAATTTAACAAACACCAGATGGCCGTCGCAAAGGACTATTTTCTGACGGGTTTGTCGATAAAAAAAATTGCCTTAAAGAGAAATCGCAGCCGTTATCACGTTACTGAAACCATAAAGAAAATAAAAAACATCTTAAAAGAATGTGAATGAGCTAACACAAAATAAGAGGTACGAATTATGACGACATACAGTGTTTCAAAAAGTTTCAACTGGCAGGGAACAGTTACTGATAAAGTCGCTTTAGTTTGCAGAATGTTCGGGCTCTCAATCGACAGACTGACTGAAAGGAAAGTCAGTTATAGCTGTCAGCTTCAAATCAATACCGGCGATATAGTCTATATCTCAGGTCCGTCGGGTGCCGGCAAAACCGTCCTGCTCAGAGAACTGGAAAAATCCGTTCCTTCTTCGGACAGGATGAACCTTGACCGAATAAAGCTACCGAACGACAAAACGCTTATCGACTGTATCGATGGCGATTTGCTGGACAGCCTTAAAATGCTCAGCATCGCCGGCCTGAACGATTGTTTTTGTATCTTAAATCAGCCGCGGAATCTCAGCGACGGTCAAAAGTACCGCTTTCGCCTGGCAATGGCATTGGCCGCGAATAAAAAATTCATCTTCGCCGACGAATTCTGCTCCGAGCTTGACCGAATTACCGCTGCTGTGATTTCATTCAACATTTACAAATTTGCAAAACGTACCGGGACGATATTCATCCTGGCCTCCAGTCACAATGACATACTGCTCGATTTGTCGCCGGACGTTCTGATAGCCGCCGAACTATCCGGCACAACGGAAGTTATCTATAAGAGGGCACGAAAATGAAAATCAAGTACGTTCAACTGGAATCTGAGGCGTTTTTGACAGACATGGATTTTTTAGCAATGACATCGGAGGAAAGAGGGGCTTATTGGACTTTGATTCTCTATCTTTATTGCAATAATGGAAAATGCAATCTTGATATTTCTTTGTTGAGTCAACTCTGCAACAAAACCCCTAAAGCATTTGAAAAAATCTGGCGGAATATTTCAAAAAAGTTTCAGACACGCAGCGGGGTGATTAAACATAAGCGTGTAACAAAAGAATTAACAAGAGCAAGGAAATTCAGACAAGCCAAGAGCAAAGCAGGACTTAAGGGTGCCGATAAGAGATGGCACAGCCAAAGCACAGCAATAACTAAGGAAACGAAAGGAAACGTAATCGAAAAGGAAAGTAAATATTCTTCTTTACTTCAGCTTATGGTTTGGAGTTGTTCGATTCTTTATATATTATTCCTCAATGGTCCCGGCTACTCCGTGCATATACCACTTGGGTGGATCCTTGCGTTTTACTCTTAAAGGCAGATCGTTCTCGGTAACAGATTTGTACCCCTTTTCCGTCATACACTCTTCAATGAATCTGGTATCGTATCCGCCGATTTTTATTGTTTTTAAATCTACGTATTTGAGCATTTCTTCTCGACATTCACTCAGGTCGTCTGCACATTCTCTATAGGTTTTGCCTTCCTGGTACCAATACTGAGTGCAGCCGGTAAGGCAGTATATTAAAGCGGCTAAAACTACAAATGTCAGAAATCCTTTCATTCTGGGGCCCTTTCTAAGTCATCTTAAGAACACATTTTCATACAGTCAAAGAGTAAAATCTGTTACCTGCTAAGTCGCCCCGATACACAAGGGCTGAGCCTTATGGCCGATAAAGTATCAAATCTACTCTGATTATTCAAGCTTTTGATTATTCAAAAATCAAACGAGGGATTATACCCGGTTCTTTCGGATTCCGCCATAATAATACTGATAATTAACTTTGGCGGTGATGATTGTAGCAGTAAAAGGCAGATTTATCTGTGTATTAGTTAATACGAGAACGCTTATCAACTTTCAATATAGGGTGCCTAATCACCAAAACGATTACGGCATAAAGGTCTGTATCTTTTCAAAATATTTATCTTTTTGTCGTATGTGGCTCACAAGCAGCTTATCCAAAGCCACAAAATTGCCGAATATTTGCTTTGTAAATAAAAAAAATGATAAATGGGGCTCGTATTTGTTTTGACTAAAATTATTATTAAAAGAGCAGGATTATGAATATTGCACTGGCACCCGAAGTAATTTTAGAAGCCATGAAAGAGCATGAGCAGTCGCTTGCTCGCTTGTATGAACTTTATGCCGGGAAATTCCCGGAATACAAAGGCTTTTGGATCGAATTATCCCATGAGGAGGTTCAGCATGCCGACTGGATAGACAAACTTCAGGCCGATATTGAAAATAGTTCCGAAGATTTTATCGTCGAAAGGTTTCCGTTAGGGGCTATTCAGCGTTCGACCGAATATGTGAAAAAACTGGCGGTTGAGGCAGAGCAGCCTGACTTTGTGTTAATAAATGCTTTGTCAACGGCTCTGCGCCTCGAAGAAGCACTGATAGAAAACAAGTATTTTGAAGTCATTGAAACCGACAACATAAAAACTAAACACACTTTAGCCATGCTGGCCCAGAGCACTCATGAACATTACCAAAGAATCCGCAAACTCTGGCAGGAGCATAAATAAAGCCGGTCTATTTCCAGTAACATTTGATTGAAAATGTTCTATTTTTGCCTCCGGAATTTCCTTTTCTGTTATTATTGAATAGAGCGGCATTAAGAAACCTGGAAATAATATCAAATAATAAACCATCTTATCAAACGGCTTCTTGCTTCCTCTAATCGGACTTTTTTTGCAGGACGTTTTTGTCTGGAAAGAAGCTGGATGTCTCAAGCACATACCGCCAGCCGTCCTTATCTACAGAAGAGAACTTATTATCGACGATAGACCGGGCTTTTTGGATTATCCCAAGTATAATTAT
>JACKQG010002560.1_pt1 | contig 23599 bp, 43 predicted proteins | sample 8237621 | NCBI WGS metagenome assembly JACKQG01 (sample SAMN15677084, study PRJNA649215) | marine metagenome | biome: marine; feature: Black Sea; material: saline water; isolation source: suspended particulate matter (SPM) from the Black Sea western gyre | collected 2013-06-09/2013-06-10 | depth... | reverse complement strand
AAACTTATGAGAGAAGTGATTACACAAGCTAGAAAGAACAATGCTAATCACATTGTTTATGCTAGTGCCTCTACCGACAAAAGAAAAAATCCACTAGATGTAAATACTAAAGTTAAATTTATGAAGAAGATGTTCCCTGCAAATAAGATAATGGCAGCAGGTGGTACACAAAGAACATTTATAGAAGTATTAAAATTTTATGACAAAATGTACGGTGAAATTGTTATGATTGCAGGTAGTGATAGAGTAGGTGAGTTTCAAAAACTTACAGACAAATATAATGGCAAAGAGTACAACTACAAATCAATTAAAGTTGTTTCATCTGGAGAAAGAGATCCTGACGCTGAAGGCGTTGCAGGTATGTCAGCATCCAAGATGAGAGAGATGGCAAAGAACGGTGATGCTAGAAGTTTCAAAAAGGGTGTCCCTAATCTATCAGATTCAGATTCAAGTAGTTTATTCAATGCAGTACGAAAAGGCATGGGTATAACAGGTAGAAATTATCCATTAATTAAAAACTCATTCACAGAATTTGTCAATAACGATTTAAGAGAAGAATATCATCAAGAGAAAATATTTAATGTCGGTGATATGATAGAACATTTAGATGGTACAAAAGGTATGGTAGTTAGACGAGGCTCTAATTATGTTTCATATGAAAATGATGGTCTAGTTAAAAAGGCATGGCTATACGATATACAAATGAGTGAAGAACAAGTAGAAAAGAAAACAAATATGCTAGACAAACTAGAGAGAGAATTAGATGAAGAAGGAATAGATACTGTTATTAGACATTTAAGAAGATTTACAGTAGATAGAAACAAGATTAAACATGGTATTCAAAAATTCAAAGATATGATATCAAAGGGAATAGAGAAACAGAAAGCACTTTTAGATATTTCTTCTATAATAGGGGTACCGCCAAGAGAATTAAGGGACTCATTGACTTCAGCAGGTCTCTTTGAACACTTTGAAATAGGTACAGATGAATATGCTAAACACACTATGAAGATGACGCCTGGACAACCAATACAAAATTTCAGACAACATTCCTTGAAAGTTTATCGGGATGATATTGAAAAATTTGCAACTGAAGAAGAAACATTAGATAAATATAAGAAAAGATACGGAGACCTCTGGAAAGTTGAACTTGACAAGGCAGTATTACGAATGAAAAAGGAACTATAATGTATAAAAGTTTAAAAACAATGCGAAAAGCATTAGAAGAAGCAAGGGCGTATAGAGATCCTATTAAAGAAGATAAAGGCTATACTGACCAACAAGTTAAACAAGCATATGGTATATTAAATGACCCTAGATATAAGGGTGGTAACTATTCAGGTGCTGTTAAGGCAATTGAAAAACTTGCAAAAGGTTTATCAGACCATCCAGATGTAGCAAATGCTTTAAAAAGAGCAAATGAAAGTAGAGATTTAGAAGAATTTACTAGACAAGGTGGTGGCGAAGTTAGATATGACAATCAAAAAGGTGGTTGGTTTAACAAAGCAGGTAAGAGAATATATCTTGGTAAAGTAGATACAATGAAATTAGTTAGTAAAGACATTGAAAGAAAAATCAGAACAGGCGATTGGATTACTCCAGCTGACCTATCGAAAGAAGAAAATGAAAAAACTATTTAAAGAATTTACATCAAATCAATTAGCAAGACTAAAGAAAGAGTATGATCCTTTAAAAGGTAAAACATTATCTACGGATCAATGGAAAAGAATGGAAGCTATGTTAGCAAAATATCCTACTCCAATGTTAGTTAAAATTGCTAAAGCAGATATACCTATGTTAGCAACAGCTGCTAAATCAGAACTAGTTATTAAAAGAAAAACTCATAAGTGGAGTGACTTTAGACAAAAAATGGATATGGGTGAATCTTTACAAGTAATGGAAGAAATAACTGAAGCGTGCTGGGTTGGTTATAAACAAGTTGGTATGAAAGATAAGGGTGGTCGTCAAGTTCCTAATTGTGTTCCTGATCCAGATAATAAAATATCAAAACAGAAAAAAGAAAAAGTAAATGAAGTAGACCTATCTAAATCACAAATCAAAAAAGTAGAAAAACAAGCAGATGACTTACCTAAAAATGATTTTATTAAGAGATATGGAAAAGATGGTGATAGTGTAAGATATGCAACGGCTACAAATATGGTTAAAAAGAAACTAGGTATTGGTGAAGAAGTAGAATTAGAAGAAGGTAGAATGAAAGAGTTGCATACTTTAATTCAACAAGGGAAATCTGCTGAAGAAATTTCAAAGATTATGGGTCTGGATGTGAAAACAATTAAGTCATTAATGCCTAAAGAAGATGTAGAAGAAGCATTTACTAAAAAAGATTTTAAAGCTAATGAAAGAGATAACGAACACGGAGAAAATGCAAAAATAGTTGTAGGTTTGTTTGGTACACCTCAAGATGTAGCTGTAATTGATGCTATAAATGCAAGACATAAAAAGCAGAGATATATTTCTAGGGAAGACCAAAAGAAAAGAGATGCTATTGTCAACAAGTATTACAGTAAATTAAAAGAACAAAGAGCACATACAAGTCCTGAAGTTGCAGCCGCATTAAGACAATATGTAGCACAACGACCTCTTTTATGGAGAGGCGAAGTAGGTAAAGCGGACAAAAAAGATTTTGAAGAACTAATGAGATTATCGTTAAAAGATATGAAAGCTTTTAACAAGAAATTTAATAGTATGGATACTGATCCTAGAGATGGTGTAAGACAAGCACTAATGAAGAAAGGATTGCAAAGTCATTTAACAGACGAAACTAAACAAAGGGGAGACCAAACAATGAACGAATCTTACAAAGATAAATTCAATGCGACTATGAAGAAATTTGGGATCAACTCCCTAGACGATTTAAAGTCGGATGAAGAAAAAAAGAAGTTCTTTAAGGCAGTAGATAATGCCCATGATACTAAGAATGAAGAAGTATTAGATGAAAAATTAAGTAGCCAAGATTTAAAAGATGTAAAAGTAAATAATTATGTTACAATCAAGGGTAGACAATATGTAATAGACAAACTACTTCCAAATAATAAAATTAAAGTTTCTGATAAAAGGGGTGATTTCCATACTTTTAATATAAATGATGTTGATAGTGTAGAAGATTGGAAAGCCTCAAATAAAATAACAAGAAGTGAAGATATGCAACACGGTTATGATAGTCAAGGCAAATCATTAGCTCCAATTAATGCTATGAAAACTGGAGATGATGATTTAACACCAGACGCTTTAAAACTTAATGCAATGGTAAAAGATCCTCATAAATCAAAAGGAGATAATCCTAAAAAAGATTTAAATGCTACATACATGAAATCAGATGTGAGAGCAGATGTTAAAAACGGTGGTGGTGCTGATATGTCAAAAGTAAATGACAAACCAAAAATACAAGCAGCATTGAAAAAGATTAGTGCTTCATATGAATCTAGAAAATATCACGACACAAAACCTGGTAGTATTCAAGATGCTATTATGCAAATGCAAATGGATGAATATAGAATGATTACTGTGGAAGATAAAAAACTTGATGATATGATTAAGACTTATCTTTCAAAAGGCGGAACAATAACTAAACTTCCACCTGCATTACAAAAAGGTTCTAAACCATCTGATATGAAAAAACATAAAATTGGTGATAAAGGTGTTGTTAAGTCTATGTATAAAATGAAAGAAGTGAGAGAATTTATTACTACTTACAATTCACATTTCTTAACAAACTTTAAAGCAGAAGAATTTATTTTAAAAGATAGATTAGAAGGTTAGTAATGAAATACAGAAAAACATTTAGAGAAGCTTGGAGCGATATAAATAAAGACCGTAATACGGGTGATAGGCATGTACCTGCGAAAGATGAAAAGGGTGAATCAGATTCTAAAGATGAAGTACAACGATTGAAAAATGAAATTCAAATGTTAAAGATTGCTATGGAAAATGAAAGAAATAAAGTAGTTAAACCTGTACCTAATAAAGATACTGGTGAAGTTCCTTTGCGAACTGGTGTGGCACAAGCACTACTTGATAAAACTACACCTATGCCTAAAATAGATAAAGGTGAGAAAAAACTATTTAAAAAAAGTTTAGGTAAAACTAAAATAGAAGTTAATCCTGATGTTGAAATTGGTGTTGCTTCTGGAGGGAAACAAACTGATTCTGGTAGTCTTGCATAAATTTTACCATGAAACAGTACATAAAGTTTTATAAAGAAGCAAAGGGTGAATTGCCTCGTATCTATTGTGATATGGATGGTGTACTTTGCGACTTTGAATATGCTGCTAATAGAGTAACTGGTCAAGTTTGGGGCGGTTTAAGAACTGGACAAGATTGGGGATCTATTAGAAAGACAAAGAACTTTTGGTCTACTTTGCCTTGGAGATCAGGTGGTAGACAATTGTGGAACTATATTAAGAAATTTGATCCTCATATATTATCTGCTTACACTACAGAAGATCCGAATTGTAAACCAGGTAAACAAAGATGGTTAAGTAATAATATTGGACTATCTGGAAGTAGAATTAATCTAGTGAGGCGATCTGAAAAACGAAATTTTGCAATGGATGGAAGACGACCTGCAATCTTAATTGATGATTATCCTAAAAATATATCTGATTTTAAGTCTGCTGGGGGTATAGGAATAATACATTCTAATACTCAAACCACTATTTCTCAATTAAAGAGATTTGGTTTTTGATAAATAGTAATGTTAATTAACAAAAAATAAACTTATTAATAAGGAGAGATAAAATGGCGATATGGGGAAAAACGAGTAACGCTGAAAGTAGACCTAAACATCTACCGATGGACTCTAACTCTAGCTATTCTCGGGAGTTTGTAACTGCAACAACAAAAGGATGGGTATTGCAACCTGGTACAGCTTCTGCTGCAACGGGTAATGATAATGTAAGTGCTGACCCAGAAATTTTAGTTTGTATTAGAAACTTATCGAGCACTGGCTTAAAATCAGCAAACTTATTATCAGTTGATTGGACCGCTGGTGCTTATGCAGATGCGGCTACATTTGACTTGATATTAACTTTTGATGAAAAAATTTCAGTTACCAGTGCCGCATGGTCTGGTAATCAAACTATAACTAACAAAGCATATATTACACTAGATAGACTAGGTGCTACTGATATGGTAGCAGATAATACTGTCAAATGTATGTATCTAACAGCAGCATCAGATGATGGTTCATATTCAACAGCTGCCGCTGACGGAGACCAAGGTGGTAGTGGTACAAATACCCTTACTTTCAGAGGAACTTTACAATCAGCAGCTGCTGGTTATCTTGGATTTACTGAAGGAAACATCTATACAGATGGTACTTCTACACTTCAAGATGAACAATCAGATGGTATTGGTGGTATTAGACTTGAACAAACTGATGATACTATCGTTTGTGATGCTAATACAACTTCCAGTGCTTCAGGTACAATAAACGGCGCTGTTTCTGATTCAGCAACAATTACAGTTGATGGCGTTTCAGGAACAATTGCTGTTGGTCAAGTAGTAACAGTTAGTGGTGCTGGTTCAGCGCCTGCTGCTTCAATTACTGCAACGGAAGATAGTCCTACATCAACAGGAATTAGTACAGATAACACATTAACTATCACAGCGGTAGCTTCTCAAACTTCATTTACAGTTTCAGAAAGAATTACTGTTGCGAATGATATTAACTTATTATTCTCAGCGGGCGCTGGAGATAAATTTGTAGTTGAAAGAGTTGATATGGCATTAGAAGGTCCTGATGGTGCAACATCTGTTATTGGAACTCAAGCGATGAGAACTGGTTATGGTACTGATACATTAGACGGAAGAATTGGTATGTTAGAGGATAGTTCAGGTAAAATTATCAACGAAACAGACGGTACTGATGGCTTTGCAGCAGAAACTTATACAGTTGACGCTGATGGTTTAGTTATAGAAACTAAATCAGGTAGTACTTCAGGAAGTGCTTCTATACTTAAAGGTGTAACAACTACATAAGTCTTATAAATAATTCGTAGAGGGGAACACTTCCCCTTTACACTTGATCCCTTACGAGATAACTTCAATGTATGGGCTAACATTCCCCGAATACATAAGGGGTAATAAATAAGGAAATAAAAATGGCTGATAAAAAAATCACGGCATTAACTTCCCTAGGAACAGCTTCTGCTCGTGAAGATTTACTTCATGTAGTTGATGATCCTTCGGGAACACCAATAAACAAAAAAGTAACAATTGCTGAATTAGAAAACGCTCTAAGAGCACCTGTTGCTTTAGCAGATACGGCTTCAATCACAGCAACTGCTGCTGTTAACGCAGGAAGAACAAATGTTTTCCCTGATACATCACAAAATACAACTGTAACACTACCAACACCAAGTGCTGGTCTGTCTTTCAGATTTATTTACGGTGGTGCAGCTGCAGACGCTACTGACCACATCATTAAGACTGCTGGTAACACTATCTTTTTCAAAGGTGCTTTAACACACCTAGATACTGATGGTGACACTAACGCTACTGTGTTTTCAGATGGTAACTCAAACAGTATCATTTCATTAGTAACACCTCAATCATATGTTATAGACATTGTTGGCGCTTCTGCTACTGTTTATCATGTGTCAGGTTTCATTTCTGATGCTACTGTTCCAACAATTGCTGACCAGTAATAGTTAGGAATAGTTGATTACTTAAAACTTTGGGGAGGGGTTTCGACCCCTCCTTATTTTAACATGGAGGATATATAATGACTATATCAAAAGACGAACTACAAAAAAGAAAAGATGAATTGGTGTCTAATGTTGAAGCAATACAAAAAGACATAGTTACAAGTGAGAATCAAACTAAAACATTGAGGAACAATATTAATGCTATGGTGGGTGCTCTTCAACAAGTAGAGATGTTTTTAAAACAAATCGAAGATAGTGGAGAACCAATGCCACCTGAGAAACAACAAGCATTAGATTTAGCAACCTCATAGGGAGATATAAATGGTAGAGAAAATAACACAAGCAGAATTAAATGCTTTATCGCCTAGAGCAAGAAAAGCACATGAAGATTCTAGTGGTATGATTCACGAAACTTTAACAACGAATCCTTACAAACAGGATACTGCTGATAAAGGAATCGTACCTCCAAAAGGAAAAAAGGAACAAAAAAATGAAAAGCTTTAAACAATTTGACGAAGCATACACAGATAGATTTGCTCATTCATCTGCTGAAGATGATAATGGTGCTCTATTTAATATACAAGACCCTGCTTCATTACAAAAATTAAATGGATTTGTTGGTGCTTTAGCAGATAAAGAATACTTACAACCAAATGCTGCTGTTGAACAGTTAGCATTGAGATTAGGAACTGTTGGATTAAACTTTAAATTACCTGTTATCGAAGGTAGTACTGGTAAGACTACTGTTGAATTAAATCAATTCGGTGGAAGATATGGTAAAACTACTGATAATTCAAATGGACCTATGTCTAAAGGAACTGAAATAGAAGATGGTGATGGAATTTCTCATAAAAAAGAAGGTGGTTTAAAACTTGAATTTAAATGGGAACAACAATCGAACAATACTTACAAGGTTTTTGCAAATTTAATATAATACGACAACTGATTGGTGATATATAATGGTTGATTTTTCAACATTAACACCGGAAAATATTACTATGTTTGCTATGAAACATTATGATAATCCCTCTTGTGTTGATGAACAAGAATTTTTAGATGATATGAAAAGATTTAAATATCTGAAAAGATTATTTAGAAAATATGATACATCTAAAGACTTAAAAATGAGATTGATTATAAATCATATAATCGTTCTTGCTAATGTGTTTGGCGTTGACGCTGCAACATCATTATTATTTTTTAAGATAGAGAAAAATCATTGGTCAATATTAAAAGCATTTTTAGTATTTCTACATTATATGCCAGAAAATGATTTAGTAGATGTATCAATCAATCACGAAGTTATGGGAAAATTAGGACAGATTTAATGGGCAGAGCAATTGACGCTTTAATAGCATTCAGATTAATAAAACTATTAGTTACACCTTTCAATAAAACTCAAGCATACAAGCTTGGTATTATTGATGACAAGGGTAAAGTTTTAATTAAGTCTAAAGATATTGACAAACTACCTACATCTAATGAAAGATTAGCAGGAAGAAAGGCATACACAATGCTTATTCGTTTTGTTTTTAACCTCAAAAGATTATTACAAAAAGTAGGTATTAGAGGACCAATAGGCACATCTGCCGCAGCCGCAATAGCATTTTTCAAAGAAGAATATGGAAACAATCTCGAAGTAGAAAGAGAAGTTTTTAAATATTTAAAAGAACAAGGGTTTGAATATCCTGCTTATTCCGAAAATTATGGTGAACCATTATCAGAAGGAACATATAAAGTCAAACATGATATACATGACCTTGAAGGCAATATAGTCATAAATAGTGATGAAAAGATTGATTTTAAGACGGTCACAGACACTATACTAGGGTATGATGTATTCAAGTACAAAGATGTTTACTTAACAACAGAGGATTTATATGTCAATTAAAGAAGAAGCACCAGTAAATGCTACTGGTACTCCAGTTGCAGGAACAGGAGATGATTCATCTACAGTAGTTGTTAAAAAGAAAAAGAAATTACAAGATAAGTTGATGAGAAGATTAAAGATTAAAGAAACACTTAATAGACTTGTTCCAGATTTAGAATATCCGAAAGACGAAATCACAGAAAGAAAAAATCAATTAAAGGCAATGGCAAAAAAGAATGCCTAAATCATATAAATCATTTGTTAAAGAATATGCTATGGGACTTCAAGTTCCTGCTACAAGTTTCTTGAAACCTACAGCATCTATGGTTTTAAGAAAGAAAGAAAATATGAATGTGAAAGCGAGAAAAAGATGGATGAAAGAATTGAAAAAGAAAAAATAACCTATAGTGCCGAAATGGCAGGATGGGGAGACGATAATTTAAAGGAGAAATCAATGATTACTTGGATTAAAGATAGAGTTAAAGAGGTATCTACATGGTCAGGTGTAAGTTTAATTGTAGTAGGTCTATTATGGATTTTTGCAGGCAGTTTATTTACTTGGGTTGCTTATTTAGCAATCGCTTGGGGCATTTTCTCAATGATTAAAAAACAAGGTTAACAAACAATGGCTCGTGAATTGAACAACAAGTTTTCTTGGAAAACTGCTACATTTATGGCTAAATTAAGTTACCATGCTTACGATGGTTTAACTGAATTTAAAAAAGTCTTTACAAAAAATTGGGATAGTATTACTTTCTTTGACCATGGAGGTACTGAATGTTATGTATTAACTTGTCCGAAAAATTACATTGTAGTTTTTAGAGGCACAGAACCTACATCTTGGGAAGATATAAAGGCAGACATTAATATCCATAAATCTAGGAGAGAATATCAACCAAATAATTCTGGTACAGGATCAGTTGGCAAAGTACATTCTGGATTTAGATACGCTTTAAATGATGTTTGGGATAAATTATTAGACCATTATAAGAACAATAATGGTAAAGGAAAACAGTTGCTAGTTACAGGACATAGTTTAGGTGCTGCCCTAGCAACATTATATACAGACAGAATAAACGACCCTAAGTCTGTTTGTTATACTTTTGGTTCACCAAGAGTAGGTAATAAAGACTTAATAAGTAACATGAGATTTACTTGTTATAGATTTAGGAACAATAATGATATAGTAACAAGAGTCCCATTTGAATGGTTAGGTTTTACTCATAAAAGTACAGAGTTAAAATACTTTAATGTTGATGGTATAGTTAGACACGGTTTTGACCGTTGGTATCTATTCTTTCAATGGGTTAAAGGAACTTATAGAACTTTAATGAGAGATAAGACATGGGACGCCTTTGCGGATCACTCTATGGGTGAATACTATAACTTATGCAAACAGCAGTTGATAGAGGAAAAATTAGATGTTTAAGATTAAATTAATTTTAATGTTAGTAATACTAGCGGGTGCCGCTGGTGGTTATGCCTATGTGCAAAAACTACGAGCAGACAATGCTACTTTAAAAATCAATCAATCAAAACTAGAAACTGCTGTTTCAGAAAACAACGAAGTTATCGAACAACAAACAAATGATTTAAAAAAGATAAGAACTACTTTATCTAGTCTTGAAGAAGAAAAGAAAAAGTTACAAGCAGATAAAGATAACTTAGCAAAGAAATTAGGTAAACATGACATTGGTGAATTAGCAGAAAAGAAACCAGGTCTAGTTGAAAAGATTATAAACAAAGCAAGTGATAGTGCTACTAGATGTTTGGAGATAGCGTCTGGTAGTCCACTAACCGAGGAGGAATTGAATGGTACGCCAAATAGGGAATGTCCTAGTTTTTGGCCTAGTAGCACTACTACTGACTAACTGTGCTGCTGGTGTAAAAACAATCCAGACTTATAAAATTGAAAAGAAAAGAGAACCTTTAGCAATAGCAGATCCTGATCCATTAGTGTTGCAAGATATTGATTGGATTATTATCACTAAAGATAATGCAGATGAAGTATTTGAAAAGATTAAAGCAGCTGGTGGTGAGTATTCATTGTTTGCATTAACTGATAAAGGTTATGAAAAACTATCATTAAACTTTGCTGACATAAGAAATAAATTAGCAGAACAAAGACAGATTATATTATCTTATAAAGACTATTACGAAGCAGAATAGATAAATATATGTATGTCGGACATAGATAATCTCAAAACAGAAATAGCATTACTTAAAAAGGACGCCAAGACGGGTGAACTTATCCATCAACGATTAGAACAAACTCTTGAAAAACTATCTGATTGTGCTGTATCTTTAAAGGGTATACTTGCTCAACAAGAAACAAAACTACAAAGAGCAGAACAAACGGATGAAGATATTTTTATTACTTTAGAGTCCCGAAGAAAAGAATGGGACAACGACCTCAAAGAACTTCATTCCAGAATAACTACCAATAGTAGAGAATTAAGAGAACATCAAGTCCAATCTGAAAATAAAATGTTAACCGAAATTCGTGCTGTAAGAACACAACTATCTGAAAGAGTTGGGGTATTAGAAAAATGGAGATGGTTAATCATTGGTGGTTCTATTATTCTTGGATTAATGATGTCAAATCCTGACAGTATGATTTTTGATTTCTTTGGATAATCGCTTGACTTTTTGACCATTTTTTGTTATAATATAAAGTATGTCGTATATTGATGTAAAGTTTCTTAATCTTCTATCGACAAGACTACCAAAATTTAAAAGAAAATCAGAAAACTTATTTAATTTTAGATGCCCACATTGTGGTGATTCCAAAAAATCATCATCAAAGGCAAGGGGTTTTGTTTATCAAAAAAAGAACGATATGTTTTTTAAATGCCACAATTGTGGCGTTGGTCAAACACTTGGTAATCTTATTAAGTTTCTTGACTCTACTATGTACAAAGAATATGTCTTTGAAAGATTTAAGGATGGTAAAGTTGAATCAGATAAACCTGAATTTGATTTTACACCATCAAAGATTTTAAAATCTAAAACTGCTGATGAAAAACAATTAGATAATTTAAAACGATTCGATCAGTTAGTTACTACACACCCAGCAAAGAAGTTTATTTTTGACAGATTAATTCCCAAGATACATTGGGATAAGTTTTTCTTTTGTCCTAATTTCTATGAATGGACGAATAGTATTATTCCCAATAAATTTCCATCATTACAAGAAGATCACCCTAGAGTTGTACTACCTTTCTATGATAGAGCAGGTAAATTTTTTGCATTTCAAGGTCGAGCCTTTGGTAAAGAACAACCCAAATATATTACAATCAAATTTGATGAAACAAAACAAAAGATTTATGGTCTTGATAGAATAGATTTAAATAAACCTGTAATGATAACTGAAGGACCTATTGATAGTTTATTTTTAGACAATGCTATTGCTCTTGCAGGTGCTGATGCTGTTGTAAATATACAACATGAACAATGCACAATTATTTTTGACAACGAACCACGAAACGAACAAATAGTGAACAGGATGATAAGTGCTGTTGATAAAAAATTTAATTTGGTCGTATGGCCAGAATCGTTGAAATACAAAGATATTAATGATATGATAATTGCAGGAAACACTTCAGCACAGATTGAAAGTATTATATATAGAAGTACATATTGCGGATTAGAAGCACATCAACATATTAATAATTGGAAAAGGATTTAAATGGTCTCGAAAGACAATCTATCAGTAACTAAAAGAAATGGTCGAGGCAAAGAGTCCTTAAATATAGAAAAAATACATTCAATGGTTGGGTTTGCAACCGAGAATATAACAGGTGTTAGTGCCTCTCATGTAGAAATGAATAGTGGTATACAATTCTTTGATGGTATCAACACAGAAGATATACAACAGATATTAATTAAGTCAGCAAATGATTTAATCAGTTTAGATAATCCTAATTATCAATATGTCGCAGCAAGATTACTATTGTTTTCTTTGCGGAAGAAATTATTTCATAGACTATGGGAACACCCAAAGTTTTTAGACCATATTAAATTGTGTATTAAAGGGGGTATGTATGATAAAGATATTCTAGTTAATTACACAGAAGCAGAGATTGATAGACTTAATGGTTTCATAGACCATGAAAGAGATTATACTTTTACTTATGCAGGATTAAGACAAGTCATGGATAAGTATCTAGTACAAGATAGAAGTAATGGTGAGATTTTTGAAACACCACAATTTATGTATATGATGATTGCAGCAACATTGTTTGCTAAATATCCAAAAGAAAATAGGTTGACTTATGTTAAAAAATATTATGATGCTGTAAGTAAATTTAAAATTAATATTCCTACACCTGTTATGGCAGGAGTTAGAACACCATTAAGACAGTTTGCTAGTTGTGTGCTTGTTGATAGTGATGATACATTACAAAGTATCTTTAGTAGTGATATGGCGATTGGTCGCTATGTTGCTCAAAGAGCAGGTATCGGAATCAATGCAGGAAGAATTAGAGGTATTAATAGCCGTATTCGAGGTGGTGAAATTCAACATACTGGTGTTATTCCTTTTCTTAAAAAGTTTGAAGCAACCGTAAGATGTTGTACTCAAAATGGAGTAAGAGGGGGTTCAGCAACAGTACATTTTCCTATTTGGCACCAAGAGATAGAAGATATATTAGTTTTAAAAAACAATAAAGGTTCAGAAGATAATAGAGTTAGAAAATTAGATTACTCTATACAGATATCTAAAATATTCTATGAAAGATTTATTAAAGATCAGGAAATTACATTGTTTTCTCCTAACAATGTACCAGGGTTGTACGAGGCATTCGGGTTACCTGAATTTGACGAGTTATATGTGAAGTATGAAAATAATAAAAAGATCCCACAAAAAAAGATAAGAGCACAATCTCTATTCATGGATCTATTAAAAGAAAGAGCAGAAACTGGTCGCATATATATTATGAATATTGACCATTGCAACACACACAGCTCTTTTAAAGATAAAGTTTATATGTCTAACTTATGTCAAGAAATTACATTACCAACAAAACCTGTACAACATATTGATGATCCAGACGGAGAGATTGCATTATGTATTCTCTCCGCCATCAATCTAGGATTAATAAAAGAGAAAGACGAATTAGAGGAGTTATGTGATTTGTCAGTAAGAGCATTAGATGAGATTATAGATTATCAAGAATATCCAGTAGAAGCAGCAAAGAAATCTACTGAAGCAAGAAGAAGTTTGGGTATTGGATATATAGGTCTTGCTCATTTTCTTGCAAAGAATAAAGTTAAGTATGATGATAAAGAAGCACTTGTATTAGTTGATGAGATTACAGAAGCATTTCAATACTATCTATTGAAGGCAAGTAATAATCTAGCAAAAGAAAAAGGTAAGTGTGATTACTTTGATAGAACAAAATATGCTGATGGAATACTCCCAATAGATACATATAAGAAGGATGTAGATACTATAATTAAAAGGAAGTTAAGTTATGATTGGAATAATCTTAGGATTGATATCAAGGAAAACGGACTCCGACATAGTACCCTTTCGGCTCAAATGCCATCAGAAAGTAGTTCGGTTGTTTCAAATGCTACAAACGGTGTTGAACCGCCTAGGGATTATCTATCTGTTAAGAAAAGTAAAAAAGGTACTCTCAAACAAATAGTTCCTGACTACAATAGACTAAAGAATTTTTATACCTTGTTATGGGATATGCCTAGTAACGAAGGCTATATTAATGTGATATCTGTTATGCAGAAATATTTTGACCAGGCAATTAGTGGTAACTGGAGTTACAATCCAGAAAACTATAAAGATAATGAAGTACCCACATCTGTTATGGCAAATGATTTACTAACAACATATAAATTAGGATGGAAAACATCTTACTACCAGAATACATATGACGCTAAAGCAGATATAGAAGAACCTACACATACACTTGGTTGGCACGATAATGTAAAAGAAGAACCACAAGAAATTATTTTAGATGACCAAGAAGAATGTGAAGCCTGTGCCATTTAAATATTTTCACGAAGTAATGAAAGAAGAACAAGAACTCTTAAAGTTAAGTTATGAGGAATCGGTAAGACAAAGGGATGAAAGAAAAATGAAAGAACCTTATACTATTATACACACAAAAGATTTTAATTGTGCAGATGACCATCCTATTGTCTATTATGTTGTAGATGAAAAGGGTGAAGGTGTATGTGAGTATTGCTATAAAAGATTTAAATATGAAGAAAAGAAAGAGAATAGAGATTTTGTTAATGATGTTTTAAGAGGAGGTCAATAATATGAGAGAAGAAATAATTACAGAATTAAAAACAGTTTATGATCCAGAGATAACCTCGATTAATATATTTGACTTGGGATTAGTATATGACATTGACATTAAGGATAAGGATGTTACTGTTACTCATACTTTAACTTCTATGTTTTGTCCTATGGCTGATGAAATACAAAGAAACATTAAGACTGCCGTAGAACGAGTAGAGGGTGTTGAAACAGTAAAAGTTAAGCTAACACATACCCCACCATTTACAAAAGAAATGATGAGCGAAGAAGCAAGAATGGTATTAAATCTATGAGTAGTTGTAGTTGTGGCAGGTCACCAACAGGACTTTGTGTTGGTTGGCATAGATTGACAAAAGAAGAATATGAAAAGAAGAAACAAGAATATGAAAAACTGTCAGAAGAAAAAAAGAAAACTGCTTTCCATGTTCGAGCAATAGACGGATTTGGAGAATAAATGACAAAAGTATTTAATACAAAAAAAGTGAATTGGTTAAAACAACCAATGTTTTTTGGCGCTGAGCCAAACACTCAACGATTTGACCAACAGAAATATCCTGTATTTGAAAAGTTGAACCAACAACAGTTGGGTTTCTTCTGGCGACCAGAAGAAGTATCTTTACAAAAAGATAGAAACGATTATCATTTATTATCAGATGACCAGAAACATATCTTTACATCTAATCTAAAGTATCAAACATTATTAGATAGTGTACAAGGTCGTGGTCCATGTCTAGCATTTCTACCTTTCTGTAGTTTACCTGAATTAGAATCTATGCTCGTTGCATGGGACTTTAGTGAAACAATACATAGTCGCTCTTACACTTACATAATGAAAAATGTTTACCCAGACCCAACAGCAGTATTAGATACGATTGTTGAAACGCCAGAGATTATGGACAGAGCAAAAACTGTAACCGAATCGTATGATAAGTTTATAGAGTATGCTCACAAATTTCATCTAATGGGAGAAGGTACTACTAAAGAATTAAAGAAGTTATTATACTTAACATTAGTTAATGTAAATATACTAGAAGGTATTAGATTTTATGTTTCATTTGCTTGTTCGTTTGCATTTGGTGAATTGAAACTGATGGAAGGTAGTGCAAAGATTATATCTCTTATCGCAAGGGATGAAAATCTACATCTTGCAGTAACACAAAACATTATAAATAACTACCGTAATAAAGAGAACGATAAAGAAATGTTACAGGTCATAAAAGAAACGGAACAAGAAGTTTATGATATGTATAATATAGCAGTTCAACAAGAAAAAGATTGGGCAAAGTATTTGTTTAAAGACGGTTCTATGATAGGATTAAATGACACTTTATTGAATCAATATGTTGAATTTATGGCAAACAAAAGAATGAAAGCAATCGGCTTAAAACCACAATACGATCAACCACAATCAAATAACCCTTTACCATGGACAACACATTGGTTGAATAGTCGTGGTTTACAAAATGCACCACAAGAAACTGAAATAGAAAGTTATGTGGTGGGCGGAATCAAACAAGATGTTGAGACCGACAGTTTTAAAGGATTTCAATTATGAACAACCCGAATTTAAGGACGGTATGTGATAACTGTGCCGCAATATACATTATCAAACACGATCTTACTGAAGATTATACAGAACAATTTTGTCCATTTTGTGGAGAAGAATATGAAGAAGTAGAAGAAGAAACTATTGATTATGATGAAGATAAGGATTAATTGGACTTATCAAGGTAAAATAGTTAAAGAACTTCCCAATGATTGTGAAGCGTTTGTTTATTTGATAACAAACTTATCTAACAACATGAAGTATGTAGGTAAGAAGTTAGCAAAATTTAAGACTACCAAACCTCCACTTAAAGGTAGAAAAAACAAAAGACGAGGCACAAAAGAAAGTGATTGGAGAACCTATTGGGGTTCATCTGATAAACTTATTGACGAAGTAGAAAGACTAGGTGAGAATAAATTTACTAGAGAGATATTATATTATTGTCCTAGTAGAGGTGTTGCAAGCTACCTAGAAGCAAAAGAACAGTTTGAAAGAAAAGTCCTTGAGTCCGATGAATATTACAATGGTATTATAAATGTTCGCATTGGCGGTTCTGAAATTTTACGAAAATCGCTCAAGAAAATATCAAAAATCAAATTTGTCTAAATAAGAGTAGGTGCAACCAAAAAGGGCGTATCTAATCCGAAATTTGATTTGATATCTCAAACTTCACAACGCTGGCGTGATTGATGGCACAGGTAAAACTATTATTAACTAAAATTCTAAAAATCTTTAAGAGAAATTCCTATCGTCCAGAGAGGCATTATTTTAGAGGTCGCAAAATAGAACAAAAGTAGAACAAAAATAGTCATTATTCACGCCTCAGCGTATCAAAAAGTGTTGTATTTTTACAACAATCTCAATTAAATCCCCACAATCTTATAAATCGTTGATTTTACTTGCTTTTTAATGCCCGAAATATGTCTTTTTCGGGATTATTTGCTTGCAATTTGGCTAAAACTAGTATATAGTATAAGAATAATAACAAAAAAGAAAGATTATACATTATGACTATACAACAAATATATAACAAATTTTATTCACTTAAAACTTCATCTGATAAATTAATTTTTATTGATGAATTAAGATTTTTAACTAATAATAAAGTTATTAATTTTGACTTAAACTTTGATTCTATTGAAGAATCAATTATGAACGAACAATAAAACTAGAAAGATTATATTATGAATAAAGACGAATACAAAAGACAAATCGAATTATACGAAAAGACTCATACAATTACAAAACTGCCTTCATATACGCCGATTGATACTAATAAACATACTATCTACTCACATAGTAAAAGAAGTAGAGGGGGTTTTTCATCTTTTACTAAACCAGCTGGATTTAGAAATTCATCAGTTTATAGTTATCTTGAAAAATATACTAGTAATGAAAGAGTAAAAGCTGTTGATAATCATATTTCAAAATATAGAAAACAAGAAAGAGATGCTGCCTAATGATTACATCTTTTATTATATTAATGATTACTATGTTGATGTTTATATTTTTACTTACGAAAGGACTTTAATTATGAGAAATATTATACTAACTTATATTGCTTTATCCGCTCTAGTGTGGTTTGCATTTTATCAATGGAATGCACAATTAGCATTACAGGCGGTTTAAGATGATTACTTATTTACAATTTATTGATGAACTAAAAGAAATTAAAACATCTTTAAAATCAAATACTACCAATCAACTTCTTTTCATCAAACTTGAAGAAATGATTGCTAAGTATGAGGCGATTGTTGATGAACACGAACAACAGGAGAACGCTTAATGTTTCATGTAGTTTATTCAAGAGATTACTGGAATCATGATGAACCAGGACAATTCACTAATACTTGGACTATTTACAGAAATGTATCATATTTTAAATTAAGAGAAATGCAAAAAGCAATCCCATCTTTATTGAAAAATGCAGATGAAGTTTATAGTGAATATATGGCTAAAAATAATCCAAAAGTTTCAAATGACAATTTCATTCGTTCAGAAGTTTATGTAGTTGATGATTCCGATTATTTCAAAACTTATCAAGATGAATATCCTGATAGTTACCAAGGTTCTCCAGGTTTAATTCCTACCGAAGAAGATTATTATAATAATTACGGACAGAAATGTCAATTTATGTTATTAAAAGATTTTAATGAAAACTATACTTGGTTCGGTAAAGACTTTACCCAAGAAGAAATTGAAAAGACTTATGCCGATAGAGATAGCGGCAAAGACATTTATACCGAATGGCGTGAAAATCGTAAGTTAATAAGGGATTTTGTATCTGCTTGACAAAACTCTCAAAATATCGTATAATAGATTATAAAACTTAAAAAAGGAGAGATACATTATGGAAGGTATATACAACAAAGAAAACTTATTTGCTGAGTTTGCTATGCAAAAAACTAATGCAGATAAGGTAAAATTTTTACAAGAAATGAAAGAGTTAAAAAAAACACAGCCTCATATGTTCCGTGGCACATCACTATCACAAAAAAATTTAGACAATCTTATAGAAGAATGGTCTAAACCAGAACCTTGGGCAGAAATCAATAGAGAAATTAAAAGAAGAAATCGAGTTGCTAATTCTGTTGAGGGAGAGGATGTAAGTTTATAATGTTTAAGATAGCCGTTGTAGTTTTACTCATATTAATTTTAATGAACCAATGTGGTGGAGGACTAAACTAATGAAATATTTACTTATTTTTGCAGCTATTATGTGGGTAGCATTTTTTTGTACAAATACAAAAGCACATGAAGAATGGATTACAAAAAAAGAATCAGATACAGAAAAAATACTAGATGATATGACTATGGAAATTATTGATATTATATTTAGCAATATGCCTGATTTATTAGATGCTCTTGAAAAAGAATTAAGAGATAGAAAAGATAAAAGATATAAGTGTTGGTTACAACCAAAAGAATATAAGAATAAAGATTGTCCTCCTAAATTTATGCAACCATTAACAAGTGAAACTGATTAAATGCATTTTACTATTACTACTATTGTCAAGTTGTGGACCAATAATATTCACAGCAGGTGTAATAGAAGTAACATCAGGTGATGTAGCGGCAAGTGTAATAAAAAAGAAAATATATGATAAGAAGAAAAAGAGTACCACAGACAGCAAGTCTGAGAGCAGCGATTAAAGAACAAAGACAGTTGCTTACTAGATTAGGTATAGATCCAGATAGAACGATTGACCGAGATCAATTCAGAACATTTGAATTTACTACACCTAATATATCTAATGCCGCCTTAGCTCATTCGGTAGAGCAGTTGATTTGTAATCATCAGGTGGTCAGTTCGATTCCGACAGGCGGCACCAAACCAGTACACAATGTCAAATTAGAAGTATCAAAACAATTTACAATCGCACCTGCCTACAACAAAGGTCCTAGTATGGTTATCAGTAGAAAAGATGTGAAAGATATAGGGCGATGATAAAATATTTGATATTTTTAGTAATACTAATATTTGTAATACTATGGGGATTATCAAAAATGGTAGGTCTATGAAAATTTATAGATTATTTACTATTATGTATTTTGTAATGTTCTTGTTTATTATAGCAGGTTGTACACAAAATCAAGTTAGAACACATTTAGGTACAGGTGCAGGTGCAATAAGTGGGTTTACGACCTGCCGTGGAATATTAAATGCAGGATATGAATTAACTGCCGCTTGTACTTTAGTAGGTGGTATGTTTGGATCAAGTTTATTTTATAATAATGATATGAATACACACACCGCAGTATTTGTAGATACTTTGAATACATCACCAGGTAAAATTTCCCATACAAATTGGAGTAATGGATCAACAGGCAATTGGGGTTCAGTTAAAATTAATAGGACTTATCTTGTTGGTATGAAAAAATGTAAGGACTATGAATCAACAATTGATATTACTCACAGTTGGCCATTACAAGGTATTACAAGAGAAACCGAACACGGAAGAGCTTGTCAAATGCCAGATGGTCGTTGGATAATAGAGGAATAAATGAACGATAACAGAATGAAAGTATTATTTATTACATTTATCATTATTATTATATTATGTATGATGAGTATAGGTAATAATGCTTACGGTAATCACGGTAAAACAAAATCACAATGGTTAAACGAAAACCCTTGTATGATAAAATCAATAACAACATCAGTTATAAAAGATGGAGTTACAACAATAACAAAAGAAGAAGTATTAAAATGTAAAGATGGGTATGATGGACCAAATTATTGGGAATTATTTGCTCAGTTTTATTATAATGATTTGACTACGCCTGCTTATTGCAGGTGGTATGCAAGACCAGACCATCCCTTTAAGACCCCAGGGATGATGTGTTTAAATAAAAAAGGTGTCTGGGAAATAGAATGATGACCAAATTATTAGTTATTATTACTTGTGCTGTTGTCCTTACGGTACATTGGGGATCATTTAAGGACAAAGTTAATATCAATAGTACGATTGATGTTATCACAAATATAATGAACAAAGTGAAGGAGTAAAAAACATGATTAAAATTATATTAATTGCTTTACTATGTCTTTCACTTGCTAGTTGTTCTAAAACAATGACAGGCAAGTCAAAAGCAAGTAAGGTTTACAAAGTAAAACAAGAAGCAAAGATTGAAGATGGGCGTATTCTTAACAAAGTACCTCAATGGTTCATTGATGCTCAAGTTGACAAAGGTCTAATCACAAACCGTGATGCCGAAAACTTCATCTATGCTGTGGGTTCAGGAGAAAGTCCTGACTTACAAATGGCAATGGATAAAGCAATATTAGTCGCAAAAGCTAATCTTGCTGATCAATTAGAAGGTATGTTGAATAAGCGTGCTAATTACTTTATCACAGAAGATGGTAAAGAAGGTAACAAACAAGTTGTTTCTAAAATTGACCAAACTACTGTTAATATAATCAAGGACACAAAAGTCCGAGGTTATGAAGAATGGCATAAGGCAGTTTATGAAACACCAAATAGTACTTATAGAGTTTATATAGGTCTTAAATTTGGTGTAGGTGACGCTAACAGATTGGCAGCATATATTAAAGATAATGCTATTCCAAATGTTGATGTTAATAAATTAGCAAAAGCAGCTACTGATAGTTTAGTTGCAGTACCTGTTGATCCAGTTACCATAGTAGAATAGGGACTTAATGTCTATTACAGTTTATAGTAAACCTGCCTGTGTTTATTGTGATAAAGCCAAGGCGTTATTAACACGCCTTGGATATAAATATACAGAAAAGGTGGTGACTAAAGATATTTCACTACCTGAACTGTTTGAAGAACTAGGCAAACAAGTAAGAACAATACCACAGATAACTATTGCTGGGAAACATATAGGTGGTTACAATGAACTTACCGAGTATTTTTTAGAACAAGGTAAAATAAACTTTAAAGGAGAGATTATATAATGGAAGTAATATCACAAACACATAGAGGTAGTGCTATAAGACATGATTTAAAAAGACAACATACTATCATTGAATTTATACAAAACGGTGAAGTTATTAAAGGAAAATTTAGACTTGATAAAAAGAATGATATGGGTAGCGGAACTTATATTGGTGTAATAGATTGTGATACAAAAGCGTGTTGGCAAATAAATACAGACACAGTAATTTCATTGGCGTGGACATGAACAAATTTAACAATGTTATTGTTTGGTATTTTATTCTTCTTTTTATAATGTTTTCAATTGTATATATGGTAGTATGATAGAATCAGAAACAAATAAAGCATGGGAACAGAATAAAGTAAAACTCACAGAAGCAGACGAAAAGAAACAAAAAAATATAGACCGTATGGCAGAATTACGGTCAAGAAAAAAACCTGCTAAATTAACAGGTGTACACTCCTCAATATTAGAACTAGAAGATGACCATGAATGGTCTTATATAAATCTTAAAAAGTGGATTGAAACCCAAGAAGGTATTGCAAGAGCAGCAGGACAAACTGAACGCTCAAGGTCTACTGAAATGAGTAACAAAAAAAGAAATGCAGCGATGAGGCAAAGACTAGACGCTCAAGGGTATATTCGCATAATTAAACGATATATTCGCACAGGAGATTGGGATGGTTTATACTATGGACCACATGAAAATAAGTTAACAAAATGGAAAATTATTGCACCAGCAGGTTAATATAAATAGTAGTAGTATGGATTTAACAATATCAGACAATGCATATACACACATTGGGAACTTGCTAAAAGAACATGATAAAAAGTATGTTCGATTGCAGGTGAAAGGTGGTGGGTGTGCTGGTTTTGAATACGAATGGACATTTGAAGATGAATCAGATACAGATGACCATATAATAGACAATAGATTATTAGTACACAGAACAAATGAACTATATCTAACAGGTATAGAAATAGATTATAACAGCGAAACATTTGGTAGTTTCTTTACATTTAATAACCCAAAAGCAAAATCACAATGTGGTTGCGGAACATCATTTAGTATATGAGAGAATTTAAACAATACATAACTGAGGGCGTCTATGACCCTAATATATTCAAGGCATTTTTCCTTGCAGGTGGTCCTGGTTCAGGTAAATCTTGGGTTTCAGAAAGAACATTATCGGGTATAGGTCTAAAAGTTATTAATAGTGATAATGCATTTGCTCGTGCTTTAGATAAAGAAAAGATGTCTTTAAGTATGGCGACAACGAATGAAAAAGAAATCGCAAGGCGTGATGATATAAGGGCAAAGGCAAAAGCAAGAACTGGCGTACAACTAAAACTTGCATTAGAAGGTCGTTTAGGTCTTATATTAGACAGCACAGCAAGAGATATTTCAAGAATAGAATCAGAAGCAAATAGTATGAAATATATTGGTTATGATACTTACATGATATTTGTAAATACAAGTTTAGAAGTTGCTCTTAAAAGAAATCAAATGAGAGCAAGAAAAGTACAAGATGCTATTGTAATACAAAACCATAAACAAGTACAAAAGAATATAGGTTTATTACAGAGAATATTTGGCACAAGTAATTTTGTTATTGTTGATAATAACAAAGTAGCAGAGGATGTTAACCCTTCTGTTCATAAAGCAATACGAAGAATGGTTAACAGAAAACCAACATCATATCAGGCAATATCATGGATCAAGCGAGAACTAGCGAAAAAAAGAAGAAGATAAAAATGGGCAAACTATTACAATTTCCTATGCATAGAGTTAAGAGAGCTGTGCCAGAAGTAACAATCTCTGACGAACA
>JACKQG010002559.1_pt1 | contig 23600 bp, 22 predicted proteins | sample 8237621 | NCBI WGS metagenome assembly JACKQG01 (sample SAMN15677084, study PRJNA649215) | marine metagenome | biome: marine; feature: Black Sea; material: saline water; isolation source: suspended particulate matter (SPM) from the Black Sea western gyre | collected 2013-06-09/2013-06-10 | depth... | reverse complement strand
CCTATACCCTCCATCTCAGTGGAGGAAATCGATCCTGCTGGATTGATTAGCCGCTTCTTGCTCACCGTGGCAAGCTGATCGGCCATAGCCTTGGCCTTTTCTCCACATCTTGTTCGCACTTCTTTATTCAACTATCTTCCTTATTGAATCGGGCAATTGGTCTACCAAATGAGGATAAGTCTCTATCAAACGAATAATGTCCGCTAGATCCTTCTGTCGCTTACTTTTGCGCCGTTGCTCGTCTGAATATGCCCAAATCTTGCCCTGTAACACATCCTCAACAATTGCGACTTTCATCTCATATCCGAGCACAGAATGAGTTGCCGCTCTGGCAATGAAACTCTGATATCTTTGATCAATCTGGAGTTGTATCCTTAAGTCGGACTTGTTGCTGCTAATGTTTACACTATGTGCAAAACGTTCAATTTTAAAATGGACTTCAACGGCTTTGCAGGCTGTTTCAATGTCATTTATAGCTACTACAATATCAAGGTCAAGACTGACAAGAGGCTCTGCATAGGCATTCACTGCAAGACCGCCAATTACACAGTAGTCCACATTGGCTGTTGATAGTGCATCAAGGAATATTTGGATAACATCTTCCTCGCCATTAGATACTGCTTTAAAGAATTCCTTTTTGGTCATTTCATCTCCTATTCTGTTGTCAGCGCGAACAAATTAAATGTTAAGAAATAAATCAGTGCTATTAGATGTTATTGGATTAAATTTTGATTTGTTTCGCATGGTAACATATCATAATTATTTATGAAAAAGCAAGATAATCACAAAAAACCTCGCAAACTACTGGATTTGGGGTAAAGTATGGGATGTTCTTCAGTTTATAAGTTTATATCGTCGAGAAGTGAATTTGAGTTCAATTCCTGAAAACCACAGGGGCACAACAATTGCAAAAAACAGCTTGACATTGTGCAAGTGATTGAATATTATTCGCGGCATGAATGATTATCAATCACATAATGAATTGAAATACAAACCCCGCTGGATCGCTCCACTTTTGAGGAATGCCGCTAAAGATCATCCAATTGTTGTGTTGACAGGCGCACGACAGGTAGGCAAAAGCACCCTGCTTCAGCAAGAACCTCCTTTTGCCGACTGGCGATATATCACCATGGATGACTTTGACACCCTTTCTCAAGCAAAAAGTGACCCGTCATCTTTATGGGCGGGAACCGATCGCGTTGTTATAGACGAAGTTCAAAAATCAACAGAGCTGCTGGATGCCGTGAAAGTCGCGGTTGATTCTAATTATGGCAAATACCGTTTCATACTTTCCGGTTCGGCAAATATCCTTCTGATGAAAAAGGTAAGTGAAAGCCTGGCCGGAAGAGCTATCTATTTTGCACTCAATCCAATGACCTTAGGTGAGATGGACAATCTTCCCCCAACAAATCTATTAGAAATACTATTTAAGGCTAAATTGCCACTGGAAGGAAAGGTAAAGCCCACATCAACAGCGCCATTTACCCAAATGTGGAAAGGTTTCATGCCACCCCTTATGCAGTTGAAAACTTCTGCGGCAGTCCTGCGGTGGTGGGAAGGCTATATGACGACTTATCTTGAGCGGGATCTGCGGCAGCTTTCCCAGATCGATTCTTTACCTGATTTTCGACGCCTCATGATAGCTCTGGCTCTGCGATGCGGGCAGATATTGAATCAAACTGAAGTGTCCCGGGACACTGGTATAAGTCAACCTACCGTTCACAGGTATATTAATCTTTTGGAAACCACTTGTCTAATGGAACGCTTGCCGGCTTTTGCGATTAACCGCACCAAACGCCTTATCAAATCGCCCAAGGTGATGTGGATCGATCCGGGATTGGCATCTTTTCTTGCCGGGCATTATGATCCCAAGTCACTCCAATCTTCCAGAGAAGCAGGTGGGATTTTTGAGTCCATGGTTTACCTCCACTTGAATGCCCTTGCCCAGCTTCTAATACCCAAACCACGTATATTTTACTGGCGGACAACTACCGGTAAAGAGGTGGACTTTGTTCTGGAATGGGGACGCAAACTGCTGGCAATAGAAGTTAAACTGTTGAACAAACCGAAATTCTCCGATATTAAGACGTTAAAATTATTCCTGAATGAATATCCTGAAACTTCAGCCGGCATTCTCATTTATGGTGGAGATGAAGTTAAAATTATGGATGAGAAAATAGCAGCCATTCCGTGGTTTCTTCTGGGACAATAAGTAAAGAGGGAAGACATGCGTCCGTAAATAACTCAGGGCCGAAATAAATTCGATCCTTACCGTTTAAAGCTTTTGACAAATAAAAAGGGGGAAAACTTGAGCTATTATGTATCGTTGCCGGATAGGCCGAACTGTTGGGGTGTGGCCACGACATCCTGGCAATTTCCAACTGTTTTTTTATATAGCTCAAATATATTTTATGCAATATATGCAATATAAATGTTGTCGACAAAAGAGAGGGTTTTGCAAAAGTCTCAATCACTCAACAATTAATCACTTAAAGAAGGGGGCTTATATGTAACAAATATGGGATTAGAGGTTAAATGTTTCCTTGTATCCATCAGGCGATAATAAGTCATCTTTCCTGGCGGCGCTTCTTTGTCAACATATTCTACTTCCATGGGAGTTTTACTTTTAAATGTGTGTATCAGCGTGCCCCCTCGGATAAGAAGAAGAGTTGTCGGGGTCTGTTTTCCGGTATTATAAGAGACTCTAAATTTAATGACCGGGAAATGGGAAGTGGTCAGCGTTTCTCCCATAAAGGCCTTTCTGCCGTCTTTTCTAAAAACATTAAAGGAATCCAACCTTGGCCAGACACGGCTGTCACCTCTGGAACAATACATGCGGCCCTTTTCCATAGCCTCTAATACACCTTTCCTGGAAAATTCCTTAAGCAGAAAGGTGGTCGGATAATACCCCAGTTTTTCACCCAAACGACCATCTTCGTGAAAATCCGCTGTAGATATTCCCCATGCAGGTCTTTCCCTTTCACCCCGACAATATTCATTTAAGACCCTGTCCCATTCCTTTCCCGGATCTGTTGCCGTAATGTTGTCTCCGTAGATGGCGGCAAAACCGGTATAATTCCTGGACTGATAGAGGACATGGGGATATGAAGGTGTGTTGACATTAATAGGGCCGTATTTCCTGATGCCGGACATTTGTTCCAGGTAGTTCCAGAAACAGAGTCCTCCCCTTTGGTTAACATAATCGATCACCTCCTGATATGGCGCGATACCTTGATCCCCTGCATAGGGGTTAAACAGAGAACTTCTGAAAGGATTGTAATTAATAACAGCAAGGATTGAAAAAATAATAAGCAGTATACCCATAAGTGGTGAAGAACCCCATTGCCACTTTAAAAAGATAAAACCTATAATAAGAGGAACTATAAATATTATAACCCCTGGAAGCAGTTTTTTAGTGTATTTAAAGGATAGTTTATTATGAAGATTTGGGATAAGATTATAATCATCCGGGTTGTTGAAATTCATAATAAGGATCTTGCGGTCATATTCATTAACCGTTAAATCCTTTTTAAACCAGGATCCGGTCCAGTAGTAATAGGCTGATGTTTCGCAACCCGGAATGATTATTACGTCAGGATACTTTTCCGATATCCTGCTGATCTCCTCAAGAAATTTTTCAGGCCCGTTGGTCATTATTGAGGGAAACTCTTTTTTATACCTCAGTATCTTTCTGAAAGGGGGCACTCCATAGGATATGGCAATCCGATCATGATCATTGATAAACAGGATCTTAAATCCCCTCGAACGGGCCATTTGCACCAGCTCTTCAATAGTATGCACTCCGTCGCTGAGTGTGGATCGCAGGTCTATGAGCCCCTGCGCTGCTTCGTACCTGTCCTGTTGCCTTGAATCGGCTACGCACAGGTGTGTTGTAAAAAAAATCAGGGCTATAAATCCAAAGACTCCGATAATTTTCCTCATTAAAATCCACCTATTCCTCTTTCTTGTTTTTTATTCCTATTTGCAAAAAATCACAATAAAAAAAGCCCTTATTCTTGTTCCTGATTAACTTGTTGTAACAAATCATAACTCAAGTTTCGCACCCTTTTTATTTATTAAAGCCTTTAAACGGTAAGGGCCAAAATAAATTTTTAAAGCGAAATATTATACCTTAAGCTTCGACAACGGCACCAATAACAAACATTAAGACAATGCTTGAAATCACGTATGAGTTCAGTATGTTATATATCCCTTGTGCATGTTTTTGGCACAAGCCGTGGAGTACTGGTTAAAAAAGACAGATAAATCATTTCGCTTGAAAAATTGAATTTAGCTCCTTTACCGCCTTGACTTTGATAGAAATCAAGGGTGCGAAACTTGAGTCATAAGAAGCGCAAAACTTGAATTATAAAATAGCTTGATAAAAAGTATTATTCGGGTAAAAAAACCTTTTAGCGATTTTTTACGAGTTCATCAAGATAATGATAAAAACAAATGCATAAAGTAATATTCAAAAAAGCTGCATATAATTATGAGACCTTAAAGCCGATACTTTTTGAGATGATCGACGCCCTAAGTGGAAATTGTATTAAAAGACATGACAGGGTTCTGATTAAGCCGAATCTTCTTTTGCCGGCCAAACCTGAAAAAGCAATCCTTACCCATCCGCTTATTGTCAGGATAGTTGCCGAATATATTCTAAACAAAGGGGGATGCGTTCAGATTTCCGACAGCCCTGCTATTGGTTCATTTGAAAAAATACTCAAAGAAGGCGGATATAAAAAGGTCCTTAACGGTCTTGATGTTGAATTTAAAGAGTTCAAAACCTCTGTAAAGGTGGATATTGGTGAGCCTTTCGGCAGTATAGATATCGCAAAGGATGCTGTTGAAGCCGATGTTGTGATAAACTTGGCAAAGCTTAAAACTCACTCCCAGATGCTGCTTACCATTGGCGTAAAAAACCTGTTTGGATGCATTGTGGGCTTAAAAAAGCCGGAATGGCACTTTAAAAGCGGCACCGACAGGGAAATCTTTGCAAAACTCCTTGTCCAGATTTACAATGCAATAAAACCGTCAATTACAATAATCGACGGTATTTTAGCCATGGAAGGGCAGGGTCCGGGCAAAAGCGGAATTCCGCGGCATCTGGGAATAGTTGTCGGAAGTAATAATGCCCCTGCGGCAGACATGGCTATATGCAGTATGTTGGGGATAGAACCGGATAACCTGCTAACCGTAAAAGAGGCAAAAAAGTCAGGCCTGACCAACAATAATCTATATATAAGCGGTGACTTTTATATGGTTAATGATTTTTTACTTCCAGCGCGAACGTCTCTTATGCTCGGGCCGAAACTGTTCCATAAATTCATGCGAAAGTACCTGCTCCAAAGGCCTGTAACAGATAATCATATCTGTCAATTATGCGGTGAATGCTGGCAATACTGCCCTACAAAAGCTATTACTAAACAGGAAAAAGGGATCGATTTTGACTACGACAGGTGTATCAGATGTTACTGCTGTATAGAGGTATGTCCTCATGGAGCGCTCCGCTCTGCAGAGCCATTGCCAGGCAAGATACTTTCTCTGTTTAGATAGTTTCAATTAATAGCTCTTGCGCTGACTCGCCGTGCTTGCGCACTGTCGCAGCAGGTTGACACAATAAACAGATTCCTGTATTTATCAGTCAATACAAAAATTCACATTTAAGGAGGTAAAATATGTCAGGTTTAAACAAAGTAATGCTGATAGGCAGGTTAGGCAGCGATCCTGAACTTCGATATACTCCGGACGGCACGGCTGTCGCCAACTTTTCCATAGCAACATCTGAGGAATGGAAAGATAAAAATACAGGCGAAAAGAAAGAGCGGACTGAATGGCATCGTGTTGTTGCATGGCGCAGGCTTGGAGAAATATGCGGTGAATACCTTGCAAAGGGCAAGCAGGTTTATGTTGAAGGCCGTATTCAAACCCGAAGCTGGGAAGACAAGGATGGGAATAAGCGCTACACCACAGAAATTGTTGCATCTGACATACAGTTTTTAGGCGCAAAAGACTCAAGCAATGCAGGCGGATCATATATTAATAAATCCGCCGCAGGCGAACCTGCGCCGCAGGACTCTGAAACCAAGGATGACGACATCCCATTTTAAGATGAATATCCTCCTGACAAATGACGACGGCATTTATGCTGATGGGCTATGGGCCTTATATACAAGATTTGCGGGTCAACATTCCGTAGCCGTAATAGCTCCTGATCGTGAGCGGAGTGCGGTGGGACACGGCATAACGCTGCATGAACCGCTTCGCGCGACCATAGTTGCGGTAAATGGTGGATATACGGGATATGCCGTCAATGGAACCCCTGCTGATTGCGTCAAGCTCGGCATTCTTGAAATATTAGACAGCAAACCCGACATCGTAATTTCAGGAATAAATCCAGGCGCAAATGTCGGCGTTAATATCAACTATTCAGGGACTGTCGCTGCCGCTAAAGAGGCCGCTTTATATGGCATACGGGCAATATCAGTATCGATCCACGGACATCAAATCGAAAATTATAATGATGCTACAGGTTTTATAGAAAAGCTTGCGGAAAATATTTGTAATAACGAACTGCCTTCTGGAACATTTCTTAATGTTAATATCCCGGATATGCCATGGGAAGATATAGCCGGAATCCGCATAAGCAGGCAGGGAATCGAATTTTTCACCGAATATATTGAAAAAAGAACCGACCCGCGAAACCGCACATATTACTGGCAGGGAACCGATCCTCAAACCTCCTATAAAAATCCCGATCTTGACGGGGCTGCAATTGGCCGGAATTTTATCTCTATAACCCCGATAAAATGCGATATGACCGATTACGATGCGATTGAAGATCTTAAAAGGTGGAATATAAGTAAATAGGCAAAGGATTGAGGAATTGAGGGATTGGGGAATTGGGGAATTGAAGAATGCTGGAATTGAGGACAATATACCTTTAATTCCTAAATCCCTAAATTCGCAATTCCTAAATTATTACAATTTAAACACGGTGTTTTAGTATGAAAAAGCAGTTTATAAATACAATCAAGGCTGGTGATGCTGTTGATGACATTTTTGTGTTGTCGGAAAAGACTCTGTCTCAGAAAAGGGATGGAAAAAATTTTTTAAATATCACTGTTTCCGATAAAAGCGGAAGCATAAAGGGGGTAGTATGGGATAACGTCGATCAGATAGTCTCCGGTATAACTGCAGGCGGTTTTGTGCATATCAAGGGGAAAATTTCAGAATACAAGGGAATGCTTCAGCTTGGTGTAAAAACAATGGCGGCTGTTTCGCCTGACTCGGTAAATCCGTCAGACTTTATTCCTGCAACCGATCTTAATATCGATGATATGTATATACGCCTGTTAAAAATAACCGCCTCCATAGAAACCGGCTATTTAAAGGAGTTGCTTGAAGCCTTCTGGGACGATAAAAATTTTGTTCGCAAATTTAAAACCGCTCCTGCGGCAAAAAAAATGCACCATGCCTATATTGGCGGCCTGCTTGAGCATACCCTTTCTGCAGCAATTCTGGCCAATAAAATCGTAAAGCATTACAGTGAATATTACGCAGGAATTAACAGGGATCTCCTTCTTACAGGCGCGGTCCTTCATGATATCGGCAAGACGATTGAATTTGATTATAAATTCAGCATTGACTATTCGGTTAAAGGCAGGCTTCTTAATCATATTGTTATCGGAATCGAAATGCTTGATGAAAAGCTTAAAAAGATAAAAGATTTCCCCGAGGAACAGGCGATTTTGCTCAAGCATATGATCGTGAGTCATCACGGAATCAGAGAATTCGGGTCGCCGGAACCGCCAAAAACAATAGAAGCCGTATTGCTGAACTATATTGACGAAATAGATTCCAAGGTTAACTGCATTCGCGAATTTATAGCAACCGAAGACCCGAATGAAACCTGGACATCGTATCATAAATTACTGGAACGCCATTTTTATATTGGAGGAAATTGAGGAATTGAGGAATTGAAGGATTGAGGAATTGAAGGATTGAGGAATTAAAATCAGTAGAATACCTTTAATTCCTAAATCCCTAAATTCGCAATTAAGCGAAGCGAATTCCTAAATTATTACAATATGTTTATCACTCTTGAAGGAATAGAAGGCTCGGGCAAAACAACCCAGATAAAAAATATAGTCGAATTTCTTGAAAACAATGGCTATGACTGTGTGATTACAAGGGAGCCGGGCGGTACAAAAATCGGAGAAAAAATCCGGTCGATCCTCCTTGATCCGGAAAATAGAGAGATGGCGCCTGCATGTGAGCTCCTTTTGTATTGTTCGGACAGGGTACAGCATATAAAAGAACTGATAAATCCTGCTTTATCTGAAGGTAAGACGGTAATATGTGACCGTTTTTTCGATGCCACGCTGGTTTATCAGGGTTATGCGCGAGGTCTCGACATAGACCTGATAACAGGATTGCACGAGATGACGGTTGACGGCTTAAAACCGGATATTACTATCCTGCTCGATCTTTTGCCTGAAATCGGCCTTTCACGGGCATGGGAACAGATTGATAACGGCTCAAGAAGCACGGGTGAAACCAGGTTTGAAAAGGAGACCCTTTCATTCCATGAAAAAATCAGAGCAGGCTATCTTGAACTTGCGCGTCTTGAGCCCAGGCGGTTTCGTGTAATAGATGCATCAAAAAGCGAAAATCAGGTTAAGCAACAGATAATCAATGTATTGACAACTAACCTTTTGACTCTTTTATAGTTTTTATATTCACCGCAGAGCCGCAGAGGTCGCAAAGAAATTTATTTTTTTAAATTGTCGTGAGAGGCGACAATTTAAAAACTAAACTGTCTGACTAAATACAATATATCTTCAAATGATCATCTTAATAATGCGTTTCTTTTTGTTTTTCGTCCTCTCAACGAAAAACAAAAAAATCTTAATCTTTGCGTTCTTTGCGGCTTTGCGGTGAAATATAATTTTTTTTACCATAAAAAGTACAATATTTATTAGCTCAAAAAAAACCATGAACTATTCAATATTAGATACCATAGGAAACACACCGCTTGTTGAAATAAAAAGGCTTAATCCAAACCCAAGGGTAAAAATCCTGGCAAAGCTCGAATATTTTAATCCCGGAGGTTCCATCAAGGACAGATCTGCTCTTTTCATGATTAAAGCCGGGGAAAAATCGGGTGAGCTCACCATGAATAAGACCGTTATAGAGGCAACGAGCGGAAATACCGGTATCGGACTTGCCCTGGTATGCTCTGTCAAAGGATATAAACTCCTGCTGACCATGTCTGAGTCGGCAAGTGTCGAACGGCAGAAGATACTGAAGGCTCGCAGCGCAGAAATTTTACTTACCCCAAGCCATCTTGGAACGGACGGCGCCATAGAGGAGGCCTATCGGCTGGCTCGCGAAAATCCGGAAATCTATTTTATGACGGATCAGTTTAATAATGCGGCCAACTGGCAAGCCCACTACCATGGTACAGCAGAAGAAATCTGGAAGCAGACCACAGGAAAGGTTACAATGGTTGTCGCTACAATGGGCACAACAGGAACCGTTATGGGCATTTCAAAAAGGCTGAAAGAATATAATCCCGATATATGCATAGTCGGCGTCGAGCCGTACCTCAACCATAAAATCCAGGGATTAAAGAATATGAAGGAGGCTTATCGTCCGGAAATATTTGATAAAAACCTACTTGATAAAAAAGTAAACATCGATGACGAAGAGGCCTTTGAAATGACGAGACGTCTTGCAAAGGAGGAAGGAATCTTTGCAGGCATGAGTAGCGGGGCAGCCACGGTTATTGCCCGCAAAGAGGCCAAAAACATGGCCGAGGGCACGATTGTAGTAATATTTCCGGATGGAGGGGAGCGATACCTGAGCACACCACTTTTCGATGCGCGAGACAGGGCTAAGCTGCGAGTGTTCAACACCATGGGCAAAAGCAAGGAGCCTTTTGAGCCGATTCTGCCTGGAAAGGTTTCCATGTATTCATGTGGTCCCACAGCACACGCCAGGATTCACCTGGGAGAATGCAGGCGTTTTGTGTTTGCCGATCTGCTGTGCCGATATCTTGAATACAGGGGCTACTCAGTAACCCATATCATGAACATAACGGACATGGACGATAAGACCATTCATGGTTCTGAAAAAGCAGGTCTTAGCCTCTCTGAATTTACCGGCAAACATATCGAGTCGTTTATGACGGATCTAAAAACCTTAAATATAAAGCCTGCCGATAAATATCCCAGGGCAAGCGAACATGTCGAAGATATGGTTGCGTTGGCTGAAAAACTTGTCAACAAAGGATTTGCATATGAAAAACTTCATTCCATATACTTCGATATTTCCCGCTTTTCCGATTACGGCAGGCTGTCGGGTATAGATGTCGATAAGATAAGGCTCGGCGCCACTGTAGATCTCGATGAATATGAAAAAGACAACCCCAGGGATTTCACACTCCTGAAAAGGTCCAAGCTTTCGGAACTGAAAAGGGGAATATATGTCAAAACAGACTGGGGAAATGTTCGTCCCTCATGGCATCTTCAATGCGCGGCCATATCCATGAAATACCTTGGTGAAAGTTTTGATATCCATACAAGCGGCAGGGAGCTTGTATTTCCACATCATGAAAATGAAATAGCAATAGCCGGATCTGTTACCGGAAAACCCCTGGCAAAATACTGGATGCATTGCGACAGGGTGCTGGTTGACGGCAAAAAAATGGATGAAAATAAGACCGGCGGCACCCTTGCGGACTTAAATAACATGGGCTATTCTAAAAGGATTATCAGGTACTGGCTTATTGCAAGCCATTACAGAAAACCTGTAACCTTGTCCACTGACAGGCTTAACAGCGCCGAACATTCTCTGAAAAGGCTTGATTCATGCATCCAGGCCCTGCTCAACATAGAAGAGGGCGCTCCCTATCCTGAACTGGATGATCAGCTTCTATATGATATCAAGCATGGTTTTAACGACGCCATGGATGACGACTTGAACATTTCAGCGGCAATGGCCTCTATTTTCAAAATTGTTAAACAGATAAACATCCTTGTGCTAAAGAAAATGATTGATCCGATTGGCGCTTCAAGAATTATGGATGCTTTTCGAAATATAGATTCAGTGCTGAAAATATTCGACTTTGGAGACGAGCTTTCCGATCCTGAAATCCAAAGCCTGATTAAGCAAAGAAATAAGGCCAGGATGGAAAAAAACTGGGAGCTTGCAGACAGAATTCGTGATCAATTAACAACTCGTGGAATCGCTGTAAAAGATGGGAGCGTGGCTGAGAAAAGATGAAACCCATATATTTTCCATTCACTTATATTTTTGATTTATCTGCAGAAACAATTTCGTCAATTTTTGGGCAAACCGTTATATATCGCCCCTCAAGTAAAAATCTTCCTGAAATGATGCAGGAATCGGCAAAAAGAGGGGCCATTGATATACGAATACCAGTAAAAAAAGATGAGAGCAAACTTAATGCAGCTTTAAAAGATTACAAATCATGGTTAAACCTCCATCTTGGTGATAAGCGAGGCATGACCGCATTTTTTAAGACACAGGCAGATAAGATACCCTTTTTTGATGATACCATTACTGCGCAAATCAGGGCGGACATAAAAAAGAAAACACAGCAAAAGCAACCTGAAACAAAGCCTGACACTCTTTTTAACGCAAGAATATTTTTAGCCATTGCCCAAGAATTTGACGCTCAAAATTGGGAAATAAATCAAAAGCTTTTTATGGTTGACGAGCTGCAGCAAAAGCTCATTGAAAATATTAAGGGAGAAATTGACAGTTCATATATTAAAAATGCTGAAAACAATCTGCACAAGTCCTACGATCCCGAATCCTACGATCAGGGCGCTTACATGACAGCCGACAGGATAAAGGCCTGGGCTCTTCTTATGCAACATGATCAGCAGGGATCAGGCCTGTTTATTACAGACAGCAAGTCGGCATTTGAGTGTTTGATTGACAAAGCCTCTCAGTCCGAGATTATAGTTGGCTTTGATTCAATGCCTTTACAAAAAAACAGCGCTGGAAAGGCGGATAAAAGGCGTGACAACTTCATGAAACAGCTTGAAATTATAGCAAAGAATCCCTGGCCGACATCGACCGACAAAATCGTTAACCCGCCTTTTACTAAAAATAGCGATGCAAAGGTTTCGCTGACCCTTGCTATTGTGCCGGGCAAAACGCCGCATGAGTTTTTTGCCGGTTGCTGTGGATATAACCTGACGGAATCAAAAGAAAAGTCTCGATTCCAAAACACCCTGCTCGGTCTTGTTGAACCATTTTAAAGAGCAATTATTTAAGCGAACAAAAAAAATATCAGAAGACTTGACTCAAACTATCAATTGATATATGGAATTTTTTCTAAAGGTCTCTTTAAAGATAGAAACAATTGGCAGTTTAATCCGCCATCCGCTTGAAGCGGAGAAATAATTTTTAAGAAAGGAGAGATAAATATGTCGTTTACACCTACTGTTGACCCGGACAAATGCGAAGGTTGTGAAGAATGCGTTGACATTTGCCCTATGGAAGTATTTGAAATGCAGGATGAAAAATCTGTCCCGGTAAATGCCGAAGACTGCGAAGGTTGTGAAAGCTGCGTTGAGGTCTGCGAATCAGGCGCTATCACAGTTACAGAAGACTAATCAACCCACCTGCAAGTTAATGTTCCTCCGGTCCTTTAAGACCTTATATTTTTAAGATCTCATATTAAGGACCGGAGGATACCCTTCTCTTTTTCTCCCGATCCTTTAATATTCTTATTGTTTCAGCAATCTCCTTGCTTGAAACCTTTTGCCTGCTTTTTTCCATTTTATTCATCACCCCGGCAAATCGAACACCTTCTGCGGCGCTGATCCATTCAAGCTGAAGCCGATCTGGTTTGATGCCCAGCTTTTCCATCCTCTTTTGCAGCTTTTGAACCCTTTTTTGGGTCCAATGATTCGCGTCAATATAGTGACAATCACCTATATGGCAGCCACTTACAAGCACAACCGGCGCTCCCTTAAGAAAGGCATGCCAGATGAACTTTCTGTCCACGCGTCCTGAACACATGGTGCGTATTATATTCACACTCGCGGGATACTGGAGGCGTGAAACTCCGGCATAGTCTGCTCCGGCATAAGAACACCAGTTGCAGGCAAAGACCAGTACCTTTTCCTGAGATCTGTCTTCGAGTACGGCGTCGATCTGACATATAATCTGGTCATCGGTAAAATGGTTCATTGTAATGGCGCCAAAAGGACATTCTGCGGCACATGTCCCGCAACCGGCGCACGCCGCTGAATTAACCACTGCCGGAGTCTTCTTCTTAATATCAATTGTAATGGCATTGTAAGGACACACCTCGGCGCATATTCCACACGATTTGCACTGCTCTGGAATCACCACCGATGTAATCGGCTCGGTTATGATTTCACCTTTATGCATCAAGCGTATGGAACGCGCCGCAGACGCAGACGCCTGAGTAACACTTTCCTTAATATCCTTGGGCCCCTCGGCGCATCCGGCATAAAAAACCCCCCTGGTAGCTGCATCCACCGGCTGCAATTTTGGATGGGCTTCCAGGAAAAACCCGTCCGGCGTCAACTGAAGACCAAGCATCTCTCGAATCTTTTGAGCGCTTTTCGCCGGTTTGATCCCAATGGCCAGCACAAGCATATCCAGATCGTGGAATTCCAGCCCGCCCGAGGCGGTATTTTCAACAGCAACCCGCAGGCTTCCATCGGAAAGCTCCTCAACTGTTCCGGGCAAACCTCTTAAATAATGGACGCCTGATCGACGACTCCGCATGTAAAGCTCTTCGAATCCTTTTCCGAACGCCCTGATATCAATATAGAAAACCTTTATATTAATATCAGGATAATGCTCTTTGAGCACAAGCGTGCTCTTAATTGTACTCATACAACAAACATTTGAACAGTAACCGCCCCCTTTCCTGACGGAACGGGACCCAACGCACTGTATAAAACCGATGGATTCAGGACGTTTTCTGTCTGTTAAACGAATCAGCTCCCCTTTGCTCGGGCCTCCGGCATTTATCAGACGTTCAAACTCAAGGCTGGTACATTTTCAAACCGTGTGTATCCGTATTCGTCAAGCTCTGTCGGATCATATGGCTCCAGCCCGGTGGCCACAACTATCGATCCAACCCTTTCCTTAATCTCTTCATCAGACATGTGAAAATTAATGCAGCCTTTTTCGCAGGCATTTAGACATTTTGCGCATACAGAAGGGTTATGGCCAAGACATTCGTTGATATTGATAACATAGGCGGAAGGAACAGCCTGGGGAAATGGCGTATAAATTGCCTTGCGTGAAGAAAGACCTGCATTAAATTCGTCAGGACGAACAACAGGACAGGCTTTTGCGCAGTCTCCACACGCAGTGCATTCTTTCTCGTTAACATAACGAGCCCGCCTTAGGATCTTTACATCAAAGTTGCCGACATAACCCTGGACATCCACAACCTCACTCATGGTGTGAAGTGTTATTTTAGGATGCCGACCGGCATCTGTCATCTTGGGCCCGAGGATTCAGATGGAACAGTCCATTGTGGGAAAGGTCTTGTCAAGCTGGGCCATTTTGCCGCCGATTGATGGTCTTTTTTCAACAAGGATTACTTCATAACCATTATCTGCAAGATCAAGCGATGCCTGAATGCCGGCAATTCCCCCGCCGATTACAAGTGTGCGTTTGGTTAGCGGTATTGTTCTCACAGCAAGCGGGCAAAGCAGACGCACCCTGGAAATTGCCATTTTTACAAGATTCAGGGCTTTTTGTGTCGCGGCATCAGGTTCATTCATATGAACCCAACTGCATTGTTCACGAAGATTGGCCATTTCCAGGAGATAAGGATTTAGTCCTGCGGACTGTATCATCTGTCGAAAAGTAGCCTCATGAAGCCTGGGCGAACAAGAGGCCACCACAATACGGTCCAATCCGTGTTCATGAATATCTGCTTTGATTTCCTGTTGACCCGGTTCAGAACATGCATATCCTATATCTTTTGAAACAACAACGCCGTCAATTCCCGAGGTTTTGTCAGCAACATATTTGCAGTTTACTGTCCTGGCAATATTCAGGCCGCAGTGACATACATAAACACCTATTCGCGCTCCCTGACCCGAGTTCATTGAAATTTTTTCTGCAACTTTTTCTTCCATTATTATACCTTTTACTCCCCGGCCCCTAATCCTCCCTTAGAAAAACTCGAAGATCCGCCCTTAGGAATGTTCTTCAATACCAGCAAAGTTTTGCTATATAAGGCCTGAAAGAAACCTGTCGGCAGATACAACTCGAATTTTATTTATAAATCTGTCAATTCCGCTTTTTTTAACAACCTGATATGAATAAAGTATATTAAGCTTGTTTCTAAAATAATGCAAATGAGGAGACACACTTATATCATTTAATTTCACTTCTACTGAAAACCATGGCTTTTCATCAATAGTCACTAAAAAGTCCACCTCTTTTTTATCTACATTTCTCAAAAAATAAAGGCCTGCTTTATATCCTTCATAGTCCTGAAGAAAATGTACTAATTTCAAAAGATGAGATGCCACGCAATTTTCAAAACGCGCTGACTCGTTTATAATTTCAGACCAGTCCCAGAGATATAGTTTGGATTCTTTTTTTAATGACCGGTAATTTTTTCCGACATACGGATATATCCTGAAGCAATAATAAAACGATTCCAGTATATTGAGCCAGTTCGTCACAGCGCGATGGCTGATTTCAATATCTTCTCGCAGGGAATTAATTGACAATAAAGCGCCGGATCGTTCCGGAAGCATATCCCCAAGAAGCTTCATGCTGACAATATCCCTTACCGGTTCAATATCTCTGATGTCCTCACGAAACAACTGCTCGTTCTTTTTGTTATGCCATCTTCTCAATGTCCTCATATTTTGTTTTATAAAAGGCTCTGGAAAACCTCCAAATTTGTCAAGAGATAAAAAAGTATCTTTTTCATCTTTTGAACTGACGGGTATTTCCTTGAAAATGGACACAGCAGATAACTTTCCTGTTAATTCAGCCATGGAAAAGGGATGCAATCTATAGTAATGATATCGTCCAAGCATTGAATCCCCGCCTTTTCTGTAAATATCAAGGCGGGCGCTGCCGGTGATCATAAATTTATATTTTTCTTTAAGAGTGTCATATTCTCCTTTAACAAATGACTTCCATTCCTTATATTTATGTATTTCATCAAGAATGATTAATTCAGCATTTCCCGGCCAGTTCGACTGCATTATTTTACGGCGATCTGTTCTGCTGTCCCAGTTATAGTAACCGGTTTTCTGGAAATGCTTGGCCACAAACTCTCTGGCAAGGGTTGTTTTGCCAACCTGCCTGGGACCGCCGACAAACACCATTTTCTCAGACAGGTCTTCAAGGATATATTTAATCAAGTATCTGTTTTTCAGCATAATATATTTAATACCATTTTTTTGCAAAAAATCAACTTTTTTTGCCTGTAAGCAAAAATAAAAGATATAATTTTTGCTTACAGGCAAAAATTATCGTTAGGGCACGGTAAAAAATCAACCAGCCCGTCAAGAACGCTCGGAACGAACGTTATTGCTTTCCGGTGGAAATTGATGTGGTTCCCGTTTGCAGCAATAAATAGTAATTTGGAATCAGCGCATAGGAAAAACAGGCTGTTTGGGTTTTCGTAAGGATATTTCCAAGTCGATTTTAAAAATTATCCCTATTGACACCATCTGTAAATATCTTTTTGCGTTCTATACCTCTGGCAATAATATGATGAAGCGCGGGCGGGCATCTATTCTTGGAGATATCAAAATCTGAAGATAATTTTTCAGTATCTACTTTTAAATATTTAGCATTAATATTATTAAAATATTTGCACACAGATTCTGCATGCGGATCTTTTTCATATGTTAAAATTAATATATTTGTCATTTATTTTTTTAAATGTTTTTCAAATGAATTTCTTATTTTGTTTTGCATTTATTTTAAATTAGAATTTATCTTTTTTCAGACAACATCCATGTTTAAAAATTACTAAATGCCTCCGCCCCCAGTATCCCCGCCACCAGAACTTCCTTCGCTACTCTCACTTCCACCACCCATAATCCCTGTGGTTGGTGCATAAATCTGAAATGTTTTGCCATCTTTTGTTTTGATAATAGTTGTATTTGTAGTTGAATACCAGTCGCCGATGTCGGTTTTGGTGTGGCTTAAGATGTCTGCTCCATAAGGACGGTTATTTGATTCAGATGCTTTGTCCTGCATGTTTTCCACTAAATCTTTAATTGTTTTATCCTGAGAATTTAATGGATGCCAAAACCTGTTTTCTGCTAGTTTATAATTATTATCCACTCCAAGAATTGCGTCAGGAGATTTTTTATCAGAACCTGCGATAAAATATGTGTGGTCTGGCTTTGCCTTGTAATTCTCAAAATTTTCAGTTATGTTTTTACTTGCATTCAAATTTCCATAGTTTCCAAAAAAACCGTCTTGCTTTCCTGAAGTTGCACACCCAATAAGAGAACTTCCCAAAAATACGCCGGCACAAGTTATTCCAACCAACCCTTTTGTGATTTTCCTTAATAATGTGTTTTTCATATTATTTTATAGCAGTCCAAGTATTTAAATGTTTTGATTGTTTCAGGCTTTCGGGATATTAGTTTATAAGTTACTGTTAAGCTTTTAACGAGTAATTGTGGCATATAACAAATTGCTTTCCGCGTTTAACCGCTAAACTGACCGCGGGTTGCGAAATCTTCAGAAACAGAGCAAACTGCGAGCCGCAACCATCTTTTTATATTTCCCGACGGCCAATATCTGCTCAGTACCTTTTTAAAGTTAATCCCTTTTAAGAATCAGCCGACAATTGAACGATTTTATTTATAATTCATATAAGATATCACAAGTTTTGTCAAGGTTCGGGCCAATCCATCCGTCGCTCATGCCTGTCTGCCCTAACTGCACAGGCAGACGAAGGCGAGAGTTCATAAGTGCTTGAAAGAACTGGATTCCCGATCAGGTCGGGAATGACAAAACAATAGAAATTTGACCGGCTTTCTGGGTTTTAACTCCGGATATTGGCTTATTGAATTTAGGCGTTTCTCTTTTCTCGATTTTCTCGGTTCTGTTTTATAGAACTTTTTATTGACTATCTGAGGTATTTATTATATTTATATTTTATGCATATAATTGCTCGAAAAATGCTGTTGGATTTCTCGGCAAAATACCCGGATGCAAGAGAACCTCTGGCAAGATGGTGGATAATATGCAAGAAAAATAATTTCTCTTCTTTCTCTGAGTTGAAAAAAACATTCGGCACATCAGATATTGCTGGCAGATGTGTAATTTTCAACATAGGCGGCGGCAAATATAGATTGATAGTCAGGATCAATTTTATAGCCTGTAGAATGTGGGTTAAATACATTTTACCTCACGATAAATATGAGAAACTTAATTTAAAGGAGGATTCAAAATGCCAGCCTTAAACCAATATGATTACAATGAGTTGTATCCGCTTAGAGTTATCAAAAACAATAAGGATTATAAGCTGGCGCTCAAATCCCTCGAAGCTGTTTTTGATGAAACAGGTGGAAAGCTCGCAGAATATGCAGAAACCCTAACTGTCTTAATCGAACATTATGAGTCAGAAAATTTTCCAATGAATGAATCAAAAGGCGTTGATTTATTAGAATTTCTTATGGCCCAAAATGACCTCAAGCAAAAAGATCTGACCGGCATTATCGGTACAAAATCTTCTGTTTCAGAAATACTCAGCAGGAAAAGACCGTTAAATCTTCAACACATAAGGGCGCTGGCAGATAAATTTAATGTTAAACCCGCAACATTTATTTAGCGCCTGAGCAAAAACTTCCTGGATTACAGTCTTTCTGCTCCACCAGAGCCCTTTGGATTGATGATTTATTCCCAGCAAATAGTCTTTGCTATAAGACTCGTTAAATCTATCATCTTCATGTTTAATTCATTTCCAAGAAAAGGATCCTCCATTGCGCATTTGAGACGGATCTGGCATTTAGGGCAGACCGTGGAAGATCGCTTCCCGCAGCATGAGACTGCCTCAGGGCCATTTACACGAAGATACCCCTCTTTTAATTGCAAACATCATTCCTCTTTCAATGGGTGACGAATTCGTATCCGAGTTTCCTCAATAACCAGAATTGTTCCAGGAAAGACATCCACATCCTCACGAAAGACTTGTTCGCATACTCGTATCACATTTTGGGGTTTCAGATTCTTGAGCCTCAGATACAAAATCCCATAATACGGCTTCCCCTCATTTATGGTTAACGTGCCAAAATCCGAATCATGGGTCAGCACAAAACGCTGTTCCTGATACGCAATGTTCAGGAGGTCTTCATCGTCTTTACCATGCCACTGTTGTTCCTTTGTATCAAGAATATCAAGGCCATATTGTCGAAGAAACGCCACAACTTTGGGGGAAATATTCTCATCTGTAAAAATTTTGATGTTATGAAGTTTCATGCAGCGACCGGTTCTAACTCCACATAAATTTCATTCTTACAGGAACGAGCAGCATACCTGAGACAAGCATGAATATCTTCTTTCGTAAGATGGGGGTAGTCTTCAAGAATTTCTCCCTCTGAAACCTCAGAGGCTAATAAATCAAGAATGAATTCTACGGAGATACGTGTCCCTCGGACAATAGGCTTTCCACCAAGTATATTGGGATTTGCGGTAATTTGTTCTATCATCTGTTAATACCTCCTCATAAGATTCGTGATTATTCGTGGTTGTATCCTTAACTTATTGTGACAAGCATAGCGATATCACCCCTATGACGTCAAGAAATTCTGTTATATATTTCGCTGTTTTGCAGTATTGAGTCCCATTCTACTGATTGCATATGTCTGTTTCTTCATCTTTTTCCATTCAATGTTTCCGTCTGACCCCTGACCTCCGACTTCTGACTTCTGATAGATTTATTCCCAGCAAATAGTCTTTGCAAGCAGGCCTGTCAGGTCCATCATCTCCATTTTCAGTTCTTTTCCTAAAAATGGGTCTTCCATGGCGCACTGTAGATGGATCTGGCATTTAGGGCAGGCCGTGACAAGAAGATTGCTTCCTGTATCATGAGCCTGTCTCAGGCGTTTTACCTGAAGCGCCTTGCTGAATGAATCGCATCCGGTCCATGCGCTGTTGCCACAGCAGATAGCGGCTGTTCCGCTGTCCTGCATTTCCTGGAAACGGTTGGCTTTAAGACGCTTTATCAACATTCTCGGCAGGTGTCCTGATATTTTTAAAATTAATTCTTATCCTTTCAATATCCTGCTCAATTGTCTACAGTTTCCACGGCAAATAATCTTAAACCACGCCCATTTTTTACTCCGATCAGGAGATGGTGGTTTGTCGATTTTGATGAGGAGATCAGGAGGATATATGGTGAGAAGATATTAACTAACTTTACAAGGTGGTATTATTGAAACCGTTTATTGAGCCTTCCGCAAGTATAGGCGAGGCATCTATTTTTTCTGCCGCCATCATGTAGACAACTCGTTTCATGGCGCTTAAAATCATTAATTGTTCCCATTCCTCCAAGTTTGAAAACCGCTTTATAAATGTTTCTTGCAAAGGAGGCGGGGCTTGCTCAAGAATTTGAAGGCATTTCTCAGAGAGCTGTATTATTATCCGCCGCTTATCTTGATCACTGCGTATTTTTGTTAAAAGCTCTCTTTTTTCAAGTCGGTTTACAATGTCAGTTGCGGTAGCCTGGCTCAGGCTGATCGATTTAGCCAAAGCTGTAATCGAAATTTGGCCGTGGTTTGAAATTTCCCGCAAAACTATCAACTGGGGCCCGGTTATCCCATATTTCCGGTTCAGATCTTTAGAGTGAAGACTTATTGCCCGAATAATCTTTCTCAGAGACAAAAGCAATTCACTGCATCGCAACTCTGTTGTTATTTCTTCTGCCTGTGGTGTTGTTTGATCCTGTTTCATTTTTTTCTCAAAATCGGTTAAAGTCGTATGATGGAAATGCAGCAGTTTTATAGCAAAAAAAGCTGTCAGCTTATTACTTTAATTCCCACGATAAATGCAATATTTATTTGATATCCTATCCTATTATGCCTTAAGATATTTTATATAACACATACTATTTTATGCAAATTCCATCCTTCTATTCCATACTATTATATGTTTTATAATACAAACCCGATTTTAGTAAAAAGTGGGGAATACCATTTACTCTGTAAGTGTTCAATAATTAGCGCCCAGAAATGTAGCGATATAACATGTTGGTATAACAGTATAAAGTTTAATCAAAGACGGGACTTGTCAGCGCCAAATGCCGGATAAATTTAACTTTTTACAAGCTTATCAATAGCGCACATTAAATTATTATTCCAATGTTTTTATTTTTTCCTTGTTATTTTACATAGTACACGTTATATAGAATAATTAATAAAATTTGATGTGCTGGAAATTTATATTTCAGTATCAAAGTGTAAATTGCGACTGAACAACATGAAGATTTAGGAAATTGTCCTATGGTTGTTAACAATTTTCAAATTGATGTGAACAATGAAAAACTTTTGCGGTTTTTTGGGTCATCCGGCAATAAGAATGTATCCCCGGCTGTTCAGCAAAAAATTGATCGGTCTTCAGATCGTCTGGAAGAGCTGGTAACGCCGCAAATAAACTTCAATGTGAAGCCTCTCGCCTCGGTAAAAAAAGGCGGAGTCCTGTTACAGGATCAAACATGGCTGAAAAGTCCGAAGCTTTCCCGAACTTTTCGTTCTGCAAAAAAAGTATGTTTTTTTATCGCAACTATCGGCCATAATTTAGAACGGAAAGTAAGCGAGTACATGAAAAAGAATCGATACGCAGACGCATACGTTCTCGATACCATTGGGTCTCTTGTTGTGGAAGACGTTACCAATCAATTTCATCTTCGCATGGAACGTCATTGCCAGGCCAGAAGCCAAGCCGTAACGCTGCGGTTCAGCCCGGGATATTGTGACTGGTCTCTCCGTGAACAGACCGCTGTTTTCAATCAGTTCGAAGATTCCAAAAGTATTGGCGTAACACTCAGCGACGCTTGCCTTATGACACCCCGCAAGTCCGTTTCCGGGGTTTTCGGAATCGTACCAAAGAACGGCAACCAAACAATTGCCGACTACAATCCTTGCACTAACTGTTCGAAAACCGATTGTATCGCAAGGAGAAAGTAATTGCCCCGCCTTTTTTAAAATAAATAAAACAACGGAAGACAGGAGATCGAGAGAATGCGTAGAGGACTTTCCGGGGGCTTGTACAAGCCTTTGAATAAAGAAGGTATTCAAAAGATTCACAAAACAGTGCTCAAAGTATTTGCCGAAGTCGGCATCCAGGTCAATCATAAACAAGCCTTTGAGATGTTCAAAAAGGGTGGCGCAGACGCTGACTCGGACAGTAAAATTGTAAAATTTCCGCCGGATATGGTAATGGAGCTTGTGCAAAAAGCGCCGTCTTCCATCAACCTTTGCGGCCGCGAGCCTGACGGGTCCCTGGATTGCGATATCGAAGGAACCAGGGTTTATCTTGGAACCGGAGGCACAGCTCTCAATGTGCAGGACCCTGGAAGTAATGATTCACGTCCATCCGAACTTAAGGACATTATGAACATGGCCAGGCTTGTAAGCAAGCTTGAAAACATTCATTTTTATATGCTCAATGTTTTTCCTCACGACGTTGATTACGCCAACATAGACGTAAATCGTTTTGGCGCTGCCTTAAATCGCACAAAAAAACACATCATGGGCGGCGTCTATACTGTGGAGGGGGTTCGCAATGTGATCAGGATGGCGGAAATGATTGCAGGATCGCGGGAAAAACTTCGAAAACGGCCATTTATATCCATGGTGGCCTGCGTAATCAGTCCTTTCAAGCTGGACGAAGACTACGGAAAACTGGCCATGGAGGTCGCTGGAAACGGCATCCCGCTGGTTGTGCCTGCGGAACCGTTGTGCGGCGCCACCTCGCCCGTCACCTTGGCCGGAACACTGGTTGTAGAGTGTGTGGACACGCTTTGTGGCGTCATGCTGGCCCAGTTGACAAACCCGGGCACACCGGTCATTTTTGGCTGTGTTTCATCCTCAACTGATCTTCGAGACATGAAGTATCTATCCGGCGCAGTTGAAATGGGTCTGATCAACGCGGCTGCCTCACAGATGGCACAGTTTTATAAACTTCCCATTTATGCCACGGCAGGCATGTCCGATGCCAAGGTAAACGACGCTCAGACAGGTTATGAATCCGCCATTACCAGTCTTCTGGTGGCTCTGGCCGGCGGCAACTTTATCCACGACGCTGCCGGATTCCTGGAATTCTGCATGACAGCCTCTTTTGATAAACTTGTGATCGACAATGAGATTATCGGCATGGTCATGCGCGCCGTTGAGGGGGTGCGTGTAGATGAAAGCACACTGGCTTTTGATGCTATTAAAAAGGTCGGCCCCGGCGGGCATTTTGTTTCCTCGCGACACACGCGGCGGCACATGCGTGGCGAGCAATACATGCCTCAGTTAAGCGACAGGGAAAACAGGGATACATGGAAGGCCATGGGAGCCAAAGACACCCGTACC
>JACKQG010002558.1_pt1 | contig 23600 bp, 20 predicted proteins | sample 8237621 | NCBI WGS metagenome assembly JACKQG01 (sample SAMN15677084, study PRJNA649215) | marine metagenome | biome: marine; feature: Black Sea; material: saline water; isolation source: suspended particulate matter (SPM) from the Black Sea western gyre | collected 2013-06-09/2013-06-10 | depth... | reverse complement strand
GCGGCATTGCCGCCGCCCTTGGAATTGCCTTGGTCGCCAGAGGATTGGTTTTGGTCCGCACCCTCCTCCGTGCCGCCGCCTCCGCAGCCCAACAGGATTCCGGCAAGAGCTACGGTGAGAATGATCTTTTGAATGTAAGTTTTTATCTGCATTGCAGACGCATTATATATCCCCGCCCACGTGCCGACTACTAAAATGTCCAATTTTGTTTACAGTACCCCGCCGCCATATCCGCGGGGGCGGCAGTCATGGGCGATAAGGCGGTGGGCACGGAAGATATTCCTTTAGTCACAGGCGTTGTGACGTACGTCACGACGGGTGTGACCGGCGTCACGAGCGCCGTGGAGCAAGTCATTTCGCCCGTGAAAACAGGCATTTCTTGCGTGCTGCTCGTCACGGGGCCGGTGGGAGTTGGGGCGATGCGTGTTACAATTAAAAAAAGGCGAAAATAGTTGCCTCAGCGATTTGACAACTGGGGTTGAAACTACGAACCTTATATTAATGAAAGATATGTGTCATTCATCGGGGGCCGGTCTCCCGGGGGGTCCGAAGCCGGCCGAATAACCAAATGAAAGGACTGATATGAAAATCAATATCAAATCTATCATTGAGGATATGGAAACGTTTGTAACAGGTTGGACCAAGTATGCTCCGAGTAAGAAGCTTAGCGACTTGTCCTTGGAATCCACGGAAACTGATTTACAGGATCTGGTGGATACCGAACAGGACATGAAGTTGATGAAGCAACATTATCGCGGCATGATTGCTCCCCGCACATCCAAGGCACTCTGTCTTCGCGACAAACGCCGGCGTCTGGTCGCCGCCGTGAAGGCCGATCCTGAGCTTGGGGAAAATAGCGCCTTCTGGCGTTCCCTCGGGTTCAAGACTTTGGAAGAGCAAAGAGGTTCCCGTAGCACCGAAAGCAATGACGGTACGAGCGAGAGCACCGATGAACAACCTACAACAAACGGTTCCGATGAAAACCTCGATACGGACGAAACATAAAAACCTACCGTCCCGCGGAAGGGCAACCGCGCCACCAACCAAGCCCCTCAACGCCACGGATTTTCCGTGGCGTTTTTTTTAGTCGTTATGCCGCGTGATATTTTTGCAAGGCTTCCATTAGGGCGGTGACGTCGTGGTATCGGTTTTTGGGTTCTTTTTCCAGGGCGCGGAGGCAGATGGTTTCGAGGGCGGGGGGGATGTTTTTTTCGGGGGCGACTTCGCCGGGCTTGAGGAGGGGTTGGTTGAGGAGGCGATCGGTGACTTCGCTGACGGTTTCGCCGGAGAGCATTTGTTGGTGTGTGAGGATTTCGAAAAGGACGTTACCGAGGCTGAAGACGTCCACGCGGGCGTCGATGTGGGCGTCGCCCCGGGCGAGCTCGGGCGCCATATAAAGTGGCGTGCCATAACGGCGACCGACGGGGGTGAGGGCTGGGTCTTCGTCGGCGCCCAATTCGTCGGTGGCGAGTTCGGGTTCGCCCCATACTTTGGCGAGGCCCCAGTCAATGACGAGTGCTTCGCCAAAGCCGCCCACTAAAATATTGGCCGGCTTGAGGTCGCGATGGATGACGCCGTGCCGATGCGCGTAGGCGACGGTTTGGCAAACTGAAATTAAAATGTCCACTTGCGCGGCGAGTGGGAAAACTTCGGCGGTGCGTTCGTCGCCGCCTTTGATGGATTCGATGATGTTGCGCAGGTCGCGGCCGCGCACGTGTTTCATGGTGAAAAACAAATTGCCGTTGCGGTCGCGGCCGAGTTCGTAGAGCGGCACGGTGCCGGGATGGGAGATGTTGGCGGTCACGCGGGCTTCGCGCAGGAACCGCTGCGTCTCAATCTCGTCCTCGCGGAGGTGGTCGTGCAGGGTTTTGTAAACGACGGTTCGCCGGAGGTTTTCATCAAAGCACGAAAACAACTTCGCCGTGCCGCCCTCCATCATCGGTTTGAAGTTCGTGTATTTCAGCGAACCGCTTTTCCAATGCAGCGCGAATTTCTGGTCCGTATCCGCCAGACGAAAATACCCCTCGCCCGGCGTGGCGAACAATGCCTCGTTGTTGTCAGCCAAAATAGCTGCGGCAGCATCGCCCCAAACCGGCTAAAAGACAAACCCAATGCCAAACTTGAAAGTGCTGCCGTTGCCGTGGTCGAGTATGCCCTGGCGATCGTAAAAGTCGTGCTTCCACTCGAACTTAAGGTGAGCGGTATCGTTGAGATTCCAGTATAGCGCAGGGCCGGCAGAGAGAGTTTCAGAGCCGTTATCCTCATAATGAAAATCCGTTTCCCACATCAGTGTGCCGTTGGTATCCCACGCGAAAAAGTTATAGCCAAGATCCAGCGATGAATGAGATTCGAAGGGCTCATTTTCATGAAAAAACATCCCGCCGGTATGGATAGAAAAAAGGAATCGCGCCGTTTCAAATTCATAACCAAGGCCCAAGCCGTGGCCCCATTCGTTGTCGTAAACTTCGTAGTCGTCATCTCCCGCAAGTGGCACTTGCAGCAGCGGCTTAAACGTCCACGACCCACTGCGGCCATCGAGGTTGAAATATTTTTTCAACGGCAACGCCAGCGTGAGATCGCCGATGCCGTTGTCGTACTCGGTTTTTTTGCCGCCCAAGCCATCGGGCATTTCGCGGCGCGCATCCAGCACGTACGGCAGCTTGGCGGTGAGGCGGATGGATTTGTCCCAAGTATAAACGCCCTGCAAATGCAACAGATGAACATCCTCCGTAAAACCCGCGTGCTTTTTGGTGCGGCCCAGCAACAGATCGCTTTCGTGACGATACTCGTGGATGAATTGATAGCCCCAACCGCCCGACCAACGCGGCATCATATTCATTATCGGCTCATCCGCCGCCAATCGCGGGGCGAAGCAAACGGCCACAATCACAATAATGGAAAGAGACGAAGTGAGCCTGCGGATCATCCGATTATTTTTTCCTGGGCGCGGGCTTGAACGGATGCGGCGTCAGCTTTTCCATTTCCAAGGTGTACCACTCCACCGGATCGTAGCCCGCATCATCAATGGCCTTCTCGATGAGCGGCGTGATGAGCAGTTTTTCGCCAGCGTCGGCCTTGAGCGCAATGGTCAGCAATTGCATTTTCACATCCATATCCGCCCCGCGCTTAAAGCGTTTGGTATCAATGAAATCCAGTTTCCTCAGCTTCACACGGATGCCGATCGCGCAGGACGGTCACGTCATTCCTTTGACGTAAAGCAGGGTCACTTGCTTTTCCGCGTTCAATGTTTTGACAGCTGCCGCCGAGCGCACTTCCGGTTTCGCCTCCGGAGCGCCATCCTCCGCCTGCACGCTCATTAAGCCCGCCGCCAGCAATCCGATCCCAACCAATTGTTTCATTTTCATTGATTCCCTTTCACTAAATCTTCGCGCTCAAAATGTTTGCCTCTTAAGACCGGCGACGCAAGCGTGGTGGCTTGCCCCGCCAAACTCAATCTTAAACCGCCTGTCCAAGCCCCGCAGCCTGTAATGCCCCGGCATCCGGCCCACGGCTCGCGCAACAATCGGCCAGCTCGCCATTGATGGCCACGGCCGGCACGGATTGAACGCCCAACGCCTTGGCGCGCCCGGCCACGGTGGCATCGTTCACATCCAGCACGCTCACCTCGCAGGAGGGGCAAGCCATTTGATTGACCAGTTGGATGGTATCCTCACAGGCCGGACAACCGGCGCTGAAGATTTCGATGGTTCGTTTTTCGCTCATACGTTTCCTTTTGTTTGTGGGTTAAAAAATCAGGAAGGACAGTCCGGGCAGGCAGGCTCAGAAGGAGTGGTGTGCGAAGGCCACGCGTTCCAAAGGGAAGCGGCAATCAACAGGACGATTCCGGCGTACAGGGCGGGGTCCGACTCGAATTGAAATTTCCCAAAAACCATTACCGCCGCCGCCGCAAACCCGAGTGCAAAGGGTGCGTAACCGCGACGTTGCCGGGCGCGAAACGCCAGCGCGCCCAAAGCGATCGACAGAAAAATGAGCGTGAGCGGAAGCAGATAAACGGTCTCGGCGAGGAACCCCAATCCGAGCGAAGAAAGGAAGCCGGTGTAAGCGGGCCAACAAAGTGGACAAGCCAGTTTGGGCAGAAATGCGAAGCCGATGCCCGGCAGGGTGAGCAACCCTTTCCGCCAGCCTCCGGCATTTCCATTTCCAGCGGCCGTGTTGAGAGCCAGTGAAACTTGTTCCGGACCGGGCGCGCCATCGATGTAAAGCCGACAACAATCCGCGTCGCTCAACTCCCCTGAACCTTCCACATCTTTGCCGTTCACGAGGATGGCAGGCGAACCAAAACAACGCGCTTGCGGCGGGCAATCCGATGCATTGCGATTCCACTCCTGCCAATGCGGCGAAGCCCCTGCCCGGGCAAAGCCTTCCAGCAAACGCCGCCGCGCCAAGGCAACATTCGGACAATCCAAATCATAAACCAACTCCACCTTCATCGTTTGTTCACCTCCATCGCCCCGAGGATGGGGCACTCACTCACCGGCCCCTCACCCGAGCATTCCTCAATTAATTGATCCAAGGCCCGGCGCAATTTCCTCAACTCGCGCAACTTGCCGTCAATCTCATCGCGCTTGCGCTCCGCGTGCTCGCGCACGTCGCCACAATTCGAACGCGAAGATGCCCGCAACGAAAGCAGCTCATTGATTTCCTTCAACGTAAACCCCAGTTGCTTCGCCTGTTTGATAAACCGCAGTCGCGCCACTGTGTCCGGCGGGTACAACCGATACCCCGCGCCGCTGCGCTTGGGTTTGGGCAGCAACCCCTCGCGCTCATAAAAACGCACTGTCTCCACCCCCACCGCCGCCGCCTTGGCCGCTTGCCCGATTTTCTGGAAGGTTCCGTCACGCATCGTCTTCACACTCTAAACCCTGTAGTTAACTACAGAGTCAAGGTGTTTTTGGGAATTAATTTGGGCGAGTGGAAAGTGCGCCAATGTGCTGCCGAATTCTTGCCGGCAGCACAGAGCGCATCTACGGCGTCCGCCGAAAATCGCCGGAGAAAGGGGGCTTATCAAAAGTGCTGCCGTCCCCGCTTACGCGCGGATCGCCCGTCCGCTTCAATTCGGCCATCAACCGCCCGTGCAGCTGCTTTTGCGCGGCGGCAAACTGCGGCTGGTCGGCGACGTTCTTGAGCTGATCCGGATCGTTCTTCAGGTCATACAGCTCAATGCGCGGGCGCCGGCCGAAGGCGTAATCGTAATGCCACTTCCACTTCGGCACATCCACCTGCTGCATGAGCCACGCCTTGGTCGGGCTGGCATCGAGATCGCCAAAGGTCACAAAGGTGTTGTTGGCCAGCGTGTTGAAGTCAGGCTGTTTGTCGGCCTTGAGATGATACGGATCGCCCATCGGCCAGCGGTCAGGTTTGAAGTTGATGATGTACAAAAACTCCGGCGTGCGCAAAGCGCGTTGCGGGTAACCGAGCAGATCGGCGCGGGCACGGGCAACGTGACGTTCGCGGCCGGTGATGACCCAGTTGCGCTTGGCGTCCACCAGCCCCTGTTGTTTCGATTCCAACACCGGCACCAGACTGCGGCCGGTCATCACCTTCGGAGGTTTCACACCGCCGAGTTCAAGGAAGGTCGGCGCAAGGTCCATGAGGTTCACGTAATCCTCCAGCACGCGCCCGCCCGGTTTGCCCGGCCACCACACGGCCAGCGGCACGGCGGTGCCGAAGTCGTACAAATTACATTTGCCACCCGGAAACCCCGGCGCGCCGTGATCGCCGCTCACCACCACGACGGTGTTATCCAGCTCGCCCAGTTGCTCCAGCCGCTTAAGAATCAGCCCGAGCGCGTGGTCGAAGGCCTGCACTTCGCCGAGGTAATCCGCGAAATCCTCGCGCACAATCGGCACATCCGGCAGCATCCCCGGCAGCTTGCCCTTCAGCGAATCGGGATCGATGCCCCACAACTTTTTCCCCGAGCCCTGAATCCATTTTCGATGCACCAACGTCGGCCCGAACCAGTAACAAAACGGCTGCCCCTCCGGTCGCGCTTTGAGGAATGATTCAAAATTCGCGCTCACCTCATCGTAGAGCACCTGCTTCGCGTCCGGCACGCTTTTGCCCTGCGCAATCAGGCGCGAGACGTTTTGCGAAAATCCATTGAAGCGGCCGCCCGCGGTTTCAAACCGAAACTTGCCCGCCCCGTACGGCCCATCATTCGGCGTGCCCGGCCCCCACACTTTATAGGTCTCGCCAATGTGATACCCCGCATCACGCAACATCAACGGATAACTCGGAATCGTTTCATCCCACACCGCCCCCTGCAAAATCGCCGCCCTTCCGGTCCGATAAAAATACTGCCCGCTCAGCAACGAACTCCGACAAGGAGTACACGAAGGCGCCGTCACAAACGCGTTCTTGAACAACACGCCCTCCCGCGCCACGCGATCGAAGTGCGGCGTGCGCACCACCTCATTCGGCGAAGGCCGCCCGTCCACCTTCGCATACGCACTCGCGTACCGCCCCCAGTCATCGGCAAAGGCAAAAAGAATATTCGGTTTCTTCGCCGCCTGCGCGGCCAGCGAAAGCATCATCAACGAAAACAACAGCACCCGTTTCACGCCGTCATCCTCCCGTCCGTCGCCCGGACAAACAAGCAAAACCGCTAAAGCCTTGAGCCGCCCTGCCGAATATGCTATTGGACAAACGGTGAAACGACTCCGGTACATGGCGGCGCTGATGGTGCTGGCGGCTTGGCTGCCAGCCACCTCGCATTGTCTGTGGAGCGGCACCGGCCTGTTGCCCGGCAGTTGCCAAACCGAGCATCATCACGGCGACGGCCCCGCACATCGCCACGATCACTGCGGCCAGTGCGCCCTCGAATCCGGCGGCTTCAAGCTCACCGATCAGGATAGCCTTCACTTTGCCTTCACCCCCGCGCTCGCGTGGCCGCTCCAACTGCCCACGCCCGCCACCGATGCCGATGTGGTGTTCCGGACCGACTCCGGCCGCGCCCCGCCCGATCGCGTCACCCATCATTTCCGCACCCGCGCCGCCCTTCCCGGCCGCGCGCCCGCTCTTCTGTAACGGAACCGATCGGTTCCCGTGTCCCGCATGATCCCGTGCGATCGTGCTGTGCCTTTTACTGAACCCCATTGAACTCATGAAATTTATCGTAAACAATTTGGCCCAACAGTGCTCCCGGCGCCTCGCCGACAGAGCCCAACGCCGCCTCCTGCCGACCGGGTTTCGGCAACACATCGCCGTACTCGCTCTCATCGCCCTCATCACTTTGGTGGGCTGCGCCACGCCGGAGGCGCCGTCGCACCGTACCGCGGAGCACATCCAATCCGCCGCCAATCTTGCCAACGCCATTCAATTTCATACCAACGCCCTGCCCGCGGAGGCCGCGCCGGCACCGGATCAGCTGTCACTATCCGTCGCCCTCGAACGCGCCCTGCAGCAATCGCCCGATCTGCAACTCGCGCTGAGCCGCGTCCGCACAACCCAAGCCGACGCCCATCAATCCCTCCTGTGGCCCAATCCCGTGCTCGATATCGTCCTGCGCGCGCCCGAAGGCGGCGGTCGCACCGTGATCGAAACCGGTCTGGCCGCGGAATTGACCCAGCTCCTTCAACGCCCGCGCCGCATCAGCGCCGCCGACGCTCGCCTGCGCGCCGCCAGCGCCGCAGCCGTCACCACCGCCTTGGAGATCCTCCATCACACGCAGCAAACCTATTTCAACGCCATCGTCGCCCGACAAGAATCCCTTCTGCTCGCCCAACGCGCCGCCCGCCTGAACGCACTGCTCATGATCACCGAAGCCCGGCTTGAGGCCGGCGAAGGCACGCAACTGGACGTCATCACCCTCAAAGCCGAACTCACCCATGCCAACCTGGATTTACGCGAAGCCGATCGCCGCCGCAAAACCGCCCTGTTCCAGCTCGCCCACCTGCTCGGTCAGCCGCGCGGCCGCACCGATTGGCAACTCGCCACGCCGCTGTACACACAGGTAGCCCTGCGCGGCGAACAGGACGCCATCGCGCACGGTCTGCGCGTGCGGCCGGAGATTCAAACCGACCGTTGGCAACTCGCCGCCTTGGAGGATGCCCAAGCCCTCGCCCGGCTCGCGTGGCTGGAAGGCGCCGCCGCCGGACTCAATACCGAGCGAGACAGCGACTGGTCACTCGGCCCTTCACTCACTCTGCCGTTACCACTGTTCGACAACGGTCAGGCACGCCGCGCCCGGGCTCGCGCTCAAGCCATTGCCGCCCGCCAACGCCTCACCCAATCCACACGCCAGGTCGTCAGCGAAATCCGCGAGGCCCATCACGCCGTCGCCGAGCTCATGACCACCACCCGTCAGGCGCGCACCCAACTCCTGCCCTTGCACGCGCAACGCGTCGCCCTCGCCCGTCAGGTTTTCGAGGCCGGTCAGGAAGATGTCACCCGACTCCGCCTTGCCGAGCTCGATCACCTTGAGGCCCAGCTCAAAACCCTCCGGCTTCAACACCAAACCGCCCGCGCCGTCCTTCGTCTCGACCGCGCCACCGGTGGCAGCACTTTGGAAATTGAAAATGAATCCAACTAATCGCTTTATGAAAACGAACACACAATGGTTGCCGGCGCTGGCGATCGTCTTCGCCGGATGCGGCGGCGGCAGTGGCGGCCATTCGCACGGCCACGATCACGGCCCCACCCCGCCGCCTGCCGAGATTACCCTGTCGACCGCCGCCATGGAGCAGAACGCCGTCCGCGTGGAGCCGCTAACCCGCCGCACATTTCAACCAACGCATGCGGTTGCCGCCCGGGTGGCCTTCAACGAAGAAACCACCGCGCATGTCGGCACCTTGGTTCACGGTCGCGTAGTGAAAATGCAGGCGCATTTGGGCGAGACGGTAAATCTAAACGACATCTTATTCGTCATCGAAAGCCCCGAGCTGGGCGCCAACCAAAACGCCCTGCTCAAAGCTCTGGCCGCGGTGGTGTCCGCGCAATCCTCCGTAACTCTGGCGGAGGCCAACGCTCTCACCGCGCAAGCCCAAGCCGAGTTGAAAAACGCCGAAGCCCTGATTGCCCTCGCGGATAATCCCGCCGTCATCAACGCCGCCAAAGCCGATCTGGCCGTCACTCAAGCCGCCCATGTTCTGGCCAAGAACAACGCCATCATTCCCCAAGCCGAAAGCGAATTGGCCGCCGCTCAACCGGCGGTGACTGCCGCCCAAAAACTGGTGGAGACCGGCCGCAAACTCGCCGCCGCCGGGGCTTTGGCGCAGACCGAACTGCAACGACGCGAAACCGCCCTGCAAACTGCCCAGGCCAAGGTGCAGGTTGCGGAGGCCGCGCTCACTCAGGCCAAGGCCCTGCAGGCGCGCAACCAGCAAGCCGCCGAGGCCGCCCTGACCGCCGGTCAAGCCGCGCTGGCCCAGGCGCAGGCGCAGCAGACCCGTGATCTGGCGGCGGCCAAGGCCAAGCAAGTCGCCGCCATCGCCCAGCTTCGGGCGGCACAGGCCAAGGAAAATAAAGATCTTACCGAAGCCCGCAACGCGCTGGCCACCGCCGAGTCCGGCGTGACCCAATGCCGAAATCAACTGCGCTTGCTCGGCATGTCGCCCGATCAAATCAAGGCGTTCATCGCCAAGCCCGTGATTTCGCCGGAGTACATTGTGCGCGCCCCACGCGCCGGCACTGTCGTGGAGCGCGAGATTGCCCTCGGCGAAAACGCCAATCCCGAGCAGCCGCATTTGCTGATGCTCGCGGACCTTGCCACGGTGTGGGTGTTGCTCGATGTGCCTACATCGCAAGCCGGAGGCTTGAAGGCCGGGCATCCAGTGACTTTGGTGAACCCTGAAACCGGCCGGCGCACGGAGGCCAAACTGGATTTCGTTAGCCCCGTGGTGGACACCGAGACGCGCACCGTGCAAGCCCGCGTGGTGTTGGCCAATCCCGAAGGCCAGTGGCGGCCCGGCCAATTTCTCACCGTGCATTTGCCCGGAACCGAACCGGCCCAAGAATCGCTCGCCGTGCCGACCGAGGCGGTGCAGTACGTGGACGGCAAACCCACGGTGTACGTGGCCACCGGCAAGGAGCGCACCTTCAAGGCGCGTCATCTGATCCTCGGCGCCGAAGACAACGACTGGCTGCCAATCCAGCGCGGGCTCTCCCCCACCAACCGTGTGGTGGTGAGCGGCAGTTTCCTGTTGAAAGCCGAGTTCGGCAAAGCCGCCGCTGGCCACGATCATAGTCACTGAAATGACCAAGCGTTCCCAATGAACAATTCCCAAATTCATCTCAACCACCCCTTAATTCTTGGCTCTTGGGCATTCCTTGGAGCTTGGTCTTTGGGCATTGAAAACTCCTCCCATGCTTGAGCGCATTCTTCAGTCTTCGATTCGTAACCGCGTACTGGTGGTGGTGGCCACCTTGGTACTGGCCCTGGTGGGGGCGCGGTCGTTGTGGCAACTGCCAATCGACGCGGTGCCGGATATCACGAACAAACAGGTGCAGATCAACGTGATCGAGCCGGCGTTTTCGGTGGAGGACATGGAACGGCAGGTGACCTTCCCCATCGAGACAGCGCTCACCGGTGTGCCCGGTCTGCTCCACACGCGGTCGGTTTCGCGCAATGGCTTTTGTCAGGTGACAGCGGTGTTTGAGGAAGGGATGGATATTCATCTGGCGCGACAACAGGTTGGCGAACGGCTCGACCGCGCGCGCGAGGAATTGCCGCCGGGCATCGAACCGGCGATGGGACCGATCACCACCGGCTTGGGCGAGGTGTTGATGTGGACGGTGGAGTTTGAACAGGACGGCCACTTCCGCACACCCGAAGGCGAATGGCTCACCAACCGCGTCCAGCGCCTTGCCTATTTGCGCACCGTGCAGGATTGGATCATCCGTCCGCAACTGCGCACCGTCCCGAATGTCGCCGACGTGGACGCCATCGGCGGTTATCTCAAGCAATACCATGTACTGCCCAACCCGCGCGCGTTGCAGGGCTACGGATTGACGTTGCAGGATGTCATCGGCGCCTTGGAACGCAACAACCGCAGTCTGGGCGCCGGCTTTGTGGAACGCCACGGCGAAGCCGCCCTCGTGCGCGCCGATGCGCGCCTGCGCGGGGTGGAGGATATTCGCGCGGTGGTTCTCAAGGCCCATCGCGGCACTCCCGTGAACATCGGCCAGGTGGCCACCGTGGAGATCGGCGGCGAACTCCGCCTCGGCAGCGGCAGTGTGAACGGCCGCGAAGCGGTGATCGGCACGGCCATGATGCTCAGCGGCGCCAACAGCCGCGCCGTGGCGGTGGCGGTGCGCGAGAAATTTGAAGACGTCCAACAATCCCTGCCTTCGGGCGTCACGGCGCGCGCCGTACTCGATCGCTCGCGGCTGGTGCATGACACCATCGATACCGTCGCGCACAACCTCTTTTACGGCGCCATGCTCGTGGTGGTGGTGCTCTTTGCGTTGCTGGGCAACTTCCGCGCGGCATTCCTCACCGCCCTGGCCATCCCGCTCTCCATGTTGTTGGCCGCGCTGGGCATGACGCATTTCGGCATTAGCGGCAATCTCATGAGTCTGGGCGCGATTGATTTCGGCATCATCATCGATGGCTCGGTGATCATCGTGGAAAACTGCCTGCGCCGGTTGGCCGATCAACAACGCAAACTGGGCCGACCGCTCACACGCGAGGAACGGCTGGAAACCACGCGCGCCGCCAGTCACGAAGTGCGCCGCGCCACGGCTTTTGGCGAGACGATTATCATCATGGTCTACGTACCCATCCTCGCGCTGGCCGGCGTGGAAGGGAAACTCTTTCATCCGATGGCACTCACGGTGATCTTCGCATTGACCGCCGCCTTCATCCTGTCGCTCACCTTCGTGCCCGCCATGGTGGCGCTGCTGGTGCGCGGTGAGATTGCCGAGCAGGAAAACATCCTGATGCGCGGCGCGCGCCGCGTGTATGCGCCCGTGCTGGACTTCGCCCTGCGTCGGCGCGCTCTGGTACTCGCCGGCGCGCTCGCCCTGCTCCTCGGCACCGGCATCGGCTTCACGCGCCTCGGGCAAGTGTTCATTCCCCAGCTCGACGAAGGCGACATTGCCATGCACGCCATGCGCATCCCCAGCACCGGCATCGAGCAAAGCACCCGCATGCAGTTGCACGTGGAGAAAGCGGTGAAAACCATGCCCGAGGTCGAGGTCGTATTTTCCAAAACCGGCACGGCCGACATCGCCACTGACCCCATGCCGCCGAGTGTGTCCGATACGTTTATTATTTTCAAACCGCGCGCGCAATGGCCCGATCCGCACCTCAGCAAGACCGCGTTGGTGGATCAGCTACGCGCGGCAATTGCCGATCAGAACGGGCACAAATGGGAGATCACGCAGCCGATCGAAATGCGCTTTCACGAAATGATCGCCGGCGTGCGCGGTGATGTGGCGGTGAAGATTTTCGGCGATGACCCGGCCGCCTTGCGCGCCACCGCCGAGCGCGTGGCCGGCGTGCTCGGGCACATCGACGGCGCGGAAGACGTGAAGGTGGAGCAAACCACCGGCATGCCCATCATCACCGTTCGGCCCAATCGCCCGGCGCTCGCGCGGTTGGGGCTGGATAGCGACACGGTGGTGGACACCGTCAACATTGCCACTGGCGGCCGCGAAGCCGGGCAGGTGTTCCAGGGCGACCGACGGTTCGACATCGTCGTGCGCCTGCCCGAGACCCTGCGCCAACGCTCCGATGCCCTTGCCAATCTGCTCATCCCCCTGCCGCGCCGAGCCGAGACCGAACACGGCAGCTCACTCAACGGCGATCCGCACGCCACCCACATTGCGCCCGCGCGCCCGTTGAGTGATCTGGCGCAGATCGACCGCGCCGAGGGTGCCAATCAGGTGAGCCGCGAAAACAGCAAACGCCGCGTGGTCGTGCAGTGCAATGTGCGCGGCCGCGATCTGGCCGGTTTTGTGAAGGAAGCCAAATTGGCCATCGGCGCGGAAGTCCCCCTGCCCGCCGGCGCGTGGCTGGCGTGGGGCGGCCAATACGAAAATCTCCTCTCCGCCCGCGCGCGCCTGGGGGCGCTGGTGCCGCTGTGTTTTGTGCTGATTTTTCTGCTCCTCTACACCACCTTCCACGCCGCACGCCCGGCGCTGCTGGTGTTCACCGGCGTGCCCTTGGCCTTGACCGGCGGCGTGGCAGCATTGGCCCTGCGTGGGTTGCCCTTCTCCATCTCCGCCGCCGTTGGCTTCATCGCCCTCTCCGGCATCGCAGTTTTAAATGGATTGGTGCTGGTTACCTTCATCAATCAACTACGCGAAGAAGGCAAATCGCTCGAGGACGCCATCCGCGATGGCGCCCTCACCCGCCTGCGCCCCGTGTTGATGACCGCGCTGGTCGCCTCGCTCGGCTTCCTCCCCATGGCGCTGGCCACCGGCACCGGCGCCGAAGTCCAACGCCCGCTCGCCACCGTCGTCATCGGCGGCATCCTCACTGCCACGGCGTTGACGCTGGTGGTGTTGCCGGCACTTTGCCGAATGACATTTCCGGATAAGGTGAATTCAGAGGCGGGCGACTAATCGTCCTTCCCGCAACCACATTCCTGATCGCAACCGGCCTCTTTGGGCGGGCGCAATTTGCGCCAGAGAAGGATGGCCACGGTGACGATCACCACGGCTGGAGCGGCCCATGATTGCCAGTCGTTCATGACAGGAAACGGCCGCCGATTTGATAGGTGGCCAGCGCGGCGAGGTAGGCAAAGCCGGTGAGATACACCACCTGCAAAATCGCCCAGCGCCAGCTGTTGGTTTCCCGGCGCGTCACCGCCACCGTGCTGAGGCATTGCATGGCGAACACATAGAACACCAGCAGACTTAGGCAGGTGCGCACGTCATAGGCCGGGGTGCCGTCCGCGCGGGTTTCTTTGGCCATGTGTTCGCGGATGGAATCTTCCTCCGCCTCTTCACCCAGATAGATAATCGACATGGTGCTCACAAACACTTCGCGCGCGGCAAACGACGCCACCAATCCGATGCCCATTTTCCAATCGTACCCCAACGGCTCGATGACCGGCTCAATGGCTTTGCCCAGACGACCGGCAGCGCTGTAAGCGAGCTGGTCACTGCCGTTTTCAGAATCACTTTTCGGATAGGTCGTCAGCGCCCAAAGCACAATGGACAGGCCAAGGATCACCGTGCCGGCCCGACGCAGGAAAACCTTGCCGCGCTCAACCATTTGCAGGCCGATCTCCCGCCAGCTCGGGCGTTGGTACGACGGCAGTTCCAAAATCAGCAGCGTCTTTTCGGTGTTGGCCAGCGACCGGTTGAAAACCCATGCAAAGGCGTACACGCCGAGGATGCTCAACACGTACAGGCCGAGCAGCACGAGCGCCTTTTGACCGGCCGAACCCACGGGCAGCATCAGCGCGATGAGCATCACGTACACCGGCAGGCGCGCGGAGCAACTGGTGATGGGCGCGATGAGCGTGGTGATCAGTCGATCACGTGCGCTCTCCATCGTGCGCGTGGCCATGATGCCCGGGATGGCGCAGGCGTACGAGCTGAGCAGCGGCACAAACGCCTTGCCGTTCAGGCCCACGCCCGACATCAGGCGATCCATCATGAAGGACACCCGCGCGAGGTAGCCGGTGTTTTCCATGAGGCTGATGAAGAAAAATAGAATGAGAATCTGCGGCAGAAAAATCACCACACCGCCCACGCCGCCAATAATGCCCTCGGTGATCAGCGCGCGCAGATCGCCCTCGGCCATGCGCGCCTCGACCTGCTCGCCCAGCCAACCGAAAGCGCCATCAATGAGATCCATCGGAATGCCCGCCAGACTGAACAACGTAAAAAACAAACCGCCCAGAATACTGAGTAACACCACCCAACCGAGAATCGGATGCACCAGCACGCGATCCCATTTGTCACTGGGCGCGAGGCGCTCCTCCTCGCTGCGGGCCACCGTGCCGTCGAGCAGTGTTTCAATCGCTTGATAACGCGCGGCCGCATCGCTTTTCTCCCCGGCCACCGCCGTTTCAGCTTTCCATTGGGGCCGGGCCAAATCATCCGCACTGAGCGCCACCTGCAGCGCCTCCATGCCGATGCGCGCATTGGCCTGCATGGGCACCACCGGCACGCCGAGGCGTTCCTCCAGTTTCTTGGCGGCGATGGTGATGCCGCGCTCCTCGGCTTCGTCGGTTTTATTGATCACCACAATCACCGGCGGGCCCAGCTCCATCACTTGCGTGGCCAAATAAAAATGCCGCTCCAGATTGCCGGCATCCACCAGACAGATCACCGCATCCGGCTGCGGCGTGTCGGCGCGTTCGCCGTGCAACACCGCCCGCGTCACCTCTTCATCGGGCGACTTGGCATCGAGCGAATAGGCGCCGGGCAAATCGATCACCGTAAACGCCTCGCCATGCCGGTCCCGGCCCGTGCCCACCTTTTTCTCAACCGTCACACCGGGGTAATTGGCCACCTTTTGGCGGAGCCCAGTCAGCGCATTAAAGAGCGTGGTCTTGCCCGTATTGGGATTACCCACCAAGGCAAACGTCCGTTCAGAAGCCATCGGAAGAAAAATTATTGCACGAAGATTTGGGACGCATCCACCTGCCGCAGTGCCAACCGCGCGCCGCCCACTTCAAATTCGATCGGACACCCCAACGGCGCCCGGCGCACCAACCGCACCGAGGCCCCGCTCAGGAACCCCATCTCCCGCAAACGCCCCGCAGCGGCGGCTGGCAAATCCATGCTGCCCAAGGCCGCCGATTCGCCCACCGTCAATTGCCCCAAATGTCGCGCATCACTCACGCCTCGACGCTATTGAGAGTTTGTCTCAATTTCAATGCTTATCTTGGAGGTAAGCCGACCGATTATTTCTCCGCCGCGTAGGCCTTGTAGGCTTCGGCAATCTTGGCGGCTTTTTCGTCGCCAAGATGGAAGATCACCCGATGGCGCAGCGTTAGGCTCTCGCCTTTCTTGAGCGTGAACGCGCCGTCCTTGCCCTGACCGAGACTCTTGAGCCCGAAGGGGTTGGCGGTGAACAGCCCGTAGGTGCGCACGTGCCACGGCGTGGGATGCCGGAAACTGCTGGGATGATTCAGAATCGCCACGCCAACGGTCTTGCCGTTGACCGGTCCGTGATAATCCACCCACTCCGCGCGCTTGCCCCACGCGGCCTTGTCGGTGACGCCGTGGCTATTAATCAGGCGACCGCCTTTCTTGCTATCCACATCCATGCTCGTCGCCACGCGCACGCTGAAGCCGGCATCCTTCTTGTCGCCCAACACACAATCGCCATGCTCAGCAATGAACTTGATAGTCACATCAATGATCCGCTGCCCGTTCTCGACGCGGAACACATGCGTGCGTTCATCGGCCAACAGCTTTTTGCCATCGCCCACGTAATCATTGCGCGACACGATCACCGCGGTGTCGCCGCCCTGCACTTTCACAAACTCGCGATGCACCGTACTGCCCAACGTGGTGCGCCGACCGCTGGCCGGTTCATGCCACGTATCAAACCCGCCAATATCCTGTTGGCCAAACCACAGTGAACGGTGATGCGGATGATCGTGCCGCTCACCCTCGCGTTTCTCCATCGGAAACGCGCGCGTCATCTCCGCCCCACTCGGCCCGATCACCGGCCAGAGAAACGGCTTATTCGACTGGCCAATCACATACCGCGTGAGCAGCTTCCCGTCGTAATTCACCGTCACCCCGGCCTCGGTTTTCTCAACGGCAAACCCGTCCGCCCGAACCGTCAGTGCTCCCAATAGAACCACTGCACCAAGATAAATTTTAATCCACGTTTTCATGCGTGACCAAAGCGTGTGGCCGGAGGCCAAAGTTCTCAAGTCCCTTTTACACAAACCGACGCGGATCCAAGCGCTGGGCGTCAAAAGCGGGAGCGGGTTGGCCTGCGAGTTGGTCAGCGACCAATCGGCCGGTGACGGGGCCGAGGCTGAGGCCGAGCATGTTGTGGCCGGTGGCGACGGTGGCGTTCTGCGTGCCGGGGATGAGGCCGATGCAGGGGAGCCCGTCGGGGGTGCAGGGGCGCAGGCCGGACCACGGCTCGATGCCGGTGAAGTCGTCCGGGCTGAAGGCGGGGAAAAACTGACAGAAGCCTTCGATGATCCCCTGCAGGCGGGTGCGGTTCACTGATAAATCCGTGCCGCAGATTTCCATGGTGCCACCAACGCGAAGCTTGTTGCCCATTGGGGTGACGGCAACGCGCGCTTCCTTGAGCAACGAACACAGACGCGGCAGCTCGGCGGGATTGCGCAGGGTGAGCGAGTAGCCTTTGCCGCCCTGCATGGGAATGCGCAGGTCGAGTTGGCGCGTGAGTTCGGGCGTCCACGCGCCGCCAGCGAGGACGATGTGATCGGCGGTGTGCTTTTCGCCATGGGCGGTGCGAATGCCGGTGAGACGTTGGCCGTTGCGTTCGAACTCGGTGCATTCGCCTTCAATGAAGCGACCGCCCTTGGCGCGGATGCCATGGCGTAGGGCTTCGAGAAATTTCAGCGGATCGAGGTGGCAATCCTGCGCGAACCACACGGCACCGGCCACATCCATCTGCGCATCAGGATCCAACTCGCGCACGCGCGCGGCGTCGCATACCTCGGCTTCCACGCCCACTTCCCGTGCCAGCGCGGCAACCTGAGCCTCCTCCTCAAGGCCGGCCTCGGTGCGGCACAGCATCATCAGGCCGCGCGTGGTGAGATCGAATGGAAGTTCATCGGCCAACTCCAGAAACAAGCGCCGGCTTTCGAGACTGATGTCGGCGAGTAATTGTTTGGTGTCCTCGACATGCCGCGCATTGGCGTGCCGAAAGAATTGCCAGCACCAACTCCAGAGCGCGGGATCCAGCCGTGGCCGCAGGTAAAACGGGCTCTTCGGATTGAGCATCCACTTGAGCCCCTGCGCGATGACGCCGGGCGCCGCAAGCGGGATGAAATGGCTGGGCACGACCATGCCGGCGTTTTCATCGGAACACGACTCGCGGCGCGTGGGGTCGCGATCGAGAATGGTGACCGTGCGGCCGGCATTGGAAAGATACCACCCACAGCACAGGCCAATCACGCCGCCGCCGATAATGAGAATGTCGTGGTCGCGATCAGACACGGGCGTTGTTCGGACTCGCGGGCTCGTCCCTCCAATTTGCGCAATCGTACTCGTACCTCGCACCTCGTACTCGTAATCGAATTGTGTTTCCGAGAAGGAGTAGGAGGTACAAGTACGATTCGATTTGCTGGAGGGACGAGCCTGCGAGTCCGTTCAGGTTTTTTTCCATTGTCAGCGTAAAATGCCGGCGGCAAAGGGATCATTGGGATGCACGATCAATTCGTTTTCGGCAGTGACGAAGGCGCGGCCTTTGACCGTGGGAAGGACGCCGCCTTCGGGCGCTTCCTGCACGGTGCCTTCGAACACAGTGTCGAGGATGCCCGCCTGCCTCCAGAGTTGGCCGGGCTGCAGTTTTCCGGCGGCGTGCAGACAAGCGAGTTTGGCGCTGGTGCCCGTGCCGCAGGGCGAGCGGTCGTATTCGCGCCCGGGACACAGCACAAAATTTTTGCTGTCCGCCGCCGCATTCGCCGACGGCCCGAACACCTCGATATGATCTATCTCGCCATCATCTGCGCCGGTGATGCCATTAGCCTCCAGCGCCTCGCGCACAGCGCAGGTGAAGTCGGTGAGTTGATCGAGATTATTGAAATCCACCTCAATGGTGTCCCCGGCTTCGATCAGGTAAAACCAATTACCACCCCAGGCCACATCCCCTTGCACGGTGCCCCAGCCGGGTACGTCCACCGGCACCGCGGCGGCGTGGCGCCAACTGCGCACATTTTGCACCGTCACCCAACCATCCTCGGGCGGACGCACGGTCACGATGCCCGTCGGTGTTTCGATTTTGTTGTCCCCGTCGCTCAAGCGCCCGAGATGCGCGAGCGTGACCGTCACCCCAATGGTGCCATGCAAACAGCCGTGCAAGTAGCCGACGTTGTTGAAGAACACCACGCCCGCCACGCAATCCGGTTGTGTGGGCTCCAATAAATACGCGCCCACCATCGCCTCGTGCCCGCGCGGTTCGCAGGCCACCGCCGTGCGCAGATCATCATGCTGGGCGCGCAGAAAATCGCGCCAATCAGTCGGCGTGCCGGCAAATTCCGGCAACCCCTCCACCACCACCCGCGTCGGCTCCCCGGCGGTATGGGAATCGATGACCTTGATGCGTTGAACGATGTCGCTCATGACTCGCCGCAAGGTACGGACAAGTTGGCCGATTGAACAGTTTGAATGACTGTCATTTGCTGTTTCGGGTAGGGCGCGATCTCCGAGCGCGCCTTGGCGGTTTCGGAGAAACCGCCCTACCGAGGGGTGCCCATTCAAACCTTGCCCCTTTGGAAACACAATGGATACACTCGCGCCTACCTTTGTCGCCCATGAAACCTCGACTACTCATTCCTGTTTTTCTTTTGTTCAGCTTCCTGATGGCGGAGGCGGGGCCGATTCGGGTGCTGTTCCTCGGGCATCCGGCGAAGCATCACAACTCCAACGAGTACTACCCCATGCTGGCCAAGGCGCTGGGGCGCGATGCGATTTATTTTGATTACACGGTGAGCGTGGAGGAGGCGCTGGGCGATGCGAAGTATCTCGGCCAGTTTGATGTGCTGCTGTTGTACGCGAATCACGGCACGATCCAGCCGCATCAGTGGACGAACCTGAAAAATTTCGTGGAGAACGGCGGCGGGTTTGTGCCGGTGCATTGCGCGAGCTGGTGTTTCGGCAATGAACCGGGCTTCGATCAGCTGGTGGGCGGCCGGTTCAAGAGCCATCAAGGGGCGGTATTCAGCGCGCGCATTTCAGACGGCAAACATCCGGCGATGAAAGACGTGAAGGCGTTTGAGGCGTGGGACGAAACGTATTTTCACACGAAACACAACCCGAAGAATCGCACGGTGCTGATGGTGCGCGACGCGATGCCGGGCGATCCGCACACCAAGCCGGAACCATGGACGTGGGTGCGCACGCAGGGCAAGGGCCGCGTGTTTTATACCGCCTCGGGCCACGATGCCCGGGTGTGGGGCCACGCCGGGTTTCATCAACTGCTCAAGAGCGGCATCCTCTGGGCGGCGGGCGAAACAGTGCAGGCGCGGTACAAAAAGTTTTTGGCCGAACGCGCTCCGTTGAAATATGTGAAACGCGACCACATTCCGAATTACGAAAAGCGCCCCGAACCGCTTCCATATCAGCTGCCGCTTTCCGCTGCCGACAGCATGAAGTACACACAGGTACCCGCGGGCTGGGAGTTGAAACTTTTCGCCTCCGAACCGCAGATTGTGAATCCCATATATATGCAATGGGACGCACGCGGGCGGCTGTGGGTCGCCGAAAGCATCGATTACCCGAATGAAATCAAGGAAGGCCGCAAGGGCAATGACCGCATCAAGATTCTGGAGGACACCAACGGCGACGGCAAATGTGATTCGGTTAAAATCTTTGCTGACGGTCTGAACATTCCCACGTCATTCACCTTCGCCCGCGGTGGCATCATCGTGGCACACGCGCCGGAGTTTTTATTTTTCAAGGACACCGACGGCGACGACAAAGCAGACGTGCGCGAGGTGCTCTTCACCGGCTTTGGCGCGGGCGACACGCACGCCGGCCCGAGCAACCTGCGGTACGGGTTCGACAACTGGATCTACGGCACGGTCGGGTACTCCGCCTTCAACGGCCAGGTGGGCGGCGAGCAACATCGCTTCGGCATGGGCGTATTTCGCTTCCGCGCCGACGGCTCGGCGATCGAGTTTCTGCATCAGTTCAATAACAACACTTGGGGCGTGGGCTTCAATGAATCTGGCGATGTGTTCGGCTCCACGGCCAATAATAATCCCACTTTCTTCGGCGGTCTGCCCGCCACCGTGTACGGCGGCCAACGCGGCAAGAGCGCCCAAATGATCGCCGATACGCCGCGGTTTTATCCCATCACGCCAAACATCCGGCAGGTCGATGCCTTCAACGCCTACACCGCCGGCTGCGGCCACGCCTTTGCCACCAGTGCGGGATTCCCCAATGCCTGGCGCGATCGGCGCGCGTTCATTTGTGGGCCCACCGGCAATCTCCTCGGCATGTACGACATCCGCCCCAAGGATTCCGGCTACGAGGCCATCAACGCCTTTAGCTTCATGGCCAGCGCCGATGAATGGTTCAGCCCAGTCGTCGCCGAAGTGGGCCCCGACGGTAATCTCTGGGTGGCCGACTGGTACAATTTTATTATTCAACACAACCCGACCCCGAACAAAGGCCGCGCCGGGTATGATGCGAAAAACGGCCAGGGAAACGCCCACATCAATCCCAACCGCGACCGTCAACACGGCCGCATCTACCGCGTGATCCATCGCGGTCACGCCCCCAAACAGCCAACGCTCAAGGCAACTACCGACCTTATCAGCGCGCTCGGTCACGACAATCTGTTCTGGCGCCTCACCGCCCAGCGGTTGCTCGTAGAGCAACAACGCACGGACGCCGTGCCTGCCCTACAGGCAAAACTCAAGACCGGCGGCCATGCCGCCCTCCACTCGCTCTGGGCGCTCGAAGGCCTCGGCAAACTCGATCGCGAGACCCATCGCACCGCGCTGATCGCAACCGATCCCGCTTTGCGCCGCAATGCCCTGCGAGCGCTCGGCACCGATCAATCGTCCGCTGAATTGCTCTACGACAGCGCCACCCTCGCCGACAAGGATCTGCACGTGCGCCGCACCGCGTTCACCGCATTGGCGTCGTTGCCCAAGAACGACACGCATCGCAAGACCGCTTCGTTGCTCATGCAACAGCCCGTCAATGCCAAGGACGAATGGTTGCGCGCGGCTCTCGCCGCCACCGGCGCCGCGGAGTTGAATGTGATCGGGTACAAGCCCAGCGCCAACATGCTGCCCAATGCCTCGTTTGAAAAAATGGGCGACAACAAACTGCCGAGCGACTGGGCGACACGCACCTACAGCGCGCGCCGTCCGGACCTCAAGCACGCGGTTGAGACCCGCAAGGAATACGTGCGCACTGGCAAGCATTCCCTGCGCATCAGTGCCGAGACACGGCACGACTCCAGCCTGTTTGCCCGCGTAAGCCTCAAGGGCGGCCGCAACTATATCCTCAGCGGCTGGGTGCGCACCGAGAATTTGCAAGGCACCGGCAACGGCGCGCTTCTGGGAGTACACGAACTGCAACACGCCGCCAAGACCAAGGGCGTCCGCCAGACCGCCGATCAATGGACCGAAGTGAAAGTGGAATTTAAAAGCGAGCAAGACCGCGAGGTGACTGTGAACTGCCTCTTCGGCGGCTGGGGCCAAAGCACCGGCACCGCGTGGTGGGACGATGTTTCGCTCGTCGAGATCACGCCCATCTACAAGGAGAAAAGTAAGGATCCCGTCAAGGGCACGGCGTTGGCCGGCAAGAAAATATTCGACACCCATCTTGTCGCCGGCTGCATCCGCTGCCATAAGGTTGGTGACAAGGGCGGCATCATCGGCCCCGCGCTCGACGGCATTGCCAGCCGCAAGGACGCGGACTACATCCAACGCGCCCTCGTCAACCCCACTGCTGAATTGGCCGAAGGCTTCGACAAACTCGGTGCCAGCCCCATGCCCCCCATGAACATCATCCTCAACGACCAGGAACTCGCCGACGTGATGGCGTATCTGCTGACGTTAAAGGACAAGAAAAAGTAAGGCGGCTTTGGCTTTACTTCCGAGCGTTCGCCTGCTGTGATTCTTTGCCGATGGTTTCACAAGCCAACAAAGCGATGCAGCGGCGCACGTTTCTGAAAGGAGCGGGCGTGGCGTTGTTGTTGCCGCGGCTGGAAAGCTTGGGTCAAGCGGAGGAGGCGAAGTCACCGCGGCGCTTGCTGACGATTGTTAATCACCTCAGCTTCTATCAGCCGGAACTGATTCCGCAGAACGATGGCGGGTTTGGGGAGGCGCCGCCTTTACTCAATGAGTTGTCCGATCACTTTGATCACCTGAAGATATTTAGCGGGTTGGACAACCCTGCCGTGCAGAACGGTTTCGGCCACACGCCTTGCGTGGGGATTCTCTCCGGGTACTTCAACAAGCTGCACCGCAAGAATCGGCTATCCATTGACCAGGCCGTCGCCGATTTGATTGGTGGAGACACGCGTTTCAAGTCGCTGGCTTTTCAGGCAGGTGAGAACCTAAACTTTTCCCAAATCTCATGGGACAAGCACGGCTTGCCCGTTAAACAGATCGATTCTCCCCACAAGATTTTTAACCTGCTCTTTCAGATCGACGAAAACGAGAAGACCCAACAGCAGGTACTCGCTGAAGACCGTAGCATTCTCGATGCGGTGCTCGCCCAAGCCAGGTCCATGGAGAAGCGTCTCAATGCCACTGACCGCGCGAAAATGGACGAGTATCTCACCTCAGTCCGCGAAGTGGAGCAGACCGTGAAACGTCGCGCCTACTGGGCCGATCGCTCCAAGCCGCAAGCGAATTACGAGATCGAGAACTTCGACCGCAAGTCGGTGGACGATTACGTCGGCACCTTGATGGATCTGGCCGTGCTGGCGCTTCAAACCGATTCGACGCGTGCGGTCACGGTGCAGATTCCGTTCTGGGAAGGCTTCAAGGAGCCGGACC
>JACKQG010002557.1_pt1 | contig 23602 bp, 25 predicted proteins | sample 8237621 | NCBI WGS metagenome assembly JACKQG01 (sample SAMN15677084, study PRJNA649215) | marine metagenome | biome: marine; feature: Black Sea; material: saline water; isolation source: suspended particulate matter (SPM) from the Black Sea western gyre | collected 2013-06-09/2013-06-10 | depth... | reverse complement strand
CCCCGTCAGACCGACTCTCGATCCGGGCAACTGGCGCCCTTTTCAGTCTCCCGGCCATGCGTCCCCGCTGGACAGGTCCGATCGTCGAAAGTTACCTCGAAGCCCATCCCCACTGGGTCATGGAATACGGTTGCTGTGCGCGGACTCTGCGCTGCAGAGGTTCTTAACCCCCTGAGGTACCTGAAAAACTCAAAGAAATCGGTTTGTCATTGAAAGGCATCGCACCCGCTTCGCCTGACGCGGTAGCGCTCCGACGGAAACACTTCGCCGTTCTCGATCATGCGCTCGATGCAGCAACCGGCAGCTGCCCTTTTGCCGAGCGCAAAGCCGCCCAAGCTATGAGTGATTTACTCGCCGACTACGATTTCGACGGACTATGCTTCGACCACTGGGTCGTGATGCCAAACCACCTGCACTTGATCACTGCGCCACTTGAGCTCACCTGCGCTCAAGCATTCAGAACACATTGGAGTCGCTTCAAAGCACTCAGCGCAAAGCATATCAATCAGCTTCAGCAGACCAAAGGCGGTTTCTGGCAAGCTTCATGGTATGATCGTTGGATCCGTAACGAGACCGAGCACAAAAGCTGGCAGCAATACCTTCAGCAAAACCCGATCAAAGCAGGTTTGCACGATTGGAACTACAAAAAGTAGTCGGGGGATTCTATCCCCGGATCACTCTAGAGTCAGCTCAGCCGCTTGCACAGCCTGTCGGAGGGTAGAACCCGTCCGACTACGGAAACGCCGTATTGTTTCCACTGTTCCGGACAGCCATACAAAAAGTAGACGGGGGATTCTATCCCCCGATCTCGCTTGATTCGCCTAGCCCGCTTGCCCAGCCTATCGGCGGGTAAAGGCCCTCCGACGATTAGGCCTCCGCTGCAGAATCGGCGTATTCGCCAAGGTTGCGAAACTTGGTGTAGCGGTCTTCAAGCAACTTATTGGTGCTCTTCTTTTTGAGCTTACCAAGTGAATCGACGATCGCCTCTTTCAGAGTCTTCGCCGCGAGTTCATAATCGCGGTGGGCACCGCCCATGGGTTCGGAGATGACGCGATCGACCACCCCGAATTTCTTGAGGTGAGTCGGACTAAACTTGAGTGCATCAGCCGCTTTCGGAGCGGCGGCGCGGTCCTTCCAGAGAATTGCCGCGCAGCCCTCGGGCGAAATGACTGAATAATAGCCGTTTTCCAGGATCATAACTTCATCGGCGACAGCCATGCCCAGTGCACCGCCACTGCCGCCTTCGCCGATCACGACTGTGACGATAGGCACTTTCAAAGCGCTCATATCTCGGATGTTGACTGCGATCGCTTCGGCCACGTGCCGCTCCTCTGCGCCAATCCCGGGATAGGCGCCTGGAGTATCAATAAAAGTGATGACGGGCATGTTAAACTTCTCGGCCATTTCCATCAGGCGCATGGCCTTGCGGTAACCCTCCGGATGGGGGCAACCAAAGTTACGCTTCAAATTATCGCGGGTATTGCGGCCTTTTTGCTGGCCGAGCACCATGACTGGCTCGCCGTCGAGGAAAGCGGGACCACCCACGATCGCCGCGTCTTCGCGGAAACGACGGTCGCCGTGGAGCTCTTCAAAATCAGTGAAAATTAAATCGATGTAATCAAGTGAATATGGACGCTTGGGATGACGCGAGAGTTGCACACGTTGCCAAGCCGTCAGGTTGGAGTAAATCTCCCTCTTAGTCTTCTCGATCTTGGTTTCGATCGTCGCGATCTCGCTGCTCACATCGACCTTCGACTCATCCGAGACTTGGCGCAGGGTGATCAGTTGCTTCTCCAGCTCACGCAGCGGCTTTTCGAATTCAAGCGTGTAAGTGACATCTTCCATGTGAGGAAGATTTAGGGCGCAAGATTCGAGGCTGTCAATGCCGCTGACAGAATGAGCAACTTGGGATATGGGATATGGGATCCCGCCTAAATATCATCCTTCTCCGGTGGCGACTTAAGCTCGTCCTTCCAGCCTAGCATGCGGGCTTGGGCGCCGAAGTGCTCAGCTTTGTCCTTATCGCCCCGCTCCACCCATATCCGAGAGAGACTGGTGTTGATATGGATATCGTCGGGGTCCAGCGCGAGCGCACGCTCGCCGGCTTGCAAGGCGGCGTCGTAGTCGCCCTCGGCGAAGTGGATCTCAGTCAGGGCGTGCCAGATGCCAAAGCTCTCCGGCTCCGTTGCCGCGAGTGCGCTCAACTTTTGAATGGCCGCCTGGCTATCGCCCAGCGTGAAGTCGAGAGTGGCGTCGTCGATTTGGTCTTGGAGGGAAGTGTCGCTCATGGTCGGTTTTGTGTTGCTCTGACAGAGAGCCTCTTTTGAGTCGAGAGCAGAGATACCGCACTTATGTCCGACCCGCAAATCGAAAAGCTTCTAATCGTCCAAGATCGCGACATCGCGCTCCAAAAAATCGAGCAAGAGCTCGACCGGATTCCGCAAGAGCGGAGCGCCTTAGAAGCGCTCATCACTGCGGAGGAGGCCAACATCGAGGCGGCCAGCCACGCGCTGAAGCAAAAAGAGGTCGAGCGCCATGAGCTCGAAACTGAAGTGCAGGCCAAGGAAAGTGCCATCAACCGCTTCCGCAACCAGCAATTGGAAGTCAAGAAGAACGACGAATACCGCGCCCTCACTCACCAGATCGAGCAGAGTGAACAAGAGATCGCCGATCTCGAAGAGCGTGAGATCGGTCTCATGCTGGAGATCGACGAGACCCGCGAAGCCTTTGAAGCTGAAAAAGCCAAGATCGAGGCGCGCATCGTTGAGCAAAAGAAGCAGATCGCCCTCCTTGGCGAGCGGGAGCAAAACCTAAAAGCCTCCATCGACGCGGCCCGGGCCGCCGTCGAAGCCGCACGCGAGCCGGTCGACCCCTCCTTCCTCGGGCACTACGACCGAGTGAAACAACTCTGCAAACGCCCCCCTTACGTAGCTGCAATCGAAGCTCACAAATGCTGCGGCTGCCACCTCCGTGTGTCGAACGAAGTTTCCAGCGGTGCTCTCGGCGCCGGCGAACCGACCTTCTGCGATCAATGCGCACGGATGGTGTATGCGTAAGCCGTAAACTCTATAGGACAATTGAGTGTGCAGTGGATCACCTTCAGATTGGAGAAGTTGACAATGTGCTACATTTTGCTACAAACATAAAACATGAGCACCGTAATTAGAATTTCCGATGATCTCGCGAAAGAAGCCAAAACTCGATCCAAGGTGGAGCATCGCTCGATGACCTCCCAGCTGGAATACTGGGCGACGATTGGCAAAGCGGCCGAGGAGAACCCAGATCTGCCTTTTAGCTTCATTAAAGAAACACTGCTGGCAATGGAGGAAATGAAGGCTCAGCCAAAGGAGGCCTACACTTTTGGGTAGTCGGCAAATCTATGCATCTCCTCTCTTAGCAAGGAAAGTAAAGAAACTCAAAAAGCAGGAGAAAACCGTATTGGATGACGCGGTTTTGGACATCGTGGGCGACCCTAGCATCGGCGAAGAAAAGATCGGTGATCTCGCAGGTGTCCGCGTTTACAAATTTAAAATCAACAAACAGTTGATACTACTTTCCTACACTTACGATGAAATCGAAATCAATTTGCTGACTTTCGGTAGCCACGAAAACTTCTACCGGGATTTGAAGAACTACAAGAAGGCTTGAGTCTTTGAATTGTCGAAAAAGAGTTTGGACACGAATCGCCCTCGTGCAGATGCGATACCATTATAAATAATCGAGTCGAACGATCATTTCTGGACAAAGTCGCCAGAACTCGACGCTCGCTGAAGCGTCGCGCCACGATTGACCGCCTACCGTTTCTTGCCGCCGCGCTTATTATGCGCGGCCTTTTGTTGGACGATCTTCTTGCGGCGCTCGGGGTGTTTGGTGTCGAGCTTGGCGGCGTCGGGACCCATTTTCTTGAGGCGGGCTTTGTTTTGCAGGGTGTCGCTGTGGCGGGGGGCGAGATCGCCCTCGCCTTCTTCGTAGCGGCGCTCTTTGCCGACGAGGTCGAAACGCACGGGGCATCCGCCGAGGCGGAACTCGTGGATGATAGCTTTTTCCAGATAGCGGCGGTAGCCGGGGTCGAGACGCTCGACGCGGTTGCAGAAAAAACGGATGCGCAGAGGGCGCGAGCCGGTCTGCACGGCGTAGAATACTTTAAAGCGCTTGGTGCCGACGATCTTGGGAGCACGGGCTTCGAAGAGATCTTCGATCAAACTGTTGAGCTTGCCGGTGGGCAGCTTCATATCGAGCGTGGCCTGCATGCCGGCAGCGGCGTTGAGCATGGACTCAATCTCGAAACCGGTCATTGCGGAGACGAAGAGCACGGGCGGATCGGGCAGGAAAAACATCTCCTTGCGCAGCGACTCTTCGTAGGATTTGAGGAAGTGTTTGAGGTTCTTAAAGCCCTCGATCGGATCCTGCTCCCAACGCTCGATGATCAAGTCCCATTTGTTGACGACAATGACGAGGGCGCGGCCGGCGTCGAGGATCTCACCGGCGAGAGCTTGGTCTTGCTTCGTCACGCCGTCGAGGGCGTCGATCACGAGGAAGACGACGTCGGAGCGCTCCATAGCGGCTTGGGTGCGGACGCTAGAGAAGTATTCAACGGGGCTGTCGACCTTGCGCTTCATACGCAGACCGGCGGTATCGGCGAGGCGGAACTTGAGCAGTTCACCGTCCTTATGCTGGTAGTCGAGATCGAGCTCGACGGAGTCGCGGGTAGTGCCGGGCACGTCGCTGACGATGAGGCGGGTCGATTTGAGCAGACGGTTGCCGATAGAGGATTTGCCCACGTTGGGACGACCGAGCAGGGAAATGCGGATACGATCGATGGGCTCCACCACGCTATCTTCGGGCTTGGGGCCGAGCTTTTGTTCAATGGCTTCTTCGAGGTCGGAAATGCCGCGACCGTGCTCAGCGGAGACGCGGAAGGGCTCGCCGAGACCGAGGCGTATAAATTCATCGGCCAGGTCCTCATTTTCTTCGAGGTCGACCTTGTTGGTGACCAGGAGCACGTGCTTGCCGTAGCGGCGGAGATTTTGTGCGACAATCTCGTCGAGATTGGTAATCCCCTCGCGGACATCGACCACGAAGAGAATGACACTGGCCGCTTGGATGGCGAACTCTACCTGCTCCTCGGCGGCTTTGTTGATCTTCTTGGAGGTCATTTCGATCTCCATGCCGATGCCGCCGGTATCGAGCAGCACGTAGTCGTCGCGCACCTCGGTGGAGATGAGGTCGCGGGTGACTCCGGGCATATCGTGGACGATGGACATGCGTTTACCGCAAAGCCGATTAAAGAGACGGCTTTTCCCGACATTAGGGCGCCCGACAAGGGCGACGGTTCTGGATGGATCGATCATTTATAAATGCTACTTTAGATTATTGACGTAGCGCTCGATGCGGTCGGTGGCTTCAAGGATACGCTCGTAGCTGGTGGAAAAGCTGGCGCGGGCGAATCCGGCGCCGCTGGGACCGAATGCTGTGCCGGGCACGACGGCGACTTCCTCCTCTGCCAGAAGGCCTTTGCAGAACTCCAGAGAACTGAGCCCTGTAGGCTGGATGGAGGGAAAGGCGTAGAAAGAACCTTTCGGCGTGTGGCAGTCGAGACCCGCTTCGTTGAAGCGGCGCACGATGAGGTCGCGGCGGCGCTGGTAGGCCTCCTTCATCCTAGCTACGGCGGGGGCACCATTCTTGAGCGCTTCGATCGCGGCTTCTTGAGATAAGATCGGTGCGCAGAGCATGCTATATTGATGCACTTTCATCATCGCCTCGATCAGGGGCTTGGGGCCGCAGGCGTAGCCAATGCGGAAGCCAGTCATGGCAAAAGCCTTAGAGAAACCGTGCAGAAAAATGGTGCGCTCCTGCATGCCGGGCAACGAGGCGATGCTGGTGTGCTCGCCCTCGAAGGTCAGTTCGGAGTAGATCTCGTCGCTGATCACCAGGAGGTCTTTTTCAATGGCGAACTTGGCGAGGCGCTCCAGCTTGGCACGCTCGGTCACTCCACCGGTCGGATTCGTCGGAAAGTTGAGCATGAGCACCTTACAGCCCGGCTCCCAGGCGGCTTCGACGCGCTCGGGGTCGATGCCGAACTGGTCGTCCGCCGAGGTAGCCACGGCGATGGGCTGCGCATGCGCGAGCACGATGCTCGGACTGTAGGAAACATAGCAAGGCTCGTGGTAAAGCACCTTGTCGCCGGGGTTCAGCACGGCGCGCAGGGCGATGTCGAGCGCTTCGGAGACACCGACCGAGACGAGCACATCCGTCTCGGGATGGTAGCTAATACCGAAATTGCTTTCCACGTAGGTGCTAATCTCACGACGCAGGCGGATCAGGCCAAGGTTATCCGTATAACTAGTCTTACCCTTCTCGAGGGCAAAGATGGCGGCCTCGCGGATATGCCAAGGTGTGACGAAATCGGGCTCGCCAATGCCTAGTGAAATCGCCTGCGGCATAGCAGCGACGATCGCAAAGAAATCGCGAATGCCCGAACGAGGCAAACCGACTACATGGTCTGCCACAAAATGTTGACCGTTATCACTCATTACGGACTGACAGCGGGTTTATCTTCGCCATCGACGGGCGAGAGAAGCAAATGCCCCTGCTCTTTATAGGCGCGGAGCATAAAGTGAGTCGCGGTGGAGAGCACGCCCTCGACACTAGCGAGGCGCTCGGAGACAAAAGAAGCGACATCACGCAGATCATTGCCCACCGCGAAGACGAGTAAATCGTAGGATCCGGACATGAGGTAGCAGGACTCGACCGCATCGAAACGAGCGATACGGGTCGCGAGGCGGTCGAAACCGCCGTCGCGCTCGGGACTGATTTTCACCTCGATTACGGCGCGCACGATATTCTCTTGCGCTCGTTCAGGGTTCAGCACAGGGCGCCAGCCGAGAAGGATGCCATCGGTCTTGAGACGGTTTAATTCGACATCGATCTCGGACTCAGACAGACCGAGGACCTGCGCCATCTGGGCAGTATCGAGACGCTCACCTTCGAGGAGTAGTTGCAGGACGGAACTCATAGGCGCGGGAGTAAAGAGGAATAATTTTAAAAAGCAATTGTGCAAACAGGAGTTTTTACGATGGTTTTTTAAATCGGAACCCTCGCTAAAGCTACGGGCTACGTAGTGCGCTGCTTCAGCAAGCACTCCTTTGCAGCAAGGTGCACCGCAAAATTTGATGACAACGTAACGATAAAACCCAAAGGGTAGAGCAAACACTCCTACTTAAGAGTGGGCCTTGCCTACGCCGAGGAAACCCTCCAACCTCGGCACGATGTCAAAACCGACCGCCACGACACGCAGGCTGCGACGCAATCTCGCGCTCCTCCTCATACCCGCCGCCATCTCGGCCTTGGCAGTGCTGCTGCTCTGGCAAAGTCACCCGGAAGTGGAATACTGGCTAGGGTGGATCCTAGACGGTCGCGCATTCCTGGAGGCCAACCCGTGGTCGCTGATCGCGGTGCTGGCCACGCTGCCGGGACTGGGCTTTCCCATCAGCCCGGTGTTGGTGCTCTTCGGCGTCGTGCTCACGCCGCGCTATGGGATGCCCGCCACCCTCGCGCTGGCCTTCGCCGCGCAAGGCTTCTGCACAACCTGGACTTATGCGCTCGCAGCGGGTCCTTTGCGCGGATTGCTCACGGGCTACGTCCTCCGCCACCGCGAGCTCCCGGAGCTGACGGAGGGCAACACCATCCGCCTCGGCCTGTTCCTCCGCCTCACCCCGGGTATCCCCTATGCCCTGCAAAACATCGTGCTGGGTATCCTCGGCATGCGGCTGCGCCCCTATCTCTTGGTTTCCCTACCCACCACAAGCTTGTGGACGGCCGGCTTCGTCATCACCGGCGGAGCGATTTTCAAAGGAACCCTAGCTTGGGCTATCACGGGTAGTGTACTGTTAATCGTGCTCGTGCTTGCGACACGTATGTGGAGCCGCAAAAATACCGCCGATGCTTGATAGCTTAATGACACCCTCGCCCGAGCAAGTGCTCAAAGTCACAGCGCTGACCCGACTGATTAAAAGCCAGTTGGAAGAAAACTTTTCCCGCATCTGGGTGCAGGGCGAGGTCTCCAACCTGCGCAAGCAAAGCTCCGGGCACCTTTACTTCTCGCTTAAAGACGCCGGCAGCCAGCTACCTTGTGCTCTCTTTGCCCGGGATGCCGCCCGTCAGTCCTTTGAACTGGAAAACGGCATGGAAGTGTTGATCTTGGGCGATATCAGCGTATTCGAGCCATACGGGCGCTACCAGATGATCGCCAAAGTCGCGATCCAGAGTGGCGAAGGACGCCTGCAAATGGAGTTTGAGCACCTAAAGCGTAAGCTAGCAGCCGAAGGACTCTTCGAGTCCGGGCGAAAAAAACCACTCCCGGCTCTTCCACGCAGGATCGCGGTCATCACTTCGCCTACTGGCGCAGCGGTACGTGATTTCCTACGTATCCTCCGCCGCCGCGATTATCGCGGCGAAGTGGTTATTTTCCCGGCTAAAGTACAAGGCAAAGGTGCCGCCGAAGAGGTGGCCACCATGCTGCAGCACGCCAGCGCAAGCGCGGGCTTCGACCTCGTCGTCATCACCCGCGGAGGCGGAAGCATCGAGGATCTATGGACATTTAATGAGGAGTCCCTGACCCGCGCAGTGGCCGCCTGTCCGCTCCCGGTCATCTCTGCAATTGGTCACGAAATCGATACGGTGCTGACCGACTACGCGGCTGATCGGCGTGCCGAAACCCCGTCGGGCGCAGCCGAACTCATCTCCTCACTCTTCCTGGAAGCACTGGCGCGCTACGAAGATGCCGGGCGAGACCTGCTCGCGCGAATCGATAGCTACCTCAAGGACAATCGAAGCTCGCTCCGTGATCTCGACGCCCGCATGCGCATCATTGCTCCAGAGCGGCAAATGCAACATTACGGCATGCAGTTGGATGATCTGGAAAACAGCCTATGTCGCAAGCTCTCGCGCCGTATCAATGCCGAGCAACAGACGATCCACCAACTCGGCCAACGTATCATCGAGCAGCACCCGAAGACCCGGATCGGTATGGCGGGACAGCACCTCGCCAATTTTTCGCGGCGCTTGGAACGCTCGGTTTGGTGGACCCAAGCGCAAAAGCAAGAGACACTCAATGCACTCAGGAGGCGACTCGATAACGGAAGTTTGCAAGCCACTCTCAAACGCGGATATGCAGTGATTCAAAGGCCGGATGGTCAAATCATCGACCGCGCAAGTCTCGCCCAAAAAGAACCAGAGCTGAAAGCCTTTTTTCACGACGGCGAAGTCCGCTTGAAGACAGATCAATAGGCAAACTAAGGGATAAACAAGGGTTTCACCGAGAAGGTTCATCAAGCGCGCTAGTCTGGTGAGTTGTAAATAATCGACATAAATGGGTGCTGCGACTGGCGTCGCGTCGACCCGTAGCGATGCAACACCAGTCGCGCCAACCCTTCATAATATCGGTGCATGAAGTTTTCAAAAAATTATCGGAACCTTATCACGTGCTGCGTGTTCCTAAGCATATCTGTCATTTTCAAAGGTTTTGTTAGGGTTAATTAGGTTAGTGAAGGGCCCGTCTCCGATTTCTGGGGGCGGGCTCCAATCTTTTATCTGTTACAGGGGTTTCTAGCAGCGCCCTACAGATTATTCTTTGCCTGAATGGCAAAACTTGCACACTAGATCTCATCTAATTCATGAGCGACCAATCAAAGGACAATCCGCCTTCCAAACTAAAGCTCTCGCGCGATCTCCAAGCCCCCGAAGGGCCGAGGTCAGAACAGACGCCGCCGGCAATTAAGCTCAGACTCAGTAAATCTACCGAAGAACCACCCCCTGGATCGGCCACGCCTTCTCTCTCAGTTCGCGACGAGCCCGTAGAAAAAGCCATCTTTGACCCAATTAATCCCTTCGACGATAGGATCAAGCAAAGCGAAATAAAAGCACTGCATCGCACCGCACCGGAATTGCCGAGTGAGCCCGTCCCTCAGTTAAGCGAGGGATCCGGAGCCAAACTCGAAGAAGCCATTCAATCACTGAACAACGATTCAGAAGACAGCCCAAACAATCGCCTTCTTCCTAGCATTCTTGCCATTTCAGTTCTCCTATTCGTCCTCGCTGCTGCGGCTTACGGACTCTGGAACGTCCTCATTCACACCGACAAGCCACTTACAGATAGCAAATTAGACGTCGCACCCGCAAAAACGACTGCCTCGAAAGACCCTATTCAAAGGACAAAAGATGCGATCACTGCAGTGCCCGTAGCTACAGTCGATTATGTAGACTCTAAGTCCCAACAGAACGACGGACCTCAAGTGGAAGCAGTGCTCGATTCAAGCGCACCCCGCACCACAGCTAGTCCAATGGAATCACCCGTGACTATCGGTTCTGCCGAGAGCAGCAAGCAAAGCGTGATCCAATACCTCTCCAGAATTCGTATCAGCGGTGTTCGTCAAGGTGAGCGCCCAATTGTCATCATAGAAGGCCAAAGCTTTTACGTTGGCGATATCGTCGAGACGGAGTACGGCCTCAGATTCGACGGAATACGCGACGGGCGCCTTGCTTTTCGCGATAGCCACGGAATCATATTTCTGAAAAGCTTCTGATTGCACTCTGCCTAAAATCACTTACAAAGAACCATATTATGAAAGCTACACTGATAAATCTACTCACTATTTGTGCACTCATCTTTACTGGTTGCACCACACCGGTCGCAATCGACCCATTGACAGGGGAGCAACAAACTGCCCAATACAGGGCTGGCTACTTCTACGCGCCACTAGAAGCGCCGACTGGGCAAATCTTCAAAACCGCCATACGCGAACTGGACGACATGGGCTACTTCCGCACGGGCGAGCTGCACAAAAAGACCGCCATCACAATCTACGCACGCAAAATCGGTGACGAAAAAGTCACCGTCCGCGTCAGCCAAGCCACAGATCCCGAGGCAACAGCTCAATCTGAAATCCGTATCCGTGTCGGTAATCTCGGCAACCTCGCTGAATCGCAAACCATCTACGCGCACATCCGCGACGCTCTTTAGAGTGGCTTAGCAGCGCTACTGAAAAGCCGCCCCTCCACCCGGAGCGGCGGTTTTTCTTTTCCATCCAAATACTTTTTACTTTTATGCAGACTAAATCCACTTTCATTGGAGTAGGCAGTCCAATTGTCGACGCTATCGCGCAAGTAGACGAGTCTTTCGTCACCCAAATCGACGGTGATAAAGGCGGCATGGTACTCGTCGATGCCCCCACCATCTCCGCTTTGATGGAGCGATTGTCCGAAGCCGCCGTGGCCGCGCCGGGCGGATCAGCTGGAAATACCCTCTTCGCCCTAGCGCGCATGGGCGCCTCCACTCGCTTCCTGGGGAAAACCGGAAACTGTGCCGACGGCAAGTTCTACCGAGACAGCTTTTTCAAGTTGGGTGGCGATATTTCGCGCTTTAAGAAAGCCGATATACCGAACGGCCGCTGCCTCTCCCTCGTCACCCCCGATGGCGAGCGCACCATGCGCACGAATCTTGGTGCTGCCATGACACTCGTCCCCGAAGAAATCTCAGTGGTTGATTTTGTTGATTGCAGCCATGCTCACATTGAAGGCTACCTACTCTTTAACGAATCGCTCTTGCGCCACGTGCTCAAGTCTGCGAAAGCAGCGGCGTGCACCATTAGCCTCGACCTCGCCAGCTTCGAGGTCGTCAATGCAGCCAAAGCCATCCTCCCTGAGATTCTACGTGACTACGTCGATATCGTCTTTGCGAACGAAGAAGAAGGTGCCGCTTTTACGAGTATCACCGACGATTACGCGGCCATGGCTCTTCAACTCGCCGAACACTGCGAAATAGCCGCTATCAAGATCGGTGCCCGAGGCTCATACATCGCGCAGGCGGGCAAAGTCGAAAAAATAGAACCCACGCTCGCAGCCAATGTCATCGATACCACCGCCGCCGGCGATCTTTGGGCAGCCGGTTTCCTCTTTGGCTGGTCACAAAACCGCCCACTCGCAGAATGCGCCAGAATCGGCTCTATCCTCGGTGCTGCAGTTGTCCAGGAACAGGGTAGCACCCTCCCCGAACACGTCTGGCAAAAAATCCTCGAAACGATCTAAGGCCCATTCTCAGCCACCCCGTCTCCCGTATCCCGAAATGACCACTGATCAAATCACTGAACTCGTTGTCGACATCGCAAGGCGCGCCCGCATCGCTTCTCTGGGACTGGCCACCTTGAGCACTAAAACGAAGAATCGCTTCCTTAACGAATTGGCCGACCGGCTCGTGGAAGAGACCCATTCGATCCTCGAGGCCAACGCACTTGACCTGCAAAACGCACGCTCGCTCGAGCTATCCGGTCCCATGACCGAGCGCCTCACCTTCACTCCGGAGCGTATCGCGTCCATGGCTGAAGGCGTTCGCCAAGTTGCCGCCCTTCCCGATCCTGTCGGCGTCGAGATCGAGCGCCTCTCGCCCCCAAAGGGCTTCGACCTACGTAAGATCCGCGTCCCCATAGGCGTAATCGGTATCATTTACGAGTCCCGGCCCAACGTGACAATTGACTGCGCCATCCTCTGTCTCAAGTCGGGTAATGCATCCATTCTGCGCGGCGGCAAGGAGGCCTTTCACAGCAATATGAAGCTAGCAGCGATCATCCAAGAAACGCTTCGCGCCAATGGCATCCACGAAGACGCCGTCCAATTCATCCCGACGACGGATCGCTGGGCGCTCAACGTCCTGCTCAAACAGGATGACACCATTCACTGCATCATCCCCAGAGGCGGCGAGAGTTTAATCCGCTTTACCGTGGAGAACAGCCGCATCCCTGTGATCAAGCACTACACCGGTGTCTGCTCCGTCTATATCGACGCCAGCGCGGATCCGGACATGGCCGAACGGATCGTCATCAACTCGAAGTGCCAGCGCCCCAGTGTTTGTAACGCAGCCGAGAACCTTATTGTGCACCAAGAGGCCGCCGCACACCTACCCCGCCTCGCCAAAGCACTGCACGACCAAGGCGTGGAGCTCCGCGTCGATGCGCACGCCAAAGCCCTGCTCACGGCCAGCGGACTACCCCTAGTCGACGCCACGGACGAAGACTTCGCCACCGAATACACCGACTTGATCATTGCCATCGCTCTAGTGCCCGACCTACAGGCAGCCATCGACTTGATCAACGCCAACAGTTCCGGCCATACCGAGAGCATCGTGACCGAAGACCTCACTGCCGCGCAGCGCTTCCTTACCAGTGTGGACTCCGCTGCAGTCTTCCATAACGCTTCTACCCGATTCTCAGACGGCTTTGAATTCGGCCTCGGAGCCGAGATCGGTATATCGACTGACCGTTTGCACGCACGAGGCCCCATGGGGCTGAACGAACTCTGCACTTATAAATATGTGATCCACGGCAGCGGCGAAATACGCTAAACAAAAAACCATGAGCCATCGCGCTTTTCTACCGGGACAACTCCGGCTCATCCTTGCCATTACCCTAGTGCATGTTCTCGGGTGGTTTGCCTACTTCAGTCAGATACCTGCGGGAAACTACCCCAGTGAAGCGGCACACTCGACGCTCGAAGCAGCTATCGCTTTAGCGGATGCTATGCCTACGAGTGATTCTGGGCACTCTCTTTACACTTACATACTCTCGCTCCTCGCTCACTTTTTCAGCGACACAGGTGAACTAACCTATGCCGCGCGCGGGCTCAATGCACTCGCCCTTGTTATTGCGGTAGGCTTTGCGGCGTCCGCAGCGGGTGAGTACTGGCGGCGTAATCGAGCCGTTTGGGTAGGAGGTTTGCTCGTGGGACTCAACCCCGTGCTTGTCTTCTGGGCAGGCGAAGTCAGCCCAATCCTCTTGGCTACAGCCTGCACGAGTTCTGCGTTTTACTTCGGGCAGCGTTGGATGCGCCGCAGTAGTATCCGCGACAGCCTAAGGATCGCCGTCTGCTTCAGCCTGGCTTCGTTGCTAGAAACAACCCTACTGCCCATCGCACTGCTCTGGCCATTCGTCGCTTACCTACTGCCTCATCGGGAACGCGTCCTCCACTTTATTCTCGCATTTATTCCGACTGCAGCGATCTTCAGCGCGGCTCTCGTATTCAGCTTACAACTACAGGATTCTTTTCAATGGGGCTTCGAGCAAATTGGACAAGGCATGTATCGCGCACTGGGCTACCAGGAGAGCTACGACGACAAAAGCTTCAGTCTTTATCGTCAGCTTCACTTTATCCTATTCCTCAACCCCATACACTGGGGCGCACTTTTTATCCTAGCAGTCGGAGGAGCCTATGTCCGCTTAAAAGATGGGCACCGTGGCCGCAGCATCTTGCTGGCGTTGTTAACACTTGCCCTCTTTGCCCTGAGCTTTGCAGTCAACCAGAGTGGCACTCAGGCACGCGCCAGTTTGGTGCCTCTACTCGCAATCATGGCAGGCGGCATCACCCTAATCCCCAAGATTTGGAAACATGCCGGTCGACCCACACGCCGTAAGATATTAATCGGCGCCGTCTTAATCGGAATTTTTGTTTATGCTGGCTTATTCATCGGCACGCCCCACTCTCGCATGTGGGAGCAGGACTATGTCTATTTAGCCGAAGCTAACATTCACTTAGGCAATAACGATCGTGCCACTACCTGGGCTGAGAAGGCCCTCGAACTGAATCCTAAACGGAACGACATGCAGGAAGTCCTCGTGATCGCTCAGTTCAACGATTGGTCAATAGATCACCAACAAAGAACGCTCCCGATCGAAAAGACCCGAGAACTACTCGAAGTGAGTTGTAGAACTAGCAGCAGCCCAACTATCCAATCGATACAAGCCATCTACCTCTACAAATTACGAGAGGTCGAAGCCGCCCTTGAAATCTGGCAGAATGCCCGCGAAGAGAGTGCACTTGCCCTACTTTGCCTCTACTGGATCGGAGCCGTCACCGAACTGTCGCTCAACGAAAGTATGAGCTACACCCAGAGCCCGTATTACAAACTACTTGAACAAGCCGCCCAAATCGATCGCAATGCACTCGGTTACGGCGAAACCGAAAAACTCATCGATAACATATTGGCCTTCGCGTATTAAAGTTAGAACCCGACTTTTAGCCTCCGCCTCACACGCTTACCGCAGCTTCAACGTGGCCAGTCCAGCCATCGCGAAAATGAGCGAGAGTATCCAGAAACGGATCACGACTTTGTTCTCGTGCCAGCCTTTGAGTTCAAAGTGGTGGTGAATGGGCGACATACGGAAGATGCGCTTCTTGCGCAATTTGAAAGAGCCGACCTGCAGGATGACCGAGCTGACCTCCATCACGAAGATGCCCCCGACAATGATAAGGGTGAGTGGTTGGTGCACCATGAAGGCGATGATCCCAATCAAACCGCCGAGGGCGAGCGAGCCGGTGTCCCCCATAAATACTTCGGCCGGGTGAGAATTGTACCACAGGAAGGCGAGACTTGCACCGAGTAGTGCGGCGCAGACCACAGCCAACTCCCCCACTCCGGGAATATAACTGATGAAAAGGTAGTCCGAGATAATGACATTCCCGGCCGCATAGGCCATGATAGCGTAGGCCAGCGCCACGGTCACGGTGCAACCGATGGCCAGGCCGTCGACGCCATCGGTCAGATTGATGGCATTGCTGGAACCTGAGAGGATAAGAAACAAAAAGGGCGCGAGGAAGAAGAGCGACATTTCTGTCACCACAACGTCTTTGTAAAACGGCACCCAGAACTCGCGCATCTTGGCCGCCGATTCGGGCGAGCTGAGCAGTAGAAGTAAGGCGATGGCGGTGAGCGCAGCTTGCCCGAGCAGTTTCCAAGGGCCGGACAAGCCTTTGCTGTTGGCCTTAGAGACTTTGAGGTAATCGTCGAGAAAACCGATCACCGTAAGCCCGAGATAAATAATGAGAGCGGTGTAGACGTAAATGTTAGGGCGTGCCCAGAGCACTGCACTGCCCACGACGGAGACGCAGATCATGAGTCCACCCATGGTGGGGGTCTGAGCCTTGCTGGCGTGAAGTTCGGCCAGCTCGCCGACTTCGTCCTTGCCCCGAAAGGCCTGCCGCGCGCGAAGTGAGCGGAGCTTGGCGAAGAGCCAGGGACCCACTAGAAACCCTATGCCCATAGCCGTCATACCAGCGAAGGCCGCGCGAAGTGTCAAATAACGGAAGAGACGGAGTGGTCCGAAGATGTTTTCGAAGTCGGCTAGGTAGGAGAGCATTTAAAAGTAGTTAAAAGTGCGTGGCGAAGAGTGAAAGTGACGCTATCGAAGACCTTCTGGTAGCAGTTTTTCGAGTTGGTAGCTGCGGCTGCCTTTGAGAAAGATGGCTCCTTCGAATTGGGCAACGGTGGATTTTATTTTTTCGATATTTGCAGCGCGTTCAAGGTGTCTGACGGCAATTTCTTCGGACAATGCGCCGTTTTCGTAGGCTAGGGTGAGGTCGTCAGGGCCGATGAATGCAGCGCGGTCTTGCGGACGCAAACGGAGGAGGCGGCCGATGGCGGCATGCTGCTCTGCAGCGGCTACCCCAAGTTCGTTCATAGCGCCTAGTATATAGAAACATGGGACATCTTGCGGTGTGCTCCGATCGAAGGCGTCGAGTGCGTCGACCATCGAGGACGGATTGGCGTTGTAGCAATCAATATAAAAGGTCTGCGCGCCGAGCGTGGCAATACGTCCACGGTTTCCGACAGGGCGCCATGCTTCGATCCGTTGGCGGATGTCGGCCTCGGCAATACCAAGTTCGCGCGCGGCGACAATGGCGAGCGCAGCATTGGTTGCCATGCCATGACTGGGACTTGCAATGGCGTAACTCTGGCTGCCAAGACAGAGTGTTTGTTCTACAATTTTATAATAAACCATTTTTCGAACTGGAAGCGCGGGCACAGGCTCTCCTTCTGACAGTAGCACGATGGCGCGGTCGGCGAGCGCGGCGTAGGCGGGGTAGCCGAGCGCTTCGGCGGGGAGGATGAGGGGTGAATCTTGGGCGGCGTGCCGTACTAAGAGTGATTTCTCGGCCGCAATATTCGCCTCCGAGCCGAGCAGTTCGAGGTGAGCGGCACCGATATTGGTCAGCACATTGAGATCGGCTCTGATCATTTGCCCGAGCGCAGCCATCTCGCCGGATTGATTGATACCGGCCTCGATCACAGCGAAATCCTGACAGCTTGGATCGAGCCCAAAAAGTGTCATGGGCACACCGATGAGGTTATTCCAGTTGCCCGCAGTCGCGTGGCATGTGTCGCCGAGGAGGCAGCGGAGTATTTCTTTGGTCGAAGTCTTGCCGCAACTGCCGGTCACCGCGACGACTGGCTGGGTGAACTGCCTGCGGACAGCGGCGGCGATCATACCGAGGGCCGCAAGGCTGTCCGCGACCTGGAGCTGCGGCAAAGAGAGCTCTTGGGCCTGTTCGACCAGCGCCGCGACTGCCCCACCCTTCGCGGCCTGCTCGATGAAGTCGTGCCCGTCACGCGCGCCACCACTGAGGGCGACGAAGCATTGCCCAGACTGTATCTGACGCGCGTCAAAGCAGAAACCGTTGATCGATGCGGGCGGTTCGCCGACCCAAGATCCTCCCGACCAAGCGGATAATTTCTGCGGATCGAAGTATGGCATATTTGGCGTCAATTTAAATAACTGAATGTCGATTCTAAATTTTCTTCAGCCGGAGCAAGTCGCGAGCCGCGTGGCGATCGTCGAAAGGAATCACGGTACCATCAAACTCTTGATAGGCTTCGTGTCCCTTACCGGCGATCAGGACGCAGTCTTGGGGGCGTGCGGCATCAAGGGCGAGCGAAATGGCGTGTTTACGGTCGTTGACGTAGTGAGCATTTTCGCTGCCTGCTGCATCACGCATGTCAGCGAAAATCTGATCAATCGACTCGGTGCGGGGATTGTCTGAAGTCACGTAGACCTCGTCCGCACCGTCCAGCGCCGCACGCAGCATGGGCGCACGCTTGGTGCGATCGCGGTCACCGCCGCACCCGAAAACGACAATCACACGTCCTAGTGTAATTTCCCGAAGCATCTCGCAGGCGTGAGCCAGTGCGTCGTCCGTATGCGCATAGTCGACGAGGACATTGAACGGCTGCCCTTCGTCAATACGCTCCATGCGACCAGGGACTCCGGGGAAGCTCTGCAGGCGCTCGAGAATCATCTCGAGGCCATGCCCTTTGGCGCGTGCGATGGCCAGGGCGGCAAGCAAGTTGCTCACATTGTAGCGACCAAGTAGGGGCGAACTGACGCCGACACTACCTTCAGGCCAGCTTAGTTGGAACTCGGTGCGATCGGCAAAGAGTTTAACTTGATCGGCACGAAGGACGGCCTCGACTCCGATACCGAATGTGCTAGCCTCGATGCCCTCAGGCAATTCGCCCAAGAGACGGCGACCATAAGCGCAATCAATATTAATCACGGCCTGACGCGGACAACGCCCGGTCTCGCCAGTGAAGAGACGCTTTTTGACCTGGTAGTAGGCCTCCATCGATTTGTGGTAATCAATGTGATCCTGGGTCAGGTTAAGAAAAGCGGCCACATCCACATCCACGCCGTAAGTGCGCTTTTGATCGATGCCGTGCGAGCTGACCTCCATGACGGCCTCAGTGCAATGATTGTCGACCATCTGCGCAAGCAATGCATAGATATCGACCGACTCCGGAGTTGTGCGGAAAGAGGGCAAGGTGCGCTGACCCAGGTCATAGCGGATCGTGCCTAGCAAACCGACGCTGTCCTGTCCTCCGATTAGGTGCTGTGTGAGCATGGAGACAGTCGTCTTGCCGTTTGTACCGGTGATACCAGTGATGCCGAGCTTGGTATCAGGCGTGCCGTAGAACTTACGTGAAATCAGTGCCAGGGTCGTGCGCACATCCGCGACCTGGATGTAGTCAATCGGGAAATGACTGCCCAAGTTTTCCTCGGTTACGATGGCGACTGCGCCACGATCCACCGCTTCTTCAACAAAAAGATTACCATCCGTCCGCAGACCCCCGATCGCGAAGAAAAGCGCACCGGGAACGACACGTCGACTATCGGTGATTAGACAAGTCACTGTGCTATCCTGACGCAACTTCCGGCCAGAAGTCTCTAACCCGGCAAGTAGCTGACTGATACGTGGATTCATTGGCGACCTCTTAAGTTCATTAACAGCGGCTAGATTGAATCGGCGAGAGTAGGCTTGGCGGGAACTGGCAGCAGAGAGCAGTGTACTAATTTGAAATTCGGCTAGACCGATCATAGATAGAAGGTTGTAAATTAACGAAGGAAGCGTCCGACCGCGCGGGGCGGATGCCTAAATATGCGATGCAGGCCTCGGCGATGTTACGAAAGGCGGGAGCTGCCACCGATCCGCCGTAGCCGACACCCTTTGAACTCGGATCATCGACGACCACGGTGATGACAAGTGCCGGATTATCCGCCGGAAAGAAACCACTGAAGGAGGCGACGTGGTGCTGCCTGGAATAGCTACCGTTGATGATTTTTTGTGTTGTGCCTGTTTTACCAGCGACGTCGTAGTTATCGATCGAGGCGCGACGCGCAGTGCCGTCCACACCGACCACATCCGCAAGCATGCTGGCCACTGTCTTGGCCACTTCTGTTGAGATGACGCGGCGCTTAGCCTTTGGATTAAAACGGATCACATCGTTGCCCGATATATCAAAGACACGCTTTGCCAACATTGGCTCCATCAGGACGCCGCCATTAGCAATCACGGACATGGCCGAGTGGACTTGCATGGGAGTGGCGCTGATGGCGTGCCCCATAGGTAGACGAGTGATAGTCAAACCGTCCCAGTTGCGGGGCGCGTGCAAAGTTCCAGAGATTTCGCCACCGAGATCGCAGCCCGTCTTTTCACCAAACCCGAAACTGGCTGCGTAGTCGTGCAACCGTTGGTCTCCCAGCATTAGCCCGAGGTGGGCGGCACCTCGGTTGCTGGACTTCACGACGATGTCATGCATTGAGAGATTTTCATAGGTATGATGGTCGTCGGGCAACGAAAGCGTGCGCCCCTTATAGCTGACTCGCTTCACCCCTGTTTGAAACATATCACGGGGATGTACGATACCTTCGTTTAAGGCTGCAGCAGCCGGAACGATTTTAAATGTGGAGCCGGGCTCGAAAACATCCGTCAATGCACGATTACGCTGATGACTGATCGGATACTTTTCGGTATTGTAAAATTCGTTGGGATCGTAGGTCGGATAGTTAGCCATGGCGAGCACGGCACCGGTGGCGGGTTGGCTGACGATGATGCTGATACCCTTAGGATCAAATTCCTCAGCGAGGTGCGCGATTTCGGCCTCGACTATGTGTTGCACCATTTGATCGATACTCAGCTCGACATTCAGCCCGTCCGATGGTTCGACTTCACGCTCACGGTATTGTGCAAGCTCGTGACGCTTGCCGTCGCGCTCGGTTTCGCGCCAGCCGTCCTGGCCGCGCAGATAATAGTCAAAAAAACGTTCAATCCCAGTGACCGGGGTCTCCTCTTTGTTCACATAACCGAGCACATGCGAGGCAAGCTGTGCAGCAGGATAGGCGCGGCTATGGCTCTGGTTGCCATAGACCGCACGTAGCTTGAGCGCTTTAACGGCATCGTGGGTGGCCTCGTCGACGTCTTTGGCCAGAACAGCCCAACGGATGAGACGCACTTCCAAGCCATCTTCGGAGACCTTTCGGGTCTTTTCGCGAACCTTTGATTCGATCTCTTGCAAAGGTTTACCCAAAATCCGGGCTAGCTCAGGAAGCTTCTCCCTGTCTGCCTCGCTAAAGGCCTGAGGATCGGCACCTATATTATAGGTGGTTCGAGTCGTCGCGAGCAAGTTACCGCGAGTATCGACGATATTGCCGCGGCGCGCCTCGACGACGTTGACCATCTTACGATTACCTTGAACGTGTTCGAGCAATGCCTCCTGGTTCCAAACATGTAAATAGAATAAGCGCCCAAGCAACACGCAGAAGGCGAAACCGACTGCCAGTGTAATCAGCGATGAACGACCGCTCGATACGAAGGCTTTACTCATGAAAATAAATTACGCGGGGCGGTGGTTACAGTTGGATTTATGCAAGTTGGCCAAACTGCGCAGCGTGTGCAGGGAGGGACGGAGCGGCTGCGCAAGATGCTGCGAGCTGGTTTGAGTGTTGGATAATGGAGTCTTTTTCACGCCCAGTTGGGCCGTTGACTCTGCGTAAAGCGCCGCACGCTGAGCGCGGCAACGGTAATAGTTGGAGGTAATTTGCATGACGTTTCCGGGTAGTTATTGGTTGCCTAACGGGAGGTATTGAGGTCGAGTAAAGCTAGATCCATGGAAACTTCATAGGGTTGAGAAACCGCATAGCTACGGCCAGTAGCCAGCTGGCGTTCCTGCACGAAGACCACTTGATTTTCGACCGAAGGTCGGAGCACACCTGCGACTTTACCTTGTAAAACAACTGGTTGATGATAGCCGGCGATGCGCTCATCAAGGTAGCGTAACTTTCGGGAAGTCTCTGCGAGTTGCGATTCCAGCGCTTTACTGCTCTGCGCGGTGCGCGAGATCTGCTGCTGTATCCAAACGATAGCGAATGCACTGCCGACCGTGACAACGATCATAGCGAAGATCAGGAAGATGACATGCTTGCGAGCGGTAGAGGAGAGTTTGAGCATAGGACGTTTTGGTTAGAAAATTTTACGAACAGAGCGCAAGCGTGCGCTACGGCTGCGTGGGTTGGATGCGATTTCGGCCTCTTTCGGGCTGATCGGGCGCGTTGAGATCATGGTTGCTCGGACTTCGCGCTCGTCTAGGGTGCGACTGTCGCGGGCGTGTTCAGGGCGACCGGCCATTTTGCGGCAGAAGCGTTTGACGATACGGTCTTCAAGCGAGTGGAAGCTAATCGCAGCGAGAACGCCTTCCGGTAAGAGGCAATCAAACGCAGCCGGAAGGCCGCGTTCGATCGCGCTCAACTCATCATTCACCTCAACCCTAATACCTTGAAAAGTTCGCGTCGCTGGGTGGACCGCCTTGCGACCTCGAGGGGTCGGCCCGACTGCGTCAACGATGAGTCCAGCCAGGGACTGTGTGCGCTGAAGCGCGCCTGTGCCGCGTGCCGCGATGATGGCCTTGACCACGCGGCGCCAACGTTGCTCTTCGCCGTAGTTGCGCACGGCGCGAACGAGTGACTCCTCGTCGGCCGTTTCCAGAAACTCAGCCGCGCTGATCCCCTCTGCAGGGTTCATGCGCATATCGACGGGTGCATCGTAGCGGAAGGAAAAGCCACGTTCTTCTGTATCGAGTTGAAAGGACGACAGGCCAAAATCAAAAAGCACACCGTGAAAGCCAGACTCATTCAATTCAGCGAGATTGCCGAAATTGATATGATAAAGGCGAAAGCGTTCGCCGAACTCGGCCTTGAGAGCTTCGGCCCGCGGCAAGGCGGCCGGATCGCGATCCAAAGCAACAACTTCTACATCATCCGCCGATTCAAGCATGGCACGGGCATGGCCGCCGCCGCCGAAAGTTCCATCGAGGAGCTTCAGACCTCCGCGCGGAGCAAGCAGTTCCAGCGTCTCGTGCAGCAAGACGGGAACATGGCCACTTGCCGTGGCAGGTGTGTGTGCATCATCGATCGAGGAAGACATGGAGCCAGTTCCGCAGGACGGAAGGTTTACTTTGAGCTTTTAAGTGGGCCCGCTCCCGGCGCTGGAGTGCATCGCGAACGGCATCGGTCGTGTAAAAGTGGCCCCGGGGCAGAGCGGAAAAAGTCCAGGAACTACGACGCTCCCGGCGGGGGTGCGAGAGGTAACCAGAAGTGCGGAAGTTTTCGCGGGCGATGCTTTCGAAGACCTTGTCCATAATTTCCCTCAAGTTTGAATTAGAAGCCGAAGCCTTTCGCGATGTCGGCCAAATCTTCGGCTGCGCCGTCGTCCGACATCAGTTCGTCGTAAAGGGTCTCATCGAAGATTTTAAACTTGGATGCCTCACCTAAGAGCACGACCGACTTTTGCAGGCCAGCGTGGTGAATGAGCTTCTCATTCAAATTAATGCGACCCTGCTTATCGCAGGAAAAATTGTGAGCCATCGACATGATACGGCGGATCGCGCGCTGTCCGTCCTGATCCCCCATGCTGATCTGGGAAAAACGCTCGTAGAGCTGTTCGATCATCTTGGGCGGATACACCACAACGGAGCGCTCCGTCAGGCTGGGAAGGGCAAGGAAGTTGTTGCTCTCAGAATCCAATTGCGGACGCCACTGCGAAGGAATCGTCAGACGACCCTTGTCGTCTACGGTGTGGCGGTATTCGCCAAAAAACTTCCCTATATTATCTGCGCTCATTTAATCCTCAGTGACCCATTTCACACCAAAACGCCCCATTTCACCCCACAAGTCAAGCCCTTTTGGGCCGATTTTCTATTGAAAAATCCTGTGAATAAGTGAGTTAAGCAATTTCAAGGGAGCGATTTAATCGCCTTATTCACAGTTCGCCACGACCTCAAAGAGGAACGCATGACTCGCGGTGCGCAGATAAAAAAATGCACCAATAGGGGCAATACGGACAACGCCTACGAAACCGGGGAGCAAGGTAGACTTCAGCGACCTAGGCAAATACACTCCGTCGCAGTCCCTGTATCACCGCGAGTTCTCCCCAGTCGGCACCTCTCAGACAA
>JACKQG010002556.1_pt1 | contig 23604 bp, 30 predicted proteins | sample 8237621 | NCBI WGS metagenome assembly JACKQG01 (sample SAMN15677084, study PRJNA649215) | marine metagenome | biome: marine; feature: Black Sea; material: saline water; isolation source: suspended particulate matter (SPM) from the Black Sea western gyre | collected 2013-06-09/2013-06-10 | depth... | reverse complement strand
ACAGCTGGGAATGGAGAAGACACTGCAATCATTCGTCTAGCTTCCCTATCAAGACTACGATAACCAGAAGATATAACACTTAAATTATCTACAGACCCATCTTTAAGAATAATAAATTTAACAATGGGGGAGCCCTGTTCTTTTCTTTGTCTCGATAAAAGAGGATAATTTTTATTGGAATCGATAATCTGTCTAACTCTGCCATAATATGTATCATAAGTATGATTTGATTTATCGCCCACTGCCCGATTATCAAGTAAAACCTGCTCATCTTTCTTTTCATCATCGATTTTATTTCTAATTTCATCAGATGTAATGCTTTTATCATAAACTTCATCGCTTTTTTGGATAAACATCATTTGTATTGCCATGCCAGTTTCTCCAACAGTTGTAATATCATTGACAGATTTTGATAATGAAAAAGATATTAAAAAAACAGCATGGATTATAAATGCTAAAATCAAATATATATTTAAATTTTGATAGTTATTCATTTTTTAAAGTAATTAGAGTAACTTTACTAATTTTGCTATCATGCAATTCAGTAAGCACATCATTTAGTTGTTGAGATATTAAATCACCATCAGCAGCAATAAGAAGTTTTTTTTCACCAGAAACTGATTCTAAATTATTTTTTAAATTTTTAAGAGTAACCGGAGTATCATTAAGAGTTAACTGGCCATTTTTATTTATGAATAATACCGACTGGTCATTTTCTTGATACTCATCAATTGTAACTGTTGCTAAACTAACATCATTTAATTCTTTCGTCTTTTCAATAATTCCAGCCATCATAAAAAAGATTAATAACAAGAATATTATATTAACCAGAGGCAATAAATTATCTGAATTATCAATTTTTGATTTTTTTATTCGGAGTTTCATTATTTAGTCTTTTTATCTTTGGGTTTATTTATCCCTAATGAGATATTTTTAATTTTACTTCTTGTAAGATCTGCAATTACATCTAGAGTTTGTTGTAAATTTGTTTTTTCTGAGGGTTTTGCTACAACCAGATATTCATCTTCATTAAGATTACTATTAAGAATAGTTTTTTTTATCATATCGTATGGTAATTCTTCATCATTTAATAAAAATTTATTATTTTCCCCAAACTCAATTAAAAAAATTTTCTTTTCACTTTGTGAAATACTTGCTGTTTCTGAAGATAAGCTAATATCTGTTTTGCTGAACTTTTGAAAATTTGTAGCAAGCATAAAGAATATCAGCAGTATAAAAACTACATCAATTATTGGTGTTAGGTTAATTTTAGTCATTACTTTATGTATAAATTAAACAATTAATCTTATAGAACTTATAGCTCATTGTCTTGATTTTAGTCTTTTTTTGTAATTTTTAGTATATTTTTAATAAGAATAATACACATTCTTATTTACAAATGATAATCATTCTCATATAATGATCTGATTATAAACGTTATAGCAGAGGAGTTTAAGGGATATGTTTAAAAAACAAGTAAAATTAGTGTTCTTGATTGCAGGATTATTAGCAATCAATGGACCATCTTACGCAGAGGAATTGAGCCCAGTCAGCGTCTTTGGCGCACAAAATGAGACACAACAAGCTGGATCAGCCCATTTCATCTCTGATGAAGAAATTAAAAGACTTAACTATACTGATGCCGAAAGAATGCTATCAAGTGTTCCCGGGGTGTATTCTCAAACAGAGGATGGGTATGGTTTAAGAGCCAACATAGGGATGCGAGGTGTAGCACCCTTAAGAACAACCAAGGTTAATATTATGGAAGATGGCGTCCTCCAAGGACCAGCTGTTTATTCAAATGGTAGCATGTATTTTTTCCCAGACGTCGGTCGTATGGAAGGAGTTGAGGTATTAAAAGGACCAGCAGCAATTGGCACAGGGCCAAGAACTACAGCTGGTACAATAAACTTTCTATCTCGCTCTGTTCCTACGGTTGGGTCTGAAGGACATTATTCCGTTACTTTAGGTGATGATGGTTTTTCAAGAAATCACACTTATTATGGTGGCAACATCGGCTCAATAGGATATGTTTTTGAATATCATGATTATAGAGCTGATGGATTTAAAAATATCAAAGGCACCAGCAATCCAACAGATACGGGTTTTGATAAACAAACAGATTTGTTTAAAGTTAGATACACTCCTCAAGGTAGTAGTTGGAACCAATATTTTGAATTATTAAGTTCAAATACAACAGAGACATCAAATGAAACGTATCTTGGATTAACAGGAACAGACTTTGCTGCTGATCCTTATCAAAGATATGGCGCAAGTTCTTTTGACCAGATGGATAATGATTATCACAGATATATCTTTACACATTTCATGCAACCAGCAGCTAATATCTCTATTACATCAAAACTTTATAAAACCAGATATAGTCGTTTATGGGCAAAAGGTGGAAATATTTATATTGATGCTGATGGCGATGGTAGTGGTACTCCAGTCAAGGTTGGATTTTCATCTATAGATATGAAAACTAATTGTGCAGCACATACTGCAAATTCGAAGGAATTGCGTGCCTGTAATATTATTACAAATACAACGGCAACTGCTACCAATGAGTATATCGAAATGGCCATGGGCCATAGGGATTATGGTATGACAGGTGTTCAGTTTGTCGTAAACCATGACATTGGTAATCATGCACTTGAGTATGGATTTAGACGTCACAAAGATTATAGAAACAGATTTGATAAAAACTTTGTACGTAAGTATGGTCTTGATGCAAATAACACAATGGCACTGAAAACTAACGCTAGTGTAGGTGCTGCAGAAGTGGCTGCAACAGCTGGTGCTGGTGAAGCTAAAGATACGGATGCAGTATCATGGCATCTTAAAGATGTTATTACACATGGCAGTTATACAACTACACTTGGTGTTCGATATGAGGATACTGAATCCAATGACGGAACCGTAGCTAATCCCGGTAATGATAAAAGAGATATAAAAGACTCTGAAACTATGCTTGGATTATCAACTATTAAAGCACTAGGTGGCGGTACTCAGATTTTTGCTGGCTACCATCAAGGTTATTCACCTATAAGTGCTGGAGATGCAGAGGCAAGATTACCAGAAGAATCTGATAATTTTGAAATAGGTTTTAGAATGAGCACACCTTCAAGTTTCTTTGAAGTTATTGGTTTCTTAGTAGATTATGATAATCTTCATGAATCATGTTTAACTGCAAATGGTTGTACTGGAAACATTGGTGATACAACTAATGCTGGTGAAGCTGAAGTCAAAGGTATTGAATTTCAATACAGAATGGCTGACATATTTGCAGCACCACAAATGAAGGGAATGAGTAATATGAGCTCGATGAGATTTCCTTTAACCATTTCTGGATTACTTCAGGATTCTGAGTATAAAACTAATACTGATTCTGAAAACAATCAAATGGGTAACTCTATTGCTTATGTACCTGATTTTCAATTTTATACATCACTTGGTGTAGAAACAAATGCATGGGATGTTGCGCTTGGTGCTAAATACCATGATGATACATTTACAAATGCCAGCAATACCTATAGAACAGGTAAAGCATTTATATTTGATCTACATGGTGGCATGAAACTTCCCATAAACATGGGGGGAATTGGCGAAGCTAGGCTATTTTTAAATGTCGATAATTTATTCGATAAAGTTATAGTCGCATCTGAACATGAATATGGAAAAAGGCCTAATAAGCCATTAACAGTTATGACAGGAGTTAAAATTGACTTCTAGTTAAAAACAACTTTCATCATTCTCCGGTGAAAAGTATGTGGAAGCCTAGCTATTTGAGATTCTCTCCTGAGTAGTTGGGCTTACCATCTAAATCTACCAATCAATGATAAATAATATAGATATTATTATTATTTACTTTAAAATAAGGTCTCAACGATTTTAGTATTATGGAAATTAATTCACTTTTAAGTTTAGGCGGACCGGTAGTATATATCTTAATAATATTATCTATCTATGCTCTTGCCATTATTCTATATAAATTACATATTTTCTATAAAGTGGAATTTTTTAAAGAAACTTTGGTCCCAATAAGCGTAGATTCTTGGACGGCTGGCAATCATAAGGATGCCTATGCCGCAATTAATAAAGTAAATCGTCCGGAAGCCGAAGTTGTATCTTTCGCGATGTACCAGTTACTCAAGCATACTAAACCAACTGCAAAAGTTGATAGTGATATAAGAGAAGAAATTTCAAGATTGAGTGATGAGAGAATTGATTTCTATAGTTCTAAATTAAATAGTCTTCAGGTAATAGCAACTATAGCGCCTTTGCTTGGATTATTAGGAACTGTTTTTGGTATGATTGATGCCTTCCAAGAAATGGAAACTGCTGGCAAAAATGTTGACCCATCTTTGCTCTCTGGGGGAATTTGGGAAGCTTTACTAACAACAGCAGCAGGGCTGTCATTAGCTATTCCCGTTGTTGTATGCGAATCATATTTCAGGTCGCTAATAGAGGTTTTAAAAACGAAAATAGAAAATTCAGTGACAAAAGTGTTAACTGCAAAAATTAACTAACCACAACACCCGATACCATATTTTTTTAACCTCCAATAATTATAAGGCCATGGCGTAATGAATCCAGCTAAAAGCATTATTGGTAAAACATGTAGGGTTATTTTAGCTCCACCTGTCATTAAATAATCAACCAAGTTCATTGCGAACTCCATACTTATCATTGATATTAAGCTCATTCCAACAGCAGTTTTAAACGCATTTCTTAGATTCATTTGTTGTAATAATATTATTGTTTCTAGAATAATACTTGTGAGTATTCCATTAAACATAGCCAATAACATTATTGATGTAGTTGACCACATAATATTGTGATATTGAAAATAATAAATCGTTCCTATATCACCAATAGCACAACCTATTAGACACCACATAGTATTTTCGGCTGACTTTTTCCAAGTTATAGGGCAAGACCAGAAAAGATTAGTATTAGCAGTCATAAATCATAAATCCAACCATAGTTTTTTTGGCTGCCTCATTCCAGAAATTTTACAAGCCTGTTGGCCATAACCATAAGGGAAGAGCGTATAAATATATTTTCTTGTTGATTTATTCTCCCCATGTTTTTGTTTAAAGTTTTTTAATAATTCTCTTAATTCTGGAACTTTTTGATGTGTATCAAAATAATTTCTAATATATTTAATCACATCCCAGTGTTCGTCAGTTAGAGCAACATTAAATTCTTTAGCAAGCATAGTGGCAATCCCATGATTCCAGTCAGAAGGGTCAATAAGAAATCCATCACTATCTTTATTGACACTCATCGCATTATTCATCTAAAAATATTCCTCCATCTTCAATAATACATTTATAGATTTTTATAGGGTCTTCAGCTGGCTCATTTAATGCCTTACCTGTTAATAGATCAAAATAGCTACCATGTAATGGGCATTTAACTTTTGTTCCATTTAAACATCCCATACTTAATTCCGCATCTTCATGAGTACATATATTTGAAGTAACATAAATTGTATTTTCAATTTTTGCAACAAGATAAGACAACTCATTTATTAAAACTTCTTTCATTTCCCCATTATTAATATCATCTACATTTGCAATTTTTTGTTTCATAATTTATTTTTTTAATCTATTTGAGGCGCTTTTAGTTTTAAGAACTTCCTTTACAGCTTTTACACACACATGAATGTCATCATTGGTTATATGTTGAAGAATAATTGAAGAGCCATATATTATACAATCTTTCATTGCCCCATCTTTATCAGAAAGTGCATCTAATCCTAATTTGACAGCTTCCTTCGCAACATCAAATGGATCAATTTTACTTTGAACTTTATCGATAGTTTTGGATTTATTTATATTTTCTGGAATTTGAACTGCTCTCACTTCTTGATTTATCCCTAAATCTTTTTTTGGGTCAAACTCAATTGATTGATTGTCGGATTCTATATTTTTATATGAAAATATTTTCCCAGTTTGTGTAAGAGATGGAATAACGCCGCCCTCTGTTCCTCGAATTGTCATAGCAGTTTCAAAACCAGCATTTCTGGCTAACATTAAGTAGATAGGAGGATAAGGTTTATGAACATATCCTGTTACAAAATGATTTTTTTTAGCAGTTAAAGGCTTGGCTAAAACTTCAATAGTTGTGATTACGGGTCTTTTAATAATTTTAGTTCTTAAATCCATCATGTTATATAGGCTGGGGCAAAATTTACTTTGATCAACATATGTCCACCCTATGTCTTTATTTTCCAACCTTTCTGCTGCTTGTTCATTTGACATATTTACATCAAGACCAAGTAATTGAAGTATTACATTATGTGTACACCCAAATTTTGGACCAACACATTTAACGCCATGTGAAAAAGATGGATAGCCTAACTCAGCTAGAACAGGTAACAAAAAGACTGATGAAGGAATGTTACGCGTAAAACCGTCATAAGGATCAGCTACATTAATTAAATGATCGACAGAAACTTTAAGGTTTTTTGTAGATGCAAGTATTGAGTCATGAACACCAAGATTTTCATCATGAGTTTCTCTTTTCATCCTCAATGCAATTAAGAATATTGCCGCCCTTACTTCTTCAATTTCATCATTTAGAATTGCATCCATACATAATTTTGCCTCTTCTCTTGAAATATTTTTACTAAGCTCTGGGCCAGTTGCAATTCTTTGAAGAACCAGTTTCATCAAATCATTTGAAGATAAATTTTTTATATTCTCTGTAGACATTATTTAAATACTACCCATGTTGTTGCAATATATTTTATACCTTTTTGAAGTTTAACGCCCCGATGTTCATGAGTCCAAAAAGGAGGAAATAAAATTAATTTCCCTATTTCAGGCTTTATTTTAATTTCCTGATTTAGAAACTCTGTTTCACCGCCTGGACCTTCAACATTATTTAAATACCATATTGCAACAAGTTGTCTATCACTAAATTGGTGACTACCACTATCTATATGCCAGTGATAATATTCTCCAGGCATGGTTCTCTGAACAGCATAACCTATATCTTTAAAAGGGCTATTAAAAAAACCATATTGTTTTTTTACTCCACTTAGAGCTTTTGCGAGACTCGTAAATAAGAGGTTATCGATATCTTTCCAGTCCTCTTTTCCACTTACAACCATATCAGTAGATTTTTTAATTTCTGTATTTTGCTCAAAGTTTTGACCAACTCTGCCCTGGTAATGTTGGTCTTTTGATTGTTCAAACCTTTTAATGATATCTTCACAGTCTTTATCGCTCAAACTGTTATTAAACTCAAATATAAAGGTCCCTGGTTTGCTTTCTATAAGCCTTTTTTCAATTTGAATACCCAATTGTATATTCCTCTTTATTTATAAAATATTTAGTTGAGTGTATAGTATAAATTACAACCCATATATAGAGAAGACATAAGATATGGCTATAAGAATAAAGAGTAATTGGTCAAAGACTGTCACAAGAGATAAAACAAATGAAGATATTGCAAGCGCCCTATCTTATATAAGTTGGAAGTTATCTCTTGATAAAGCAAGAAATCTTCATGGAGAAGACTTTGAGTATACTTCTGACCATCAGAGGATTACTGTTATTGTTGAATTTATGTCATTTCAAGTCCATTTAGTAGATCGCTTACTATTTAGTAATAAAGCTCCTGATGATTATAGGATGGCGGTAATGAATAACCTTGGGAAACAATCAGCAAGAATCATGCAAGAAAACTGTGAAGATTTATTTGGCATTGGGGAATATAAAAAAGGATATATCAATACCCTTAACTTACGTTCATCTGAATATTCTGATTATGAATTTTCGAAAACGGGCAGTAATTATTCAATCTATCGACATCTAGCTAAAAAAATACAAGATTCAATGGGATTAAGTCAAACTAATAAGTGGGTGATGGATCAAATTGTCGATATAGATGCTGTTGAAGTTTTTAAGAAAATAACTGAAGTATATGAGTCTCTCACGAGAAAGTAATTTTAATTTTTAAATTTGTCAGCATTATCAATTATTTTCTTTTCACCATCTTCATATCCGGCTTCATAAGCATCGCTTAATCTTTGTTCCTCAACTTTTGGGCTATTTTGGTAACCTGTTTGCCAGCCTATAATATAATCATCAGAAACACCCATTTTTTCTAACTCTGAAACTTTTTTAAAATACTCGTCATTCATTATGTTCTTATTGACCCCTTAAGTTTATGTGCGATATCCACTAATCTATTAGCTAATTTTTCATGTTCCTCAACATACTCTTTTACAATGCCTGTAGGGTTATGGTGTATATCTTTTTCAGTGACACCTTGTTTTCTTTCGAGTTCCATAAATTCTTTCTGAATTTTAAGTAATCTAGCAATAATTGTTTTTCTTTCTTCTTCTAATTTTTTTGTATCACTCATTAATATCCACCTTTTCTTCTACTTTCTGGTAAGCCACCTATTCTACCAGCTTGTTTACTTGGATTACCAGGAAATAGATCAAACAATGTTTTTGTGTCAATTTTCTCTCCCCATTTTTTACCAAGGTCTTTTACCATGTTTCGTGTATTTGGTTGATTTTCTTTATTATTGATAAATTCATCTCTCAGATAATTAATGACATCCCAGTGTCTCTCTGTCAGCTCAATTTCTTCTTGGGCAGCAATTACTTTTGCAACTTCTTCATTCCAGTCTTCTAGTTCCACTAGAAAACCTGATTCAGTTGTTGGAACTTCTTTCCCTTCAACTTCTATTTTCATTTTTGCTCCAAATTACTGATTAATCTATATTGCAAAATTCTAATATACTAAAAGATATAAGTCTATATGGTTTTTATTATTATCCTTCTATTCTTCTTTAAAGTTTGCCACTGCATCTATAGATTTATGTGGTAAAAAAATTCCACAACCAAAAATCCTTCCTTGGCCAATGCCTTTGTCTTGTAGGAGTATACAATTTTCTTTAGTTAAATCAGCAATCATGAGACTTCGAGTATATTTTTTCTGATTGTCAATTATTAGGTTTTTTGTTTTTCCCAATATAGCTTTTTTAACAAACACACCATATTCGCTTAACTCATCATGAATATGTTTTAAAAACTTATTTTCATCTAATATATTATTTGTTAAAACAAATCTGCTAATGAGATCCCTTACAACCAAAAATGACTTTTTATGACATTTTCCAATATTAATTTCATTATTGAGAACATTTATTTTCTTTCCTTCAAGTTGTTTTGCATCATCAATATGTTTTCTAGGTATTCTTAAAATTAATCTAGTTCTTTTTGATAAAAATATTTCGTCATCTTCGGAACGAATCCATCCATTGCCAGAGTCTGGCCCATGAAGAGTGTGAATTCCAGAAAATTTATCCTCATTCATCCAAGGAAGAATAGTTGTAATTGCTTTTGATAAACTATATGCATGATCATATGGAAGAGTTTTACATTCAATATTAAATGCGACATCTATCATAGTAGAAGTATTTGTTACCAACTCTTTTTCTTCCTCTTCCCACATATCTTTATTTTATATAACCACTAAAAGCAGATTCAATTTTATCTTCCCAGTTATCTGGAGTATCTGGATAGGGTGGCTTGAGATCCATTTTAATAAAAATTTCTCCTTCTTGCGCTTTTAATTTAACAGCGTCAAGCAGCTCACTAAAAGTCTCAATATTTTTTTGTTCTATTAAAATACTACTAAGATATAACATTTAAACACATATCCTTTTTTTTGATCTTAACCTATATAAGAGCCTATTCTTATTTTTTGAGATTGTAAATGAGGAGCGCATATGTATAACATTATTAGTAATAACACCCTGTCCTTCCGTAAGTTTATGTATCAGATGATAATCCACAGAATTATTAATTAAAGATTTAAGATTATTAATTGCAGATAAAGATTCACTATCCCAAAAGATATTATTTGCCCTCATTGTAAATTTCATATGTAATTTATTATATTTATTATCAAAAGAAAAAACATAACCAGTCACATTTGGCCTTTTATTCTTTTTATTTTCTGGAATTGTATAAGTCGTATCTTTCATAAGAGTACGTAGGTTTTTATATTTTTGGTTGAATAAAATATATGCAATCTCATGATCCATATATTTATTTTCACCCCCCTCATCTGATGGGTTTTCACAGTGAAGTAGCCATGAAAAAATTGGTTTATTATTATCATTATAATAACCATCTGTGTGCCAATTTAGAGATTTATTTGTATAAGGAATATATTCGTCTTCAATTTTCTTCTTACTAGAGACTTTTATAGGGGTCAAACCATTCTCATCCGACTTTGAATCTAGTTCATAATTACCAAGCCCAATTTCTTGAGATAGGAATAATAATGATTTTCTTATATTTCTAGATTTTCCAGAGATATTATAAAAAGCCATATTATAATTACGTATTAGGGTTTTGATTCGAGATTTTTCAGATTTGGTTAAATTTAAAGGATTTGTGATTTCTACCATTAAATCATCAATTTTTGAGGTAAAAGACTCTAGTTTTTCTTCAGCCCAATGTTTATAAGTATCTTTTGTGTTTGTGAGAATATTCACTATAAATTTATGGTTTTTATTGCTTGTCAATCCTTTAAAATCAATGCTATATTATTTGTCTTATATTAGAAAATAATGATAAGATAATAAAGACATTATACCAATGAAACTAAGTAATAAGTCAATAATACCAGGGGATATCGATTGAAAAAACATGATACACCAATGTTGGATGAATTAGAAAACGGCCCATGGCCCAGTTTTATTAGTGGTATTAAGAAATTAAGAGACGACCACCCAGAAAAAAGAATCAATGAAATGACTAATGATTTGCTTGGTCAATTAGAACATTCGTATGAAACAAGAAAAGGTTATTGGAAAGGTGGAACGGTTAGTGTTTATGGATATGGTGGCGGTATCATTCCACGATTTTCAGAAGTTGGCGATGTTTTCCCAAAATCAAAAGAATTTCATACTCTAAGGGTTCAGCCGCCTGCTGGCAACTACTACACTACTGATATACTCAGAAAACTTGCTGACAGTTGGGAAAAATATGGATCAGGTCTTGTAACTTTTCACGGTCAAACAGGAAACATAATGTTTATTGGGTCAACATCTGATAATACACAACACTTTTTTGATGAAATTAATAGCTATGGGTTTGATTTAGGTGGAGCAGGACCATGTGTTAGAACAGCTATGTCATGTGTTGGAGCAGGTAGATGTGAAATGTCTAATGTTAACGAACTCAAAGCACATAGATTGCTTGTTAATAATTTTATCGATGATATGCATAGACCAGCATTGCCATATAAATTCAAATTTAAAGTATCAGGATGTGCAAATGATTGTATGAACTCAATTGAAAGAGCTGATATGTCAGTTATTGGTACTTGGAGAGATGATATAAAAGTAGACCAAAAAGAATTTAAGAAATATGTAAAAGCCAAGGGAAGAAAACATGTTATAGATAACATTGTTGCCAGGTGCCCAACTAACGCTATTTCTCTAAATGACGATGACAGTATTGCTATTGATAATCAAAATTGTGTTAAATGTATGCATTGTCTGAACGTTGTACCAAAAGCGCTTCATCCTGGAGATGATAAAGGAGCAACTGTCTTAATTGGTGGGAAAAGAACATTAAAGATTGGCGATTTAATGGGAACAGTAATTGTTCCATTTATGAAATTAGAAACAAAAGAAGAGTGGGATAGGTTAGTTGAAATTGCAGAAGAAACAATTGATTACTGGGCAGACAATGCTCTTGAACATGAAAGATGTGGCGAGATGATTGAGAGAATTGGTTTGGTTAATTTTCTTGACGGCATAGGAGTAGATGTTGATCCTAACATGGTCGCAAATCCAAGAGAAAGTTCATATGTTCGTGTAGATGATTGGGATGATGAGGCTGTTAAGTGGTATGAACGTGCTGATGCTAAAAAAGACTCCGCATAAAAACTTTTTAAATTATGAGTAATACGAAAGAAACAGAACAAAAAGCAAAACCTAGAACGCCCATAGAAACTGGAGCGCCAGATGGTTTTCAATATATGCACCCAACAATGCGTAAGAATTTTGGGCGCTGGAAATATCATGAGCACCCTAAGTCTGGAGTCCTAAAACATGTTGCAGAAAGTGGAGAAGAAATTTGGACAGTTAGAGCTGGAACCCAAAGAATTCTTGATGTCTTTACCCTAAGAATACTCTGCGATATAGGAGATAAATATGCTGATGGATATGTACGCTTCACAATAAGAAGTAACATTGAGTATATGATTAAAGATGAAAGTAAAGTTGACCCACTTATTAAAGCTCTAGAAAAAGAAGGTTTTATCGTTGGCGGTACAAAAAATAGTGTAGCGATGATAGCTCATACACAAGGCTGGCTCCACTGTGATATACCTGGAACAGATGCATCTGGTGTTGTAAAAGCCATGATGGATGAACTCATAGAGGAATTTAAAGGAAATGAAATGCCTAACAGAGTCCACATGACAACATCATGTTGTCAAATAAATTGTGGAGGGCAGGGTGATATAGCAATAAATATTCAACATACAAAACCACCAAAAATTAATCATGACTTAGTTTCAAATGTTTGCGAGCGACCGTCTGTGGTTGCAAGATGTCCTGTTGCTGCAATCAGGCCTGCGATGGTTAATGGCAAAGCATCATTAGAAGTAGATGAAAAAAAATGTATTTGTTGTGGAGCTTGTTATCCACCATGTCCACCTATGCAAATAAATGATCCAGAGCATAGTAAACTTGCAATTTGGGTTGGCGGTAATCATTCTAATGCACGTAGTAAGCCAACATTCCAAAAACTTGTCGCAGCAGGCATACCAAATAATCCACCAAGATGGCCAGAAGCAACAGCAATTGTAAAAAGAATTTTGAAAGTCTATAAAGATGAAGCTAAGGACTGGGAAAGAATTAATGATTGGATTGAAAGAATTGGATGGCCAAGATTTTTTGAATTAACCGAACTACCGTTTACAAAATATCATATTGATAATTGGCGTGGCGGCAGAAAGACACTTAACTCTTCTGCATATATAAGATTTTAGTCACATAGATAATTATGAAATTTGGTATTGTAATCAATGAAGGCCCCTATCAACATCAAGCATCAGACAGTGCATTTTTGTTTACAAAAGCAGCTATTGAAGAAGGTCATGAAATTTTTCGTGTATTTTTCTATCATGATGGTGTAAATAATGGCACAAGATTAGCAAGTCCACCACAAGATGATAGGCATATACCTAACAGATGGTCAGAGCTTGGCAAGGAACATGATATAGATCTTGTTTTATGTGTTGCTGCAGCTCAGAGACGAGGAATTGTTGACCTAGATGAAATGAAGAGACATAAAAAAGATGCCAATAATATAGCAGAAAAATTTAGAATTTCGGGCCTTGGACAGCTTATAGAAGCTGGTGTTCAGGCTGACAGATTAATAACTTTTGGTGATTAGATGGATGATCAAATAGAAAGCGGAATTATAAAAAAACTTTTGTATATAAATAGAAGGGCTCCTCATGGAACTATCTATGCACATGAAGCACTTGAGGTTGTCTTAATCGGTGCTGCTTTTGAGCAAGATGTAAGCTTGGCTTTTATTGACGATGGCGTTTTCCAATTAAAGAAGGATCAAGACACTTCAGATATCCATACAAAAAATTTTTCTAAAATTTATAAAGCTTTAGAAATGTATGATGTTGAAAAATTATTTGTAGAGAAAGAGTCATTAGATAAAAGAGGCCTTACTGAGGATGACTTGTCTGTTGATGTCGAAATTATCAACTCTTCTGAAATGAAAAAATTAATAACAGATAGTGAGGTTATATTTAATTTCTAATGCTACATACTGTTAATAAATCACCATTTGAAAAAAATAGTCTTGAAACATGTTTAAGGCTTGCTAATGACAAGTCATCTATTATTTTAATTGAAGATGGAGTCTATGGTGCTCTTAAAAATACAAACATAGAGGCTACAATTATAGATGCACAAAAAAATTGTAAAATATATGTTCTTGGCCCTGATTTAAAGGCTAGAGGACTTGATAAAAACTCTCTTATCACTAATATAGAGATAATAGATTATAATAAATTTGTTAAACTTGCTGTTGAGAATGATAAAATTCAAAACTGGCTTTAATTTGTGAGGAGTAAAAAATGCTTGAAGTAAATGGAAAATCTTTTGAAACTGATGAAGAGGGTTATTTAGCTAACCTATCTGATTGGGAAGAGGGCTTGGCAACAGCTATGGCTAAGGAAGATGATATTGAACTTGGACCTGATCACTGGGAAATTATTAATTTCTTACGTGAATATTATGAAGAATATCAAATAGCTCCTGCTGTAAGAGTTCTTACTAAAGCTGTTGGGAAAAAACTTGGTAAAGATAAAGGTAATAGTAAATATCTCTATGAACTGTTTCCGTATGGCCCAGGTAAACAAGCTTGTAAATTTGCGGGCTTACCTAAACCTACAGGTTGCGTTTAGTTTATACCAATATTAAGGAGAGATTAAGGTATGTCATTTGTGACTATATTCTATGTAATATTATTCTATCTGGCAGCCATCATATTGTTTGTAGGATTAGGTTATCGTATCTATGAATATACAATAATTCCAGCTCCTCTAAAGATACCAACCCCACCTGCGCCTAAAACTAAACAAGGTGTGGCAGCAAGATTGATAAGAGAAGTCGTTTTTTTTGAAAGTCTTTTTTCTGCAACAAAATGGACATGGCTATTTGGATGGTTGTTTCATTTTGCCCTATTACTGGCAGCCTTTAGGCACTTAAGATATTTCACTGACCCTGTATGGGGATGGGTATCTTGGGAGATTGTACAGGCAGCGGGGCACTATGGGGGTTATGTTATGGTTTTTGGTTTACTTGGATTGTTGGCACGAAGAGTTTTTGTAGATAGAGTAAGATATATTTCATCTCCTTCAGATTATCTAATGTTAATTTTAATTATTGGAATTGCTGTTTCAGGATTAATGATGAAATGGTTCCAAACAGATATAATTGCTGTAAAACAATTCTTTCTAGGTTTAATGTATTTTAAATGGGCTGAATTACCAACTGATTTGGTTTTACTTGTACATCTTTCATTGGTTGCTCTTCTTATGATTATTTTTCCATATAGCAAATTATTACATGCGCCAGGTTTATTTTTTAGTCCTACTAGAAATCAAACCGATACTTCTAGAGATCAAAGACATATATCAGATTGGGCTAAAAAAATAGAATCACAAAAATAGGAAATATTATGGCAATAAAAGAATTTGAGAAACCTACTTTAAAAGATTATACGTCTATACCGCCCGTAGAAAAAGATGCGACTTCACATCTTGCTCCCTTTAAATCAAAAGAAGAATTTCAATCTTCATTAGGTTATCCAGGTGAGTTAGTTGATAACTGGCAAGAGATAGCATTAGACAAAATGGGTAATCTTTTAAAAAAATATAGATCATTGCGAGTCTATTTAGATTCATGCATGCAATGTGGAGCATGTACAGATAAGTGTCATTATTATTTAGGAACAAAAGACCCTAATAATATGCCCGTTGGCAGACAGAATTTAATGAGAGGAGTTTATAGGAGATATTTTACTTTGCCTGGAAAATATTTCCCGAAACTTGTTGGAGCAGTTGATTTTACAAAAGAAGTATTAGATGAATGGTATTCATACTACCATCAGTGTTCACAATGCAGAAGGTGTGCAGTATTTTGTCCAATAGGTATTGATACAGCAGAAATATCTATGGCTGCTAGAGAAATAATGGATTCAGTTGGTGTTGGTCAAAAATACTGTAATGAAATTATTGGGAAAGTCCATAAAATTGGCAACAATTTAGGTTTACCAGAACCAGCGCTTGCAGATACCCTCGAAGGACTAGAGGAAGATGTTAAAGATGAAATCGACATTGATGTAAAATTTCCATTAGATGTAAAAGATTCTGATGTCTTACTCATAACTCCATCAGCTGACTTCTTTGCTGAGCCACATGTTGATGGGCTTATAGGGTATGCAAAAGTATTTCATCAGGCTGGCATAAGCTGGACTTTGAGTTCTCATGCTAGTGAAGCAGCTAACTTCGGAATGTTTATTGGGAGCTATGACAATATGAGAAAATTAGCTCTTCGCATAAGAGAGGCTGCATTAGAATTAAATGTTAAAAGAATTGTTTTTGGTGAGTGTGGACATGCCTGGAGAGTTGCATATAGTTTTTTAAATACCTTAGCTGGCCCTTTTGATTTTCTAGACTCACGATATCCTGTCCCACAACATATTTGTGAACTTACATATGATTTAATGAATAGAAATGTGCTTAAGTTTGATAAATCTGCAAATGATGATATGACATTGACTTATCATGATTCATGTAATGTTGCCAGAGGATCAAATATGGGTGATATTTTGGGTGGACAGTTTTCAGTCCCAAGAGACATTATTAAAGCTACTGTGAATAATTTTTATGATATGGAAGAAGAGAGCATCAAAGAAAAAACATACTGTTGTGGCGGTGGAGGAGGATTACTTACGGATGATTTAATAGAACTTCGAATGAAAGGGGCTCTCCCAAGAATGGAAGCTTTAAAACGGGTTGTAGATGACCATGGAGTCACTCATATGGCTGCCATTTGTGCTATATGCAAGAGTCAATTTTCTAAAGCTTTTCAATACTATGGCTTCGAATTAGACCAAATAATTAGCCTACATCAACTTGTTGGAAACGCCCTCATAATGAACAAAAAAGAGCTTTAGGGCTTATATTCTTATGCTATACTTGAATATTAGATAAGTATAATAAACTTATATATGGAGAAGTTAGGGATGGCTAAAGTCGAAGAAACTATAAATCTAATGAAATCCGAAAATACCTACCGAAGGTATGAAGAAGGTGATCACAAGTATAGTGATTTTTCCAAACAAATCTTTAATGAGGATACTTCTCATAAGTGCCCAACTTATATTCATAAGACTCCGCCATGCCAAGGAAGTTGTCCTTCTGGAGAAGATATTAGAGGCTGGCTACAAATTGTAAGAGGGATTGAGAAAGCACCAGAAGGCATGAGTATGCCGGAATATGCTTTTAGAAGATCAACAACAGCTAATCCATTTCCTTCGCAAATGGGACGAGTATGTCCAGCTCCATGCCAAAGCGGGTGTAACAGAAATGATGTAGATGATTTTGTAGGAATAAATGCCGTAGAACAATATATTGGTGATAAAGCTTGTACAGAAAATTATAAATTTGATCTTGCGCCAAAACTAAAGAAACAAAAAGTGGCAATAATTGGTGGTGGCCCCGCAGGTCTTTCTGCTGCATTTCAATTAAGAAAGATGGGGTATGCTTCAACTATATTTGAAGAGAGAGAAGATTTGGGAGGCATGATGAGATATGGTATTCCCAATTACAGAACACCTAGAGATATTCTTGACAAAGAAATTAACAGAATACTTGAACTAGGGGATATAGAAGTAATTTTAAATAAAAGGGTAGGTAAAGACATACCTTTAGATGAAGTCGAGAAATCACATGATGCTGTCTTATGGACCATAGGATGTTGGAACGGCAAAGCGTTGCCCATAGAAGGGAGTGATGCTGAAAATTGTCTTAGTGGCGTAGCTTTTCTTGAAGCATTTTGTCAAGGTCGATTAAAAGTAGGTTCTAAAAAAGTTGTCTGCGTTGGAGGTGGTGACACCTCTATAGATGTGGTTTCTGTTGCAAGAAGACTAGGCCATGTTTCAACAATGAATCCTCAAGAAAAACCTGAAGCTATCGTCCATGGATATGTAGCACAGGATGTTTCAGAGTCTGCAGTTAAAGAGGGAGCAGAAGTTACCTTAACATCACTGTTCCAAAAAGAAGAAATGACAGCTGCACAACAAGAAGTAAATGATGCAATCCATGAAGGAGTTACGATTATTAATGGAGTTATTCCTGTTAGAATTGAAAAAGATGAAAATAATCGTGCTATCGCGATAATTATTGCTGATTCTAAATTTGAAGATAATAAACCAGTTCCTATTGAAGGTACTGAAAAAAGAATTGAGGCTGATTTAATAATTTCTGCTATTGGCCAGGCTCCAGATATTGAAGGTTTGGAAGATTTTGGAAATGAACACGGTTTTTTTGATGTTGATGATTTTTATAGACACAAAACAAAAGAAGGACATTTTGTTGCTGGCGATATTATTAGGCCTCATCTTTTAACAACAGCCATTGGGCAAGGTTCTATAGCTTCACAATCTATTCAAAGTTATTTTGAAAATCAAGATTTTAAAAGAAGACCTAAAGTTGATGTTCATCATTTTAATTTACTTGATAAGCTAAGAGAAACAGATTTGTCCCCACAAACATATGAAGCTCCAATTTCTACACCAGATAAACTCCGTGGTACAGATAATAGTGATGCGGTTGTTCATAATTATGAAGATAGGTCTAGCCAAGAGGTAATTCAATCAGATGAATTATTTTTAGGGCATTTTTCTCATGAAGATAGAGTTAAAAGAGGGGAGGCTGTCCCATCAGGTGATGACGTAATTGATCATTTTGAAGATAGAATTATTGGATTGACTGAAGAGGATGCGATTAAAGAAGCATCAAGGTGCATGAGTTGTGGGATGTGTTTTGAATGTGATAACTGTGTTATATATTGTCCTCAAGACGCTGTTTTTCGTGTTAAAAAAGACTCTTCAACGATGGGACGATATGTTGATACTGATTATGATAAATGCATAGGTTGTCATATTTGCGCAGATGTCTGCCCAACAGGCTATATAAAAATGGGCTTAGGTGAATAAAATATTAAGCTAATTAAAATCGGGGAGAGAGTTAAGTGTACCAATTCACAATAAGATTGGTTGTAATCATTACCATTATTACATCTCCGAATACATTCTCACACAGTGATAGTCCCCATAATATTTCAGAAGGAAAATCCAAGGCTGATTCTTTAGAACAATGTGTTGAACCAACAGACGTGATGAGAAAAAAGCATTTTAATTTTTTATATCATCAAAGAGATAAAACTGTTATTAAGGGTATAAGAACCAAAAATCATAGTCTTGCAAATTGCGTAGATTGTCATGTTGCTCATAATCAACAAGGTGAACCTATACCGGTAAATTCAGAGGGTCAATTTTGCCAAGCTTGTCATGTAAAAACTGCCACCAATATTGATTGTTTCTCATGCCATGCTACTGTACCTAGAGACAGAATGTCTAAGAATATTCTAAAAGATAATTTAAATAAAACATCTGATTTGCAAAACAAAACTGATAAACTTTTATATTATTACCAAATAACTCTCAATGAAAATTAAACATACAATTTCAAGACGTAACTTTTTAGTTAAATCAATTAGCGCATTATCTGTTATTTATGTTGTGCCAGATATCTTTGGTAATGCTTCTGCAGCCAAGCCTCCAAATATCGAGGTAAGCTCAAAAACACGCTGGGGAATGAGCATTGATGTTGATAAATGTGTAGATGGCTGTACATCTTGTATAGATGCATGTGCTGACGAGAATGGTCTTTATGGTTTTGATAGACCAGAAACAGATTCACAGTGGATAAGGAAACTAACCTTAAAAAACATAAAGACAGAAAAAATAACCGTTTTGCCTATGCTGTGTCAGCATTGTGAAAACCCACCATGTTGCGATGTTTGCCCAACAGGAGCATCTTTTAGGAGAGAAGATGGAATAGTTATGGTCAATCAACATACATGCATAGGATGTAGATATTGTATGATGGCTTGCCCATTTAAAGCTAGATCATTTGTTCATGAAAATTTAACTGAACAATTAACTAATTCTCCACGAGGTAAAGGGTGTGTAGAGAGCTGTAATTTTTGTGTTAATAAAATTGACAATGGGTCAGATAGCACTGCGTGTGAAGAAGCTTGTATGAAGGAGGGTCATAATGCAATTTCATTTGGTGACCTAAATGATCCAGAAAGTAGAGTTAATATTGCTATATCAAAAAAACCAAATAGAAGATTAAGGGCTGATTTGAAGCTTAAGCAAACAGTTACATATTCTGGTTTTTGATAATCATGGATAAGATTACTTTTACAAAATTTATTATCAAACCAAAATTATTCTGGTTTATTTTTGGTATTTTGGGTTTTTTAGTGTTAATAGGGTTTGCTAGTTCCCATCATATGGAAAATGAGGGTCATTATGTTACAGGAATGACAAATCAAATCGTGTGGGGATTACCACATATTTTTGCTGTACTTTTAATTGTTATATCTTCGGGTGTCTTAAATATTGCTTCTCTCTCATCAGTTTTTAATAAAGAGCTTTATAAGCCCCTTGCTCCCCTTTCTTCTCTACTAGCAATTGCATTTTTAATAGCAGGACTTGCAATTCTTGTTTTAGATTTAGGGAGGCCTAATAGGCTTATAGTTGCGATGACAGTATATAATTTTAAATCAATTTTTGCTTGGAATATCTTTTTATATACTGGTTTTGCAGTTGTATTAGCAGGATATATCTGGACTATGCTGGACCATGAAGTTAAAAAATATTCTAAACCTGTTGGGATTTTTGCTTTTACATGGAGAATTATTTTAACAACAGGTACAGGGTCTATATTTGGGTTTTTAGTTGCAAGAGAGGCTTATGCTACTGCTATTTTGGCCCCACTTTTTATTGTAATGTCTCTGCTTTATGGTGTTGTCGTTTATTATTTATTACTCGTAATAATTAATAAATTACATAAGACTATAATTGAGCCAGAAGTAATAGAAAATCTTAAGAAACTAACTATTATGTTTTTGTTTGCAAACTTATATTTTCTTTTTTTATATCATTTGACTAATATGTATATTTCCAAGCATTTAGAGTTTGAAATATTTATATTATTTAATGGAGGAATTTATACAGCAGTATTCTGGTTAGGACAGGTTCTGGTTGGAATAATCTTGCCATTAATATTCCTTTTGACTAATAAAATATGTTCATATTTTTCGTTATTAATTTCATCTGTATTTGTTCTTTTTGGAAGTTTTATGTCAATGTTCGTTATCATAATAGCTGGACAAGCATACCCTCTGACAATTTTCCCCGATCATACCATAGTGGAAAGTAGTTTTTATGATAATGTAATACACAGTTATGTCCCATCAATCTATGAGTTAGGACTAGGTATAGGTGGTATTGCTCTTGCATTAATAATAGTACTAATTGGTTTAGCTAATCTTAAATTTTTACCGAAAATAATTCAGTCAAAAAATAATAATAAAAGTCTGGAAATATCTTCTGTAGATTAAAAAGATATAATGAATTCATATCTTATTTCTTCTTCAAAAAAGTCCTCTGGTAAGACAATTCTTAGTATAGGCATATGTTCTGCTATACGTTCATTTAAAAAAATTGTTGCTCCTTTTAAAAAAGGACCTGATTATATAGACCCCCTTTGGCTATCTAAAGCAAGTAACAAAAATTGTTATAATTTAGATTTTTATAATATGACTAACTCAGAAATAAAAAATCTGTATTCAAGGAATATATTAGGTGCAGATGTTTCAATCGTAGAAGGTAATAAAGGTTTATTTGATGGCATAAGTGCTGATGGTAGTGATAGTAACGCAGCATTATCTAAGCTTTTAAAGCTTGAAGTTATATTAATATTAGATTGTACTGGCACCACTAGAGGTGTAGCACCTCTTTTAAGCGGATATAAAGCTTTTGATAAAAAAATAAAATACAAAGGAGTTATTCTTAATAATATTGCAAGTCAAAGACATGAAGGAAAAATTTTAACAGCAATTAAAGAATATACTGATTTAGATGTTATTGGCTCAATTAATAAAAATAATAATCTTAATATTTTTGAACAACATCTTGGCCTAGAACCAGTATTTCAAAAACAAAATTTAAATAAAACTATTAGGAATATAACTAAAATTATAAAATCATCCGTTAATGTTAAAAGCCTGCTTCCAGAGAAGATAAAAAATAAACAAAATAATAATTTGGTTGATTTAACTTTTAAAAAAGCATATGGAGATATAACTCTTGGAATAGCGCTTGATGAAGCTTTTGGGTTTTATTATCCAGATGATCTTGAAAAAATAATAGGGCAGGATGTCAAAATTAAATATTTTGATACAATCAACGATAAAAAACTTCCAAAAGTTGATGCTATTTTCATAGGTGGAGGATTTCCGGAAATCGTTGCTGCTAAACTTGCTAAAAATTTATCAATGAAAAAATCTATTTATAATTTTATAGAGTCCAATAAGCCTGCTTATGCTGAATGTGGGGGATTAATGTATTTATGTGAGAGTATAAAAACAGATTCGAAATTATTTAAAATGGTTGGCATAATAAAAGGCAAAATAAATATGAATAAGAAACCAGTGGGTAGAGGATATGTACAGATTAATACTTCTGCAAATCATCTCTGGCATAAAGAGGGAAATTCATTATTTGCACATGAATTCCATTATTCTGATATAAAACTTAAGGAGAATTTATATAAATTTGGATATAATATTCAACGTGGATATGGAATTAATGGAAAAAAAGACGGTTTGGTGTACAAGAACTTGTTAGCAACCTATGCTCATATGCGTGATACTAAAAAATGTAGATGGATAGATAGTTTCCTCAAATCTATAAGAAAAAGTAAATTACTATGAAACAAAAAAAAATATTTGAAGTTACTGATGCTGCATCAAAACAAATTATGAAGTCCTCAGAGTCTTCTGATTCTAAAGATTGGCCTTTGAGAATAGCTGTTAATATTTCAGAAGGTGGAAAATATAATTACTTTATGGGTTTTGATCAATCAAAAGAAGAGGATTTAAGATTGAAAATAAATAATATTGAAATAATAATATCCCCAGATTCTATGCTTCATTTAAAAAATTGTAAGCTAGATTATGTAGAAATTGAAAAAAATCAACCTCAGTTTATATTTTTAAATCCTAATGACCCAGCATACTCTCCTCCTAATGAAGATTTAGAGAAAAATGTGACACATGATTTATAATTATCTAAGTTCTTTTGGTATGGTAAAGACAATATCTTCTTTAGTTGCGCTCTGATTATAACTTCCTAGTTCAGCTCCTTTTGATACTAAAAACTCTATAACCTCATTTATAAGAATTTCAGGTGCGGATGCCCCTGCTGTGATACCAATAACCTTCCTGTCTTTAAAATTGTTCAAATCAATATCACCCTTATTATCAATCAGGTAGGAGGGTATATTATTTTTTGCTGCTAATTCCGTTAATCTTCTAGAATTTGAGCTGTTTTCAGAGCCTATCACTATGAGTGAATCACAGAATTTTAATATGGACTTTACTGCATCTTGCCTATTCTGTGTTGCATAACATATATCATCTTTTATAGGAGCTTTAATATTTGGAAACCTTTTTATAAGTCTTTTTATAATCTGCTCTGTATCATCAATTGATAATGTAGTCTGAGTTACATAGGCAAGATCATTATTATTAATAACAAGATTATCAATATCATCTATGGTTTCTACTATATAAATATGGCCTGTTTTAGATTTGTACTGACCCATTGTCCCCTCGATTTCAGGATGGCCATCATGGCCTATTAGAACCACATCCCTCCCCAGT
>JACKQG010002555.1_pt1 | contig 23613 bp, 8 predicted proteins | sample 8237621 | NCBI WGS metagenome assembly JACKQG01 (sample SAMN15677084, study PRJNA649215) | marine metagenome | biome: marine; feature: Black Sea; material: saline water; isolation source: suspended particulate matter (SPM) from the Black Sea western gyre | collected 2013-06-09/2013-06-10 | depth... | reverse complement strand
CTGACCTCACGACACACTTGGGTGGCACTGCTGACCGCTTGACGGTGAACTGGCAGTGGCGTCTCATTGGGTTGTTATGAAGGAACAGCCTAAAATCAAATGGAAAGGCCTTGTTGTTGCAACGTTGTTTTTGTTGGTTTTGCTGCCGGGAAGTCTTGTAGCAAATGGTGATGCAAAAATATTTCGCTATGTTGTTTGGATCGCTGGATGTGGCTTTATTTTCTTCTTTGTTTTGTCCATATCATCCAACTGGGAATATATGCGGTGGAAACCTGAAGAAGACGATTTAGATGATGATGAATAGTTAGTCTTCATCGCTTCACCCTCACGGCACACTTGGGTGGCACGCCCAGCACTGCTAATCAACTGACTCGCTTAGCTTCAGCAGAAGGGAAATGATGTCTATCGAAAACCCGTCAAGAACAAGTTAGGCATCAAGTTGGGATACTAATTTTCCTCGAAAAAGTGTTAGCGAATGTTAGCGGATCATTCTTTGGTCTTTCAGAGAAACACCATAAGCCACTGGAAAGGAATCTGATGCGCTCGTGGTGGAATTGGTAGACACGCAACCTTGAGGTGGTTGTGCCCAAAAGGCGTGAAGGTTCGAGTCCTTTCGAGCGCACCATACTTAGCTTCAATGTGTTTCATTTTCCTTCAGCTTTCAATTCTGCTCCCGTCTTGCCGGCGGGAGGGCCTTGAAGCCCCCTTTGGACCGGAGCGGAGGGGGTGAAAGGGGGTTGTTCTGGTGGCTCGTTGCTATCGTCTGGTAAAGTAGGCTGACGACACGATCTCCAACAAAATGTCTCGCAACCTGAAGTTCGTATTAGCGGACTGCTCGTGGAGCTGTTCAATATACTCACGGTCGAGAAAGTTGAGTTCACGAGCCATCGCATAGGACAACATGTTCTCCACGAACGCTTTGGAAAACCTCTCTTTGTCTTCCATCAGAATGGTCTTCAGACCCAGGGGACCTTCGAAGGCTCGGCCGTCTAAATGGACCGTTCTCGCATCTACTGGAAAATGTTCACCCTTCTTACCGCCCTTCGGGGCATAGTTGCTTACGTCAGTGTATTGGTCCCGCCAGCGTCCTAATACGTCGAAGTTCTCCAAGGCGATTCCCAGAGGATCCATCTTCTTGTGACAGATGTTACAACTGGCATCCTCGCGATGTGCATCGATCGTTTCTTTGATAGTCTCCGTTTTCGTAGGGGGGCTGAGTGCGGAGATCTCAAGGTCCGCCGGGGTCTCCAGATGATCTCCGTAAAAACTCTTCAACACCCAGGCCCCGCGATAAAACGGGTTGGTGTATTCCCCGTTGTTGGTCGTCATCAGCATGAAACCTGCCTGTGAAAGTAGGCCTCCACGATAGCGGTCTTTTTTGTCCAGCAACACTTTAGAGAACTCTGAAGTGATCTTTTTCGGCCTGTAATCTTTCGGTGATATTTTACTAGCACCGGGTCTTTTGCTAGGCGTCGCGACTGGATGTCCCTCGATCCGATAGATGTAGTTGATCTCCGGCGTGATCATCACGAAATCAGAGTCGATAAAATTTACCAAGCTCAAATTGCGCGACAGTACTTCCCTAAAGAACTCAACCGGTTCTTCCTTGATCTGATCGCGGACAAGGTCGAATTCATCAACAGAGAATATGCTTAAATCGGGTTCGATGATCTTGAGTTTTTCAAGATCGAGCCATTGATGAACATAGTCCCTGACGAAGCGATCAGTTCTTTCGGCCTGTAACATTCGGAGCGTCTGCTCACGACGGACTTTGGGGTCCTTCAGCTTTCCCTGTCTCGCCAGCTCGAAGAGCATCTCGTCGGGCAAGGAATTCCACAGGAAGTACGACATGCGTGCAGCGATCGCGTAATGATCCAAAGGCCCTGAGTCGCCTTCCTGCTTAAACAGGAATTTCGGGGAACATAACATTCCGCGAATGCCTGCCTGCAGACCTGAAAAAATGCTTCGTTCCTGGGCAAGCGCATTCATGGCATACTCATAGAATTGCTGCATCTCAGCGTCGGAGACCGGCCCGCGAAATAGTTTCCGTGCAAGCCTCTTCAAAATCGCCTGGCATGCCTCATCCCCAGAAGATTCATTTATGTCATTGCAGTAGGTTTTATAAAAGTAAGTATCCGGTGGCCAAGACTCGTACACTGGTCCCGAAACGGTCGCCGTCTCGATACAGAACATCCGCTGAGCTTCCCCCCCATTGACCGAATTGCATCTGAGAACGATCGTGTCATCGGACGACAATTGCGTCGTGAACCCAATGCTGGGATCGAACTCTTTCCAAGCAGCATTTTTGGGAATCACAGTAACAATGCTTTGTCCTACTCCAGAGTTTTTCCGAAGGAAGTAGCTCATCGAGTGGTCGGTTGGCGGCGTATCGTTGGTATTTATCTCTGAAATATCCGTGACGGCAGGCAATCGTTCTTCAGCCCGGTTTCCTGCAACAAACTTGGCCTGGATATAGAACCCCTTTGGAACAATCCGATAAACACCACTAGTTTTGACCGATGGATTGATTTTTATTTGAATGGACTGAGTCGCAAAAACCAGAGGTCGCGAAGGCTGGGACAGCGACGGGGCGAACCCATTGGTATTGTCCTTGTGGCTGTGCGTATCAATATCTGTGTTTTTCGTTGAGTAGACAATGTCGCGTGGAGCCGGTTTGTCGCTGACAACACTCTCAGCAATGAAGTTCGCAACGTTGAAGTAAGACTCCATATCGAAAACCGACATGTGCAGGTTGTCGGCATTGTTGTTAAAACCAGCTTCAATGTTGTCAAGTGGCAGTCGGTCGAGCAGTGAGAAGTCGCTTCCAAAGACATCATTTACCGTGTTTTGATACTCGACTCGACTCAGCCGTTTCAGCATTCCCGGTTTCTGCTGTTCTGAGAGTAGGTGCAGTTGACTGCGCAACCCCTTCTGCAATTCTTTCAACCGATCGGGTTTTGGAATTTTCGGTGCATCTTCCGGCGGCATCTCCCCAGTTTCGATTGCCGTATAGAGATCATTCAACAGACTTGGATCGTTCCATCGCTGCACGTCAATCTGATCCAGACGGAGGTCAGCCTTACTCTTCTCCGCGCCGTGACAGGAAACGCAAAACGTATTGAAGAAATGCTGTGTTTGCATCCGATCATCTGCAATGCTGCACGTGGCAAGAGCATCGGCAAACAGCAGCAGAAATGCTGCAACCTTTGTGAACCCGTGATCCAACATTATGTTACAACTCGATGCTCTTCTTGCTATTGCCGAACCGGTCTTGTTCGATACCGAATTGCCGAAGTATTGAGAGGTAGATATCGCAGGTCGTCTCGCCTTTGCGAACGATATGGCCGCCGTGATTTGCGAATTTTCCGCCCGCAACGAACACCGGGATTTCACTCCCGTTGTGAGGCCCCCTTTTCTGGCTCACGCTGTTGTTTCCTGTGGAGACGGTGATCGTCTCATCCATCAGTGTGTCTCCGGATTCGGTTCTCGTGCTGGAGAGCTTGTCGTAGAAGTTTGCCATCAGTGAATAGAAAGAGGAGTCATATTTCGTCAGACTTGCGCGCGCTTCCTCGGATTTGGTGACGTTGTGCGTCGTGAGGTGATGATCATTGTCGAGTCCTGTCATATAGAAATTGACCACGCGTGTGACATCAAACTTGAAGGCCTTGTAAATCATGTCGAATGCAATACCGCGTTGAATCTGACGTGGGTTCGTCAGGAATCTTTGTTTGTCGATATCGGTTGCGAGGAATCCATTCTCAAATGAAGGGGCGACAGGGAATTCGACATCCTGGCGAGGCCGATTGAGCCACTCGATGGATTTGTTGAGTTCCTGCTCCGATTCACGTAACGCCGAGAAATACTCTTCCAGCCTCTGCTTGTCTCGGCCCGAGACCCGTGCCATCAGTGATTTCGCCTCCTCAAGCGAACCGTCAAGGACGCTCTTCTTATTCGCCAGTAATCGCTCCTCCGTCTTCCTGTCAGTTCTGGCGAAGAGAGTTTCAAACAGCACCCTCGTCGATTGAATTGGCGAAACGGGCAGCCTGTTACGCCAGGAAGCAACAATGTGGTGATGGGCATGGCTGATGAAAGTGACCACATTTCTGACGCGGGTTAAATGGCCAACGTGATCCGCTACAAGTTGATCCAGCGAGTCCGGGTTCGTCGTGGTGTTTCCGACAAAGCACTTGTGGTCATTTTCATGGTTCCCACCGAACTTCATTTTCGAATAGAGCGTGAAATTGTCTCTGTGTTTTTTAAGAGGCTCCATGTAGTCGGTGAATGCGTAGTCCGCACCACTAGACTGCGGCAGAGCGTCGGTAAACAAACCGTAGCCCATGCTAACACAGAAAAGCCGTTTGACATCAGCATCGGCCGGGGTAGATCGATTATTCCCGAAACTCTCAAGAGACGGCAGGAAAAGTACACAGCCAGCCGTTTTCAACATATCGCGACGTTTCATAATACTAGTAGGAATTTGTTTTTGGAGGGAGAACCTCGAAGTCCCCTTTGGACCGGAACGGAGGGGGAGAAAGATAACGGCGTAGGTTCATAACCCCGCGGAAAATAGGGGAGGCGATGCGCCAGAGCAAGGGGAGAATGGGCACCAGCCCTAGTTAAATCTCCAAAAAAACACACAAGATACTGATCTATGATTTTCCCCATCCTAGCAGTTGTTTTGCCGCCAATCCCATTCTTCACATTCACATCCGCACCAGCGCCATGGCTACTTACACCGATCGCAGCGGTGGTGCTGGTGGGGTGTATGGGTGCGGCGAGCTGCCTGGCCAAGCGGCCGTTCCGGGGCCGCGCTTGGCCAAGTGGGTCGGGGGCCTTGAGCCGCGTCAGGTGATCGCCCTGTTCGGCGCGAGAGGCCTGGAGGGGGTGCCTGACTGCGTGCTGGCGAACTACCGCCGCGTGTTTGGGTTTGGCGATGCGGACATAGATGGGCGGCACACAAAAAAGGGAGTAAGTCGATGACGGGGTTTATATGACACGCCGGGCGCGACAGGGCATTTTCCGGGCGGCGGACTCGGACAATGACGGCTTTGTGGCGGAATCGGAGTACGTCGATAACCGAATTATCACGGACGAAGCCAAGGGGATTTTCCATGACATGGACGCCAACGGCGATGGACGGCTCACCGCCGGGGAACTCGAGGGCAGTGGCAGGTGGAAGGACAGGGCGCTTGTACAAGAGGTGTTCAAGTCGCTGGTCACGGATGGCAACGGCGAACTCGTGATCCCCAAGTCCCTCCGGGTCTGGGGGCGCTGGGCCAGGAGCCAAGCCGGCCGTTGACGCTGGCTGGCCGCCACGATCGCGGGTTGCCTTGGCCAAGCGCGGCCGCTAGGTTTCCTGCGGCTTATGGCAGTTCCCATGAAGAAGATTGTTTTTTCCGCTTTGTTCCTCGCGACCGCGTCTGGCCTTTTGGCGGGCGACTGGCCGCAATGGCGCGGTCCCAACCGCGACGGCGTCAGCCGCGAGACCGGCCTGTTGCAGGCTTGGCCAAGCGCCGGGCCGAAGCGGCTTTGGCTGAGCCGTGACATCGGCATCGGCTACTCGGCACCGTCGGTGGCCAAGGGCAGGTTGTTCATTCTCGGGACGAAGGATGGCCAGGAGCAGTTGTTCGCCAAGGAGGCCAAGGGTGGCCGGACGCTTTGGACGGCCGCGCTGGGCGGCATCCTCAGCAACAACTGGGGGGACGGGCCGCGCGGGGCGGCGACGGTGGACGGCGACCGGGTTTATGCGCTCGGGGCGGAGGGCGGGTTGATCTGCGCCAAGGTCTCGGACGGCACGGTGCAATGGCGGGCGGACCTGGTGGAGGATCTCGGCGGGAAAGCGCCGAACTGGGGCTACACCGAGTCGGTGTTGGTGGACGGCGACCGGGTGATCTGCACGCCGGGCGGCCGGCGCGGCACGCTGGCGGCGCTCGACAAAAAAACCGGCGAGTTGCTCTGGCGCAGCGGCGACTGGGCGGACGGGGCGCAGTACGCCTCGGTGATGCCGGCGATGCTCAACGGCCAGCGGCAATACATCCAACTGACACAAAAAACCTTGGCCGGAGTCTCCGCCAGCGACGGGTCGGTGCTGTGGCGCAATGCCTGGCCGGGGCGCACGGCGGTCATTCCCACGCCGATCCTTCACCGCAACGAGGTTTACATCTCCTCCGGGTATGGTGTCGGCTGCCGGAAGATCACCGTCGGGGCCGGCCACCGGGTCACGGAGGTGTACTCGAACAAGTACATGAAAAATCAACATGGCGGGGTGCTGCTGCTCGATGGCCACCTTTACGGCTATTCCGACGGGCGCGGGTGGACCTGCCAGAACCTGCGGAGCGGCGACGTGGTCTGGGATTCCAAAAAACTGGGCAAGGGCTGCGTCGTTTACGCTGACAACCGGCTGTATTGCCTTGCGGAAAGTTCCGGGACGGTGGCGCTGGCCGCGGCCGATACCGGCGGCTGGGAGGAGCACGGGCGGTTCGAGCTCGAGCCGCAGACGGAGCTTCGCAAGCCGTCCGGCCGGGTCTGGACGCATCCGGTCGTGGCCAACGGCGTGCTGTATCTGCGCGACCAGGAGCTGCTCTTTGCATTTGACGTCCGGGCACGGTAGGCACCCTTGGCCAATCGCGGAGGTTGACAAGCCGGCCCGGCGGGGACAGTTTCCCCGCCGACCCGATGAGTGGGAAACGCGCTTTCCCAAAGCCGGCCCTTGGCCAAGCGCGGCAGCGAAAGGAAAAACGTATGAACAAAACGACAACGACAAGACGCAGTTTTCTCAAATCCTCACTGGCCACCGGTGCCGCGGCGCTGGTTTGCGGCACCAAGGGACAGGCCAAGGTGCTCGGCGCGAATGACCGGCTCCGCATCGCGGTGGCCGGATTGAACGGGCGTGGCGGCAGCCACATCAACGGCTGGCTGGGCCAGAAGAACGTGGAGATCGCCTACCTCGTCGACCCGGACGAGCGGGCGGTTGACCGCAAAATGAACGAGGTCCGCCGGAAGACCAACGGCCAGTTCAACACCAAGGGCGTGGCGGACATCCGCGAGGCGCTGGCCGACAAGTCGGTGGACGCCATCTCGATCGCCACGCCGAACCATTGGCACTCGCTGATGACGATCTGGGGCGCGCAGGCCGGCAAGCACGTTTACGTCGAGAAACCGATGAGCCACGACGTGTACGAGGGCCGCGTGGCGGTCGAGGCACAAAAGAAATACGGCGTCGTCATCCAGCACGGCACGCAGCAGCGCAGCAGCGCGGGCGTCGCCGGGCTGCACGAGGCCATCAACGCCGGCAAGTTCGGCAAGCTGAAAATTTCGTACGGCTACTGCTGCAAGCCGCGCGGCGGCATCGGGTTCAAGAGCCCGTCCGCCCCGCCGCCGCACCTGGACTGGAACCTGTGGCGCGGTCCGGCCGTGATCGACACCTACCACGACAACTACGTCCACTACAACTGGCACTGGTTCTGGGAGACCGGCAATGGCGACCTGAACAACCAGGGCACGCACCAGCTCGACGTCGCGCGCTGGGCGATGGATCCGTCGCTGACGAATCCGGTCCGCGCGATGGCCATCGGCGGCCGTTTCCAGTGGGGCGACCAGGGCGAGACGCCGAACACGATGTTCGGAATCGCCGAGTACCCGAATGGCCAGACGCTGTTCTTCAACGTGCGCAACGTGAACTACAACGGCTACCAGCGCCAGGTGGAGAACGAGTATTACTTTGAGGATGGCGGCCGAATCGTCCGCAACCACTACTACGCCAAGGGCAGCGACAAGGGCGAGAAGCTCAGCATCCCGGGCGGCAAGGTGACCCCGGGCGGCAACTGGGGCAGCTTCATTGCCGCCTGCCGTGCAGGCGACCCCAGCATGGCCAACGGCAACGTGTACGATGCCCATTACGGCTGCGTGGCCGGGCACCTGATGAACAACTCGTATCGCCTCGGCAAGAGCATGCCGTTCAACGCCAAATCGGGGCGGTTCGGCGACAACAAGGATGCGTACGAGCATTTCATGAAGCTGCACAGCGTCATGAGCGACGGCGTGAAAGTGCCGGAGGATGGCTCCAACTACGTGATCGGCCCCTGGTTGACGTTCGATGCGGACAAGGAAATCCACACCGGCGCCCACGCCGCCGAGGCCAACGTGTTGTTGAAGGATTACAACCGGCGCGGATTCAGGGTGCCGCGCGCCAGCAAGGTCTGACTTCGCGGCAACGGTTTCATCGGCTTGGCCAAGCGGCGTGTCCGCTTGGCCAAGTGTGTTTTAATCGACGGAGATCAGCCGGAAGAAGCCCGGCGTGGCGGTGGTCTTGACCGGGATCGTCTCGGAGCCCGAGCCGGAGACGGCCTTGTACGGTTCCCAGCTTGAGAGGTCGCTTGACGACTGGATCATCCATTGGCCCGAGCCGGTGTTGTAGTGAATGACAATGCCTCCGCTTGGGCTGAGCCGGATGGCCATTTGGGAACCCACTTCCGCGGTTTGGCCCCGGTGGGTGTGCTGGGCGTTTTGGCCGAACATCGGCCAAGCGGAGTCCGCCGGGCCGGAGCCGGAGGTCTTGAAGGTGTACAGCTTGCCGTCGTTCGAGCCGAAGTGGACAAACCCATCGCGCCCGATCACCGGAGAGGACTCGATCGAGGCCCCGGTCTTGAACGTCCAGCGGATGGCGCCGCTCCGGCCGTCCAGCGCGTAGAAGTTCTTGTCCCACGAGCCGATGTAAACGGTGCCATCACTCCCGACCGCCGGTGAGGAGAAGACGGGGTTTGCGGTGGCGAACTTCCAGAGCAGCGCGCCGTTGGCTCCCTTCACGGCGTAGACGTTGTGATCCCACGAGCCGAAGTAGACGGTGCCGTCCGGCCCGATGGCGGGTGAGGAGTCGACGTCGCCTCCGGTCTTGAACGCCCATTTTTTCGCGCCACTCTTCCCTATAAGGGCGTAAAGATGGTCGTCCCATGAGCCGACGTAAACGGTTCCGTCGCCTCCAATGGCGGGTGACGAATCGACATCGCCCCCGGTTTCGAATGCCCAAAGCTTGCTGCCGGTGCGGGCATCGAGCGCGTACACTTTCTTGTCGCCGGAGCCGAAGTAAACGATGCCGTCGCCGCTGACGGCGGGGGAGGAATTGATTTTGCCCCCGGTCTTGAAGGCCCATTTTTTTGCGCCGGTTTTTCCGTCCAAGGCGTAAAGGTGGCTGTCCCAAGAACCGGCGTAAACCGTGCCGTCCGGCCCGATCGCCGGGGAAGATTTGACGCAGTCCCCGGTCGTAAACTCCCACTTTTTGGATCCCCGTTCTCCGTCAAGGGCATAAATCTTCTTGTCCATCGAGCCAAAATAGACCGTCCCGTCCGGGCCGATGGACGGGGTGGATTCGATGCTGCCGCGGGCGCTGAACCCCCATTTCACGATCCGGTTATTGCTGTCAATGGCTCGAACAGTTCCGCTCTGGTCTCCTTCGTAAAGCATGCCATCTCTCCCAATGGCCGGGGATGTCCGGATGCGGGCGCCCGTATTGAATTCAGCCAGCTTTTTCCCGGGCTGCATCGAGGCGAGGGGATCGGTCTTGTGACTAAAAATCTCGTCCCAGTCATTTAGGCCATCGTTGTCCGTGTCCCGGCGAAGTGGATCAGTCTTATGCTGCGTCAACTCGTCGCCGTCGCCGAGTCGATCCCCGTCGGTGTCCGCGATGGACGGCTTGGTCTTGTGCTTGTTGATTTCCTCGAAGTCCGTCAGCCCGTCCCGGTCGGTGTCCGCGCTTCGGGGGTTCGTGCGGTGCGTATTGAGTTCGGCGGCGTCCGCCAAGCCGTCGGAGTCGGAATCCTCATCGCCGTCGAGGATGCCATCGCTGTCGGTGTCGGCAACAAGCGGATCGGTGCCAAGGGTGTTCAATTCGACTCCGTCGTCCAGACGATCGCCATCGGTGTCTGCTGACTTAGGATCAGTCTTGTGGGTGTTCAACTCGGCGTAGTTGGTGAGGGTGTCCTGGTCGAGATCCTCATTTCCATCACGGACTCCATCCTCGTCTGTGTCTGCGTTCGTTGGGTTGGTGCCAAGCTGGATCTCCTCGGGGTCGGTCAACCCGTCACGGTCTGTATCGACCAGGGTGGGATCGGTCTTGTGGAGCTTGATTTCGTCGGTGTCAACGAGGCCATCTCCGTCGGTGTCCGTCAGGTGTGGGTTGGTTTTATAAAGATTAATTTCGGTGCCGTCACTTAAGCCGTCCCCGTCTGTATCATCGATAACCGGGTTGGTTTTATGGACATAGATTTCATCCGCATCAGAGAGACCGTCCGAGTCGGAGTCCTCGTCACCGTCAATGATCCCATCGCCATCGGAGTCCCGGGTCAGCGGTTTAGTTCCCAGGACATTAACTTCGACACCGTCATTGAGCCCATCGTTGTCGGTATCTGCGACTCTTGGGTCGGTTTTGTGGATTGGCCCCGTGCGATCCCGTATGTTTTCTAGTTCCTCCACATCCGATATTCCGTCCGAGTCGGAGTCTTCAAGGGGATCAATGGTTCCATCGCCGTCAGAATCGGAGTTCAACGGATCGGTGCCCAGGATGTTCACCTCGGAGCCATCATCGAGGCTATCCTGGTCGGTATCTGCCGAATTGGGGTCGGTTTTGTGGATGTTGACTTCATCGCTGTCACTGAGGCCGTCCTGATCACTATCATCGAGTGAAGGATCGGTTTTGTGGATGTTGATTTCATCGCCGTCTGTCAGCCTGTCCCCATCAGTATCTTCCAGCAACGGATCGGTTTTTAGACGAACCTCCTGCGAATCATCCAGGCCGTCATTGTCGGTGTCCGCCTTTGTTGGATCGGTTTTGTAGCTGTTTAACTCAACGAGGTTGGCCAGTCCGTCTGAGTCGGCATCCTCGTCGCCGTCCAGAAACCCATTTCCGTTGCTGTCTTTTTTCAGCGGATCGGTGTGCAGGAGGAGTTGCTCAATCCCATCGCTTAAATGGTCTCCATCAGTATCGGCCACCAAAGGATTGGTAGAATATTTTTTCAATTCATCGGAGTCGGTTAACCCGTCCGAGTCGGTATCTTCATCGCCATCAGGAAATCCATCCTTGTCCGTATCGGCAATTTTCGGGTTGGTGCCCAAATGGATCTCGCTGCCGTCAAGCAGTGAATCGTTGTCTGAGTCCGCATCCAAGGGATCGGTCTTGTGGATGTACAGCTCATCGAAGTTGGTGAGTCCGTCCTTGTCGGCGTCTTCATTTCCGTCGAGCACGCCATCCCCGTCGGTGTCGGCATTTGAGGGGTCGGTGCCTAGGACGTTCACCTCAGCCCCATCGCTGAGGCTGTCCTTGTCGGTGTCCGCCAAGACCGGTGCCGTGCCGTGCTTGTTGAGTTCATCTGAGTTCGGCAGGCCGTCGGAATCGGAGTCTTCGTCCCCGTCACTGATGCCATCGTTGTCGGAGTCCTGATCCAGCGGATTGGTATGCAGGACATTCACCTCGACGCCGTCACTGATACCGTCCCCGTCAGTGTCCATCATGGCGGGATTGGTCTTCAGACTGATTTCCTCGCCGTCGTTGAGGCCGTCCCGGTCAACATCCGCGACCTTGGGCATCGTGCCGTACAGATCCAGTTCATCCGCGTCGGAGAGGTCATCGGCGTCGGTATCCTCGTTACCATCGATCGTTCCATCGCCGTCCGTATCGGCTAGCAGGGGATTGGTGTTTAGGACATTCACTTCCGTCCAGTCGCTCAGGCGGTCTTCATCCGTGTCGGCGGAGAAGGGATCGGTCTTCAGGGTGACCTCCTGTCGGTCATTCAACCCGTCGCCGTCAATATCCGCCTCGAAAGGATCGGTGTGGTGTACGTTGAGTTCATCCGCGTCTGACAGGCCATCGGAGTCGGAATCCTCCCTGCCGTCACTCGTTCCGTTGCCATCGGAATCCTGAACGAGCGGGTCGGTTTTCAGGACGTTCAACTCATCACTGTCGTTCACCTCATCCTGATCCGTGTCCGCCGCCTTGGGATCGGTCTTATGGACGATGATTTCATCCACATCCGAGAGGCCGTCTAAGTCTGAGTCCTCATCCCCATCATCAATCCCATCGCCATCGGAATCACGGGATAGAGGATTGGTGCCCAGAATATTAACCTCAACGCCGTCGCTGAGTCCGTCGTTGTCGGTATCGGCCTCTGTGGGATCGGTTTTATGAATCGGCCCAATGCGGTCCCGGATGTATTTGAGTTCCTCAACATCCAGTATCCCGTCGGAGTCGGAGTCCTCCAACGTATCCACGGTGCCGTCGCCGTCGGAGTCAATCTCCAGCGGATTGGTTTTGAGGATGACCAACTCGACATAGTCGCTGAGCCAATCCCCGTCGGTGTCCTTGCTTGCTGGGTTGGTGTTGTGGGTATTCAGTTCCTCCAGATTGGTAAGGCCATCCGAGTCGGTGTCTTCGTCGGCGTCAATGGTGCCATCCCCGTCGGAGTCCTGAGCCAGCGGATCTGTTCCCAGGACATTTACCTCGACGCCATCATCCAGTCCGTCCTTGTCGGTGTCGGGAAAAGAGGGGTGGGTTTGAAGGCTGATTTCCTCGCCATCGGTCAACCCGTCCTGGTCCGTGTCGGCCACCTTGGGGGCTGTGCCGTACTTGTTGAGTTCTTCCGCATCCGAAAGACCGTCGGTATCGGTGTCTTCGTTTCCGTCAAGGGTGCCATCCCCGTCAGAATCCTTCACGGAAGGGTTGGTGCCCACCACATTCACTTCGATTCCGTCGCCGAGGCCATCGTTGTCAGAGTCGGCCACCAGCGGATCAGTGCTGAAGATATTCACTTCAATTCCGTCACTCAATCCGTCCTCATCGGAGTCTGCCACGATTGGGTTGGTTTTGAAGATGTTGGCCTCCTCTCCATCGCTCAATCCGTCCAGATCAGTATCGGCCACCTTGGGATCGGTCTTGTGGGAGTTCAATTCCTCCCCGTCATTCAGTCCGTCTCCGTCCGTGTCCGCTGATGTTGGGTTGGTTTCATGGACATCCAGTTCATTCGCGTTCGACAGGCTGTCGGAGTCAGCGTCCTCGTTACCGTCAATTATTCCATCCCCATCCGTGTCCTGAATGGAAGGATTGGTGCCGAACACGTCTATCTCGACCCGGTCGTTCAGTCCGTCTTCGTCGGAGTCCGTGACGGCAGGATTGGTGGAGTGAGAGTTGATCTCATCGCCGTCGCTTAGCCCGTCTCCGTCCGTGTCCGAAACCCTGGGATCTGTAAAGTGCACATTGGCCTCATCGGCATCACTCAACCCATCGGAATCAGTGTCCTCATTACCGTCAACAGTTCCATCCCCATCCGTGTCCTGAACCAACGGGTTTGTATGCAAAACATTCACTTCAACCCCGTCAGGAAGGTTATCCTTGTCGGTGTCGCTCGCTGTAGGATCGGTTTTGTGTGTGTTGATTTCCTCGCCGTCACTCAGGCCGTCCTCATCCATATCCGCAAAGATTGGGTTGGTTTGATGGATATTGAGCTCGCTCGCATCATTCAGGCCGTCCAAGTCGGAGTCCTCGTCTCCATCTTGGATGCCGTCTTCATCGGAGTCTTCAGTCAGCGGACTCGTGCCGAGCAAATTCACTTCGATCCCATCATCAAGTTCATCCCCGTCCGTATCAGTTTTGGAAGGGTCGGTGGCATGTGTGTTGATTTCATCACCATCACTCAGACCGTCCTGATCCGTGTCCGCCACATTTGGATTGGTGTCATGGAGGTTGAGTTCCTCTGCATCATTCAGGCCGTCTGAGTCGGAGTCCTCGTCGCCATCAATTATTCCATCCCCATCCGAGTCCTGGATCAGCGGATTAGTGCCGGTAACGTGCAGTTCATCAGAATCACGCAGACCGTCTCTGTCAGTGTCAGAGAGAGAGGGATTTGTGGCATGTGTGTTTATTTCCTCCCCGTCACCGAGGCCGTCCTTGTCGGTGTCCGCCACCTTGGGATTCGTGTTATGGGCATTGAGTTCAGCTGCATCACTCAGTCCGTCAGAGTCGGAATCCTCTTCTCCATCAATGACTCCATCCCCGTCGGAGTCTTTGACCAATGGATTCGAATCGAGTACAGTCACTTCAATTCCATCACGGAGGCCGTCCCTGTCTGTATCCGGCTCCAACGGATTGGTTTTGTGTGTGTTGATTTCCTCCCCGTCACTAAGGCCGTCCTTGTCGGTATCCACCACCTTGGGATTGGTTTGGTGTGTATTGACTTCCCGTGAATCATTCAAGCCGTCGGAATCGGAATCTTCCTCACCGTCATGCGTGCCATCCCCGTCTGAGTCGTTGACCAAAGGGTTCGTGTCAAACAGGCTCACCTCAACCCCGTCCTGGAGTCCGTCCTTGTCCGTGTCGGCTTCCATGGGGTCGGATTCATGGATGTTGATTTCCTCCCCGTCGCTGAGTCCGTCCTGATCGCTGTCTGGCAACTTGGGGTTGGTGCCGTATTTGTTCAACTCCAGTGAGTCGCTCAAGCCGTCAGCATCATTGTCTTCGTTTCCGTCGGTTATTCCATCCCCGTTGGTATCGTCCTCCAACGGGTTTGTCTTCATGACAAGAACTTCAATTCCGTCGCTGAGTCCGTCCTTGTCGGAGTCAACGATGGAGGGGCTGGTTTTGTGGATGTGAATTTCCTCGCCATCGCTCAAGCCATCCCGGTCGCTGTCCCACACGGTCGGGGCGGTGCCGGTTTTGTTGAGTTCGTAAGCGTCGCTGAGGCCGTCCATGTCGGAGTCTTCATCGCCATCGATGATACCATCCCCATCAGAATCCTGAATCAACGGATCAGTTCCCAGCACGGTAATTTCAACGCCGTCGCGGAGGCCGTCCTCGTCCGTATCAGCTTTCAGGGCGTTGGTAGTGTGGGTGTTGACTTCCTCTCCATCATTCAGGCCATCGCGGTCGGTATCGGCCCTTTTGGGATCTGTTTTTTTATCGTTGAGTTCGTCTGCATCACTCAGGTCATCGGAGTCGGAGTCCTCGTCGCCGTCGATTGTTCCGTTCCCATCGGTGTCTTGCTTCAGTGGATCGGTTGCAAGTATTCGCGTTTCATCTCCATCGTTGAGTTTATCCCCATCCGTGTCCGCCGCCTTGGGGTTGGTTTGGTGGACGTAGGATTCAGCGTAGTCACTCAGTCCGTCGGAGTCGGAATCCTCGTCACCGTCTGTCGTGCCATTCCCATCTGTATCTTTTGACAAGGGGTTTGTGCCGAGGACACTCACCTCGACTCCGTCGTTGAGCCCGTCATTGTCACTATCCGCAACCAAGGGTTTGGTACCATGTACGTTCAGTTCGTCCGCATCACTCAGTCCATCAAAATCGGAGTCCTCATCCCCATCGCCGATGCCGTCTTCATCAGAGTCCGCAGTCGATGGGTTTGTGCCGAGAATACGCACCTCATTCGAATCGCTTAACCCATCGTTGTCGGTATCCGCCGAGTTTGGGTTGGTTTTTTGAATATTGAGTTCTTCGGAATCGGTAATCCCATCCCCATCGGTGTCGGAAAGGAGAGGGTTGGTTGCGTGAATTTCAACCTCGTCACCGTCACTGATATTGTCGCCATCGGTGTCACCGATGACAGGGCTTGTGCCAAACCGTTTCAACTCATCCCCGTTCGAGAGCCCGTCGGAGTCGGAGTCCTCGTCTCCATCAATGATGCCATTCCCGTCGGTATCTGCCCTCAATGGGTTCGTCCCAATGACGATCACCTCGATTCCGTCGCTGAGCCAATCCTGATCGGTGTCCGCCACTTTGGGGTCGGTTTTGTGGATATAAAGCTCTTCCCGTTCAGTGAGGCCATCGAAGTCAAAGTCCTCGTCGCCGTCAATAATCCCATCCCCATCCGAGTCTGGAACAAACGGGTTGGTGCCAACGATTTGCAATTCGTCAGGGTCGCTCAGGCCGTCCTTGTCCGTGTCTGTGATTGAGGCGTCGGTCTTATGGACGTTGATTTCCTCTCCGTCATCCAGTCCATCCTGATCGGTGTCTGCCATCTTGGGATCGGTATTGTGAATGTTCAGTTCATCGGCATCGTTCAATCCGTCCGAATCGGAGTCTTCATCTCCGTCGTTGATTCCGTTGTTGTTCGTGTCAGCCTGCGTTGGCTCAGTGCCATGTTGCAGTTCCTTGCCGTCGCTTAGGCCGTCCCGGTCCGTGTCCGCTGACTTGGGATCGGTCTTGTGAATGTTGATTTCATCCGCGTCTTTGAGGCCGTCGGAATCCGTGTCTTCATCGCCGTCTATCACGCCGTCGCCATCGGAGTCTGTTACCAGCGGCTCGGTGCCAAGGACGCGCACTTCATCCGCATCCCTCAACCCATCCCCATCGGTATCGACATTGAGCGGGTCGGTGCCAAGGACATCTATTTCAAACCCATCACGCAACCGATCCTCGTCAGTGTCGGCTGTTTTAGGATCAGTACCGTGAATGTTGATTTCGACATTGTCCGACAAACCGTCGGAGTCTGAGTCTTCGTCGCCATCGGCAGTGCCGTTTCCATCGGAATCTGCCTTAAGAGGATTGGTGTTGTATCTCACTTCGTCCCCGTCGTTTATGTTGTCCTGATCGGTATCCGACACTAATGGGTTGGTGTTGTGGAGGTTGATCTCATCCAGATCTCTCAAACCGTCGGAGTCCGAGTCTTCGTCCCCGTCGTTGACACCGTTCCCGTTGGAATCCATTTGCAACGGGTTGGATCCGTATTTCACCTCATCGTTGTCGTTCAACCCATCCTGATCGGTGTCCACTATCTTTGGGTTTGTTTTGTGGACGTAAATCTCGTCGCCGTCGTTCAGGCCGTCCTGATCTGAATCGGGCGAGTTCGGGTCGGTCTTGTGATGCTTGAACTCATCGGTGTCAACGAGCCCATCCTTGTCGGTGTCCGGGAGGAAGGGGCTGGTTTTTAATGTGTTCACTTCGATGCCGTCGATCAATCCATCCCCGTCCGTGTCATCTATCACCGGGCTGGTGCCGAAGAGATTGACTTCATCCGCATTGCTGAGACCGTCGTCATCGATGTCCTCGTCCCCATCGATGATCCCATCCTGATCTGTGTCCGCGTTCAGCGGATCCGTTTTCAGCACGTTCACTTCCGCGCCATCACTCAACCAATCTTCGTCCGAATCGGCAGTTCGAGGATCCGTCTTTTCCGTGTGAATTTCATCGTAATTGGAGAGGCCGTCAAAATCCAAATCCTCGTCCCCGTCACTGATGCCATCCCCGTTTGAATCGCCGCTCAAGGGGTTGGTGGACAAAATGTTTACCTCGATCCAGTCATTCAGGCTGTCCCCGTCGCTGTCGGCCTCGAGAGGATTGGTTTTGAGGGCAACTTCCTCGCCGTCACTCAAGCCGTCTCCGTCGACATCCACCCTGTTTGGGTTGGTGCCGATCGTGATTTCATTGCCATCCGTTAATCCGTCATTATCCGTGTCGGCCACCTTGGGGTCAGTTTGGTGAATGTTGAGTTCATTCGCATCCGACAAACCGTCGGAGTCCGTGTCTTCGTCGCCGTCTATAATTCCATCCCCGTCGGAGTCTTCAAACAGCGCGCGTGTGCCAAGCACATTCAACTCATCCGAATCGCTCAACCCATCCCCGTCGGTGTCGGCCGCCATCGGATTCGTGTTGAAGGTGTTGATTTCCTCAACGTCACTCAGGCCGTCGGAGTCGGAATCCTCATCCCCGTCATCGATCCCGTCTCCATCTGAGTCCCTGGCCGACGGGTCTGTATTGAGTATGTTGACTTCATCAGGATCACTTAATCCGTCCTTGTCACTGTCCGCCAGGGAGGGATTGGTTCCGAGGGTGATTTCCTCCCCGTCCTCCAGGCCGTCTCCGTCAGAGTCCGTCTTAACCGGGCTGGTGCCGTGAACCCATACTTCGACATCGTCATCAAGGCCATCCCCGTCACTGTCCGCGTTTAAAGGATCGCTTTTGAGCACGTTGATCTCAAGCCCGTCGTTGAGGGTGTCCTTGTCGGAGTCTGCCCTTTTGGGATCCGTCTTGTGAATTGTCAGCTCGTCCCCGTCACCCAGTCCGTCCAGATCGCTGTCGAACACGTGGACATTGGTGTGGTGGGTGTACAGTTCACCCGCATCCGTCAACCCGTCCGAATCCGAGTCCTCATCCCCGTCGATAATTCCATCTCCGTCCGAGTCCAGGAGAGTTGGATTTGTATCCAGCAGGGTCACCTCAACCCCGTCAAGCAGTCCATCCTCGTCGGTGTCGCTTTTCGCGGGGTTTGTCTTGTGGATGGTGATCTCATCCCCATCAACCAGGCCGTCCTGGTCGATATCTGCGACCGTGGGATTGGTGTGATGCACGTTCAGTTCCTCCGCGTCCGTCAACCCGTCGGAGTCGGAGTCCTCATCCCCGTCACTGGTTCCGTCCCCGTCCGTGTCTTTCTCGGACGGATTCGTGCCGATGATCCGCACTTCATCGGAATCACTGAGCCCGTCCCCGTCGGTGTCGGCCTCGGTGGGGTTGGTGTGATGGATGCGGACCTCGGCCCCATCCTCAAATCCGTCTGCGTCGGTATCCGCCACCCGGGGATCCGTGAGATGTAGGTTAAGCTCTTGGGCGTTTGTTAACTCATCAGAGTCGAGATCCTCATCCCCATCGATCGTTCCGTTTCCATCCGAGTCCTGCTCGACTGGATTTGTGTTGGTGACCTTCAACTCGTCGGAGTCATTCAACTGATCGTTGTCGGTATCGGCCGTGAGAGGGTTGGTGCCATGTATTTTGACTTCCTCCCCGTCGCTCAATCCATCCTTGTCGGAGTCGACAGTGTTGTGACCGGTGTTGCGGATGTTTAGTTCATCGGCATCCGACAGGCCGTCGCCGTCGGTGTCCTCGTCGCCATCAATGATTCCGTCTCCATCAGTATCGTTGTTCAGCGGGTCGGTTCCCACAACATCCACTTCGACTCCATCACCCAGTTGATCCAGGTCACTGTCTGGCGCCTTGGGGTTGGTTTGGTGAGTGTTGAATTCCTCTGCGTCGCTCAACCCGTCGGAGTCGGTGTCCTCGTCGCCGTCCAAGATCCCATCCCTGTCGGAATCGTGATTCAACGGGTTGGTGCCCAGCACGAACACTTCATCGCCATCCTTTAGCCCATCCAGATCCGTGTCGGGCTCGGAAGGGTTGGTCTTTAGATCGACCTCATTCCGGTCATTCAACCCGTCCAGATCCGTGTCACTCGCCAGGGGATCGGTCTGGTGCGTGCTGATCTCAGCGCCGTCACTAAGGCTGTCTCCGTCCGTATCGGCCGCGTTGGGATCCGTTTTGTGGACGTTGATCTCGGCGGTGTCATCGAGTCCGTCCGCATCGGAGTCGGCCAGGAGGGGATCGGTTTTGTGGACGTTGACTTCGTTGCCGTCACTCAGGCCGTCCCCATCGGTGTCCGCGACCAAAGGGCTGGTGCCGAGCAAATTGAGTTCAACCGCGTTCGACAACCTGTCGCCGTCAGAATCCTCATCACCGTCATCGACCGTGTCGCCATCGCTGTCCTTGTTCAGTGGATCCGTGTTCAGGACGTTCACCTCCATGCCGTCGCTGAGCGAGTCCCCATCCGTGTCAACCCGCTCCATGTTGGTCCGGTGGATGAACACCTCATCCCAGTTGGTCAGGGCATCCCCGTCCGAGTCCTGCGGCTTTTCCAGTTCATGCAGGGCGGACAACTCGGCGCCACTTAACGCGCGCCGGTAAATGCGGATGTCATCCAGCTCTCCCGTCCATGAGTTGGGGTCTTGATCCCCCTCCCGTTTTTTCTCCCTGCCGCCGAAGAAGATGCCTTTGCCGTTGATCGGCAGGGTGGTCTTCCTACCGGCGACGGGCTGGTTGTTGAGCAGCAGAGACACCGCGTCGTTTTCCCGGATCAGGATGACGTGATGCCAATAATCCAGGGGCATCTCCATTGCGGCGTTCCCAAGGATGTTCCCAAAGACAAGCCTTCCCCCGATGTAGCATTCGGGTACCGGCCGGCCTTGCTTCCATTTGTCCAGCGACAACTCAAACCCATTGACCGTGTCACTCGCAAAGAGAATCTTGCGCGACCCTTTTTTGTGAAGGCCATCCAACCTGGCCCAGATCGAGATGGTGAAATCCGTGTTTCCCGACAGGAAGTTGTCACGGTCTTCCAGCGACAAATTATCATCGACGAGCCGGGCGGCTTTTACCGGCCGCACGTTGCGGTCGAAGCCGAAGACCTCTTCCGTCCTCGTGGGCGTCAGGTGATTCCCGTTGCCGCTCCTGTCGAGGGTGGTTCCGTTGAAGGGGTAATGCCCGATCAGTCCATCGTTCAGGTCGATGTCGTCCGGTGTCTGGGCGTGGCCGGTCGATGGAAGTGCACAGAGCAATAACAACAAAAGGCCAATTGTTTTGGCAACATCGTTCATCATTATTTCGATTGTTTCTGTCCGACCCGGGTACACCGTTGTCCGGTCTTTGTGTCTGTTTGGTTTTCGTGCACGGACATACGTCGACGTTCTCAATTTCGTCAGAAACCGCAAAAACTTTAACAATTATTCAGAATCCATCCAGCGCCGGGGTGTGTTGACGGGGGCGTGGCCCGGAATGTGCTAAAGAATCCACCGTTTCTGCCGATATGGCAACTGCGATGATGTGCAACCGTCCCGGCGGTTTTCCTGATTCATGACAATTTGTTCCAAAACAGCTCGTGTGTCGCCTCTGCTGGTTTTCTGGCTGCTGATCCAGTTGCCGGGGTATGGCAGTGCCCCGCTTGAATGGACGTTTACCACGGTGTCCCGCACGGTCTGGAGCAAGGGGGAAATCACGGCCTCCCCCTCCGTGGGGCGCAACGGTCTGGTTTATTTCGGCGCAAAAGACCACACGTTCTATGCCGTCGACTCGGCCAAGGGCAAGGGGGCGTGGAAATACCGGACGCACGGGGCCATCTCCTCCTCGGCGGCCATCGACGGAAACTCGATCGTTTATTTCGGCTCGGAGGACAGCCAAGTCTACGCGCTCGACGGGGCCAAGGGCGGGCTGGTCTGGAAATTTGAGACCGGCGGCAAGGTGCGCTCCTCCCCGGCATTGAGCAACCTTGGCATCCTGTATGTGGGCTCGGATGACAAGAATGTCTACGCCCTCGAAACGGCCGGCGGCACCAAGCTGTGGAAATTCACCACCGGCGGCAAGGTCTCCTCCTCGGTGGCACTTGCCGAGGGCTTGGCCATTTATTTCGGCTCGGAGGACGGCTTTGTCTACTCGCTGGATGCCGACACCGGGGAAAAAATCTGGGCCTACAGGACAGGGGCCGCTGTGACGGCCTCCCCCGTGATCGGCCACAACAACTCGATCCTCGTCGGCTCCGGGGACAATTATTTGTACTGCCTCAACGGCCGGACCGGCAGGCTGAAGTGGCGAACCTTCTTGAACGGCCCCATCCACTCCTCGGCGGCGATCGGCCCCTCCGGGAGAATCATCGTCGGGGGAGGGGACGACAAAATCTACCAGCTCAACCCGGTCGATGGCGGCATCGTCCGGCGGTACAAGGCGCGTGGCGCCATTGCCTCCTCCCCGGCCGTGGGCAATGACGGCATCCTCTACTTCGGGTCGAACGACCGCCGGGTGTACGCCGTGGAGTTGGACGGCGAAAAGGTCTGGTCTTACCAGACGAGCGGCAGGGTGGTTTCCTCGCCGGCGATCGGCCCGGATGGCGGGGTGTACGTCGGCTCCGAGGATCACAAGCTTTATGCCTTCAAGGCCAAGCCAAGCGGGGCCGCGCTTGGCCAAGCGCTTGGCCCGGCGCTTTCCTCCTGGCCGATGTTCGGCAAAAACAGCCGGCGCCTGCCCGGGTTGATCGAGCAGGCCAACACGGACGCGCCCCGCATCGTCTTTCAGCCCCGGACACAGACCCGGCCGCTTGGCCAACGGGCGGCGCTCATCGCCGAGGTCCACGGGCAGGGGCCGTTCGAATACCAGTGGCACAAGGACGGCCAGCCGCTCGCCGACCAAACGGAGGCCGTGCTGCATTTCGGGCAGGCGGTCCACGACGATTCCGGCGATTATTTCGTGAGCATCGAGAACCCGTTTGGGCTCACGCGCAGTTTTCCGGTCACCCTCACCATCACCAAGCCGCAGCCGGCGCAGATCGTGTTGAATCCGAAGCCGGTCAAGGCCGAGTACGGCCAGACCATCCAGCTCAAGGCCACCGCGAGGGGCTCTGGCACGGTCGAGTTCGTCTGGCAAAAGGACGGCCAGCCGCTGGACGCCGCACCGCCGGGCATCGAGATCCTGACCGACTACTCGCCGCTGGAGGGCTACTACTCCATCCTGACACTGCGCGCCCTGCGCACCGCCGACGAGGGGCTGTACAGCGTCGTGGCCTCCAACCCGTACGGCACGATGGAGAGCGCGATGGCCCGGGTCACCGTCGGCCCGTCGCGCCTGTTCCGGTATTCGAGCAGCCGGATCGAGGAGGATGGCTATTTCCGGATCGAGGCAGTCGGCCCCATCGGCCACGAGATCGTCGTCCAGGAATCGTCCGACTTCGTCCGGTGGCGGGACATGATGACCCTGCAGTTGAACAAGCCGGTGCCCGCGGCGGATCAACCGGACGACCAGTCCGAGCTCGGCACGGTGGAGTTGCGCCTGCCGGTGCTCCCGGTCGGCGACAATCTGGAGCAGAAAAAAGTCGAGATCGCTGTTCGGCTCAGCAAGCTGGCCATCGCAAACCGGATCAGCGTCGAGCAGGGCATCGAGGTCGATCCCGACAGCCTCGAGGTCGAGCTGATTTTCATCCTCTCGCGGGACGACACCCGGGAGCAGCAAATCCAACAGGGCTACCCCGTCGCCCCCGACCACCCAAGTGTCCTGAGACGGCTCGAGAAGGGCAACTTCTACCGCTTCAAGCTGGTGGAGGCATCCGCGCCCGCGCCCTAAACTTCCCACCCCATTTCCGGCCAAGCCGTTGGGCACGGGAGGGGCAAGTTCCACCTTGCCCCATTTTTTTATTTTCGATTGGGGACGAGGTGGAACTCGTCCCTCCCGGAGCTTGGCCAAGCCGTTGGCCACGGAGTAGGCTGCCGCTCGTGAACTTCATCCGGCTCGTTTTGTTTTTGCCCTTGGCCGTGTCTGCCGTGGCGGACGACTCCACCGCTTGGCCAAGCTACCGCGCCGGGATGGGCCGCGCCGGTTTCTCAAGCCAGGCGCTCGCCTTTTCCGCGACCGAGACGTGGCGACGCGACCTGCCGGCACCCAGCCCGGCGTGGACCACCCCGGCCCGGCGTAGCTACTGGCAGCAACTCGACGGCATACAGCCGCGCGTGACCGGCGACTGGGCCAACCACGCGATTGCCGACGCTTCCCGCGTTTGGCTTGGCTCCAGCGCGGACGACACCGTCCGCTGTCTCGACGCCCACACCGGCGCGACGCAGTGGTCGTTCACGGCGGACGGCCCGGTGCGCTACGCGCCGGTGCTTGCGGGCGGGTGGCTGCTTTTCGGGAGCGACGACGGCTTCGTTTATTGTCTCGGGGCCGACACCGGCCGCTTGGCCTGGCGCGAGCGGCCTGGCCCGCGCGACTGGCGCATCCCCGGCAACGGCCGGACGATTTCGCCCCGGCCGGTGCGCACCGGCCTCGCCGTCGAC
>JACKQG010002554.1_pt1 | contig 23626 bp, 17 predicted proteins | sample 8237621 | NCBI WGS metagenome assembly JACKQG01 (sample SAMN15677084, study PRJNA649215) | marine metagenome | biome: marine; feature: Black Sea; material: saline water; isolation source: suspended particulate matter (SPM) from the Black Sea western gyre | collected 2013-06-09/2013-06-10 | depth... | reverse complement strand
ATACCAACTCACCACAATTTTGGCGACTCAGTTGCACTTATGAGTTGAATCCGCTAAATTAACAGATCCTTATTATTATTACAAATAATCCGTCATGTTTTGTAGATATTGAATGAACAGTTTTAGCTCAATCAATAGATTGAACATTATTAAATATAATGCTACAACAGATCACAGGAAAGTTGGGATAAACACTGTATTTTTTCCTTTTGTTGACATTTTGTGGCAATTTTGCACAATAACGGCTATACTAACCGACTTATTGATTATAGTTTTTTGGGAGTACGATATGAGAGCATCTGAAATGAATAAAGGCCAGACCGTCAAGATTGACGGCAAATTGTATGCGATAGTGGATTATCAGCACGTCAAGCTGGGCAAAGGCGGTGCGGTATATCAAACGAAGCTCAAGAGCCTGACCGACGGTACGATTCAAAATGTCCGCTTGCGCTCGGAGGAAAACGTCGAAGAGGCGTATCTGGACAAGAGAACGTATGAATATCTTTACTCGTCCGGCAGTGAGCACGTCCTGATGGATACCACGACCTACGACCAAATTAGTCTCGATGATGATGCATTTGGAGATGGTCAGAAATATCTTAAGCCGAACACCCAGTTGCAGGTAAGTATGTATGAGGGCAAGCCCATTATCATAACTCTGCCCAATACGGTGGATCTGGAAGTTACCGATACCCCCCCTGAGATTAAAGGTGCCACGGCGACAAATCAAAACAAGCCTGCAACCCTCGAAACCGGATTGGTAGTGCAGGTGCCGTCTTTTATTAAGCTTGGCGAACTTATCCGTGTCGATACCCGTACGGGCGAGTATCTAACGAGAGTAAAAGGATAACCAAATTCGAGGCGCGAAATTCTAAATAGGAAATTCATTCTTCGTATTAATACTACGTAGAACGGACAAATTCATATGTCTAAAATTCAAATGATAAAACCTGTTTTGAATATTTGAATTTTGAGATTGTTTCGGATTTAGATATTCGATATTCGGATTTTTCATTGTTATGTTTGAAATAATAAGCAAAATCCTGTTAAAAAGATTTGGGACGCGTGCTAAACGGCTTGGAAAAGCCTATGTAGAAGCCGCGCGTCCGGCAGAGCAGTTCGAGGAGCAGACGAAAAAGCTCGATGACGAGGCACTGAAGGCAAAGACCGCCGAGTTCAAGTCCGCTATAAAAGCCGGAACCAAGCCCGAGGATATCCTGCTTGAAGTCTTTGCAGTTGTTCGTGAAGCGGCAAGGCGAAATGTCGAGATGCGTCACTTTGACGTACAGCTTGCCGGTGGCAGAGTCCTTTACGAGGGTAAAATCGCCGAAATGGCTACCGGCGAAGGTAAAACTCTGGTAGCAACATTAGCGGCATATCTCGTCCATCTGACCGGAAGAAAGGTTCACATCGTTACTGTCAACGATTACTTAGCCAAGCGTGATGCGGAATGGATGGGGCCGGTCTATCGTGCTTTAGGTTTGACCGTAGGCGCCATTCAGGCGGACATGGACACTGGCGGTGACGAGCGGAAAAGCCAATATTCCTGCGATATAAATTACGGCACGAACAACGAGTTCGGCTTCGATTATCTTCGCGATAATATGAAGACGTCACTTGAACGGATGGTACAGGGGACGCTGCAATATGCGATAATTGACGAGGTCGATTCGATTCTGATTGACGAAGCCAGGACACCGCTGATTATATCCGGCCCAGCCTTCGATGATGTTACCAAATATAAAAAAGCCGACCAGGTTGCACGAAAGCTGCTCAGTCTGCAAAGCAACTACGACCGAATCAAAAGACAACTTGATGCGTCCGAGCGGGCGATAGCCAGTGCTCAGGGTGAGCTGTCCGACGCTAAGAAAGATAAGGACAGTGAGCGAATTGAAAAGGCCCGCAAGGCAATCGAAAAAAGCCAGAGCGAACACGAAGATGCCCAAGCCAGACTGGAAGGCGCTATACAATATTATGAAGTAGAATATGACAAAAAAGCGGTTAATCTTACACATGAAGGAGTGGGGGCCGCACAGGAAATAGCCGGAGTAGGTTCATTCTATACGGGGGCAAATAATGATTGGGATAAACTCATACGACAGAGTCTGCGGGCCCATGTAACTTTTGTGCGGGAGAAAGACTATGTTGTTATGGACGGTAAGGTTGTAATCGTTGATGAATTTACGGGCCGCTTGATGCAGGGGCGGCAGTGGTCAGACGGGCTGCACCAGGCGGTCGAGGCAAAAGAAGCTGTTGCCGTAAAAGAAGAGACTCAGACGCTGGCCACTATTACGCTACAGAACTTCTTCAAGCTCTACGAGCAGATAGCGGGAATGACCGGCACAGCCGCCACTGAAGGTGAAGAATTCATGAACATCTACAAACTCGATGTCGTCGTAATACCCACTAACAAACCCTGCATCAGAGACGACCAGGAAGATGCAATATATCAGTCGATACGCGAAAAAAATAACGCCATAGTTGAGCAGATAAATGAAGTCAGCGCATCCGGCAGACCTGTTCTTGTGGGGACGGTCAGTGTAGAAAAGAACGAGTCGCTGTCGGCGGCTCTTCAGAAAAGATTCGGTATTGAGCACGAATTGCTCAATGCCAAGCATCACGAAAGAGAAGCTCTTATTGTCGCCAAAGCCGGTCAGCAGCATAAAGGCCGGGACGGCACAATGCGCGGTAATATAACAATCGCAACGAATATGGCCGGAAGGGGTACGGATATTGTACTCGGGCCGGGAGTAGCAGAGCTTGGCGGACTGCACGTACTGGGCACAGAACGACATGAAGCCAGAAGAATTGATAATCAGCTCCGGGGACGAACAGGAAGGCAGGGTAACGCCGGCTCCACCCAGTTCTTCCTGAGCTTTGATGACGACTTAATGCGAATCTTCGCGCCTGAGTGGACTGTCAAAGCGCTTTCCTGGATAGGCTGGGAAGAGGGTCAGCCAATCTACCACAAGAGGATAAGCAAGGGCATCGAAAAGGCACAAAAGAAGGTTGAAGAGCGCAACTTCGAGGTACGCAAAAGCCTGCTGGAATACGATGAGGTGATGGACTACCAGCGGAAGATATTTTACTCGCGCAGGCGTGAGATCCTGGCCGGAAAAGGGCTTAAAAAAGTCATCCAGGAAATGATTCACTCTACAATCGCGATGAATTGTAAGGCCATGCTCGGCAAGGACTATCCTTATAAATGCATTTGTGAGTGGGCGAGAAGTAACCTCGGAATAGACCTGAAGCTTTCGGATATTGGCGGGGCAAAGGCAGATGAAATTGAACAACTAATAAAACAGCAGGCAAAGGACAATGCCTCCAATAATATATCACTTTCGATGGGTGAATATTTTGAGGACTATAGTGATCCGGGGACGTGGGACATTAGCGGACTGTGTAAATGGGCGATGAGTTCGTTCCAGGTCAGTCTCAGTTCCGGTAAAGTTAAGCATCAATCACCTGAAGAAATAGAAGAACAATTAATCGAAGCCGCCGCCGGTCAAATCGACAAAAAAGATTGTTCGCAATTAATCGAATTCCTTAAGGATGATTTTGCTTTAAACACCTTTGCCGAGTGGGCACGGGCCAAGTTCGATATAAAAATGGACATCTCAGAATTAGCAGAGAAAACCGAATCGCAAATCCGCGAACAGCTCAAAGAAAAAACGGCGGCTAAATATAAACAAAGAGAGATTGAGTATCCTGTTGAATTCGCGATGAATATGGTTTACGGTCCGCAGGGTGCTAATATATATGCGTTCGAGGCGCTGGCCGACTGGGCCAACAAAAAATATAATGCAGGCTTATCTGTCGAACGGATACAAAACAGCAAACCCCGCCACCTGCATACACAACTGCTCGAATTAAGTGAGAGCTTTTACAACGGGCAATTAGAGAAGGAGCTGGGCGGTAAAATCGGCAGTCTGAATACTACTGATTTATTGAATTGGGCGAATGAGAGATTCCAGTCCTCTTTCACTGAAGACGATCTGTCCGGCGATGGTTCGGAAGTCAAAGATAAGCTTTCTGAAGTTGCAAAAGAATTTTTACGCGCCGAGCTTAGCGACCTTGAAAAATATGTTTTGGTCCAGGTTTACGACAGTACCTGGAAGGACCATCTCTATTCGATGGACCATCTGAAAGACAGCATTTGGATGCGATCCTGGGCGGAGAAGGACCCCAAAACCGAATACAAACGCGAAGGTTCACGAATGTTCAATGAGATGCTCGACAGTATTGAGGACCGGGTTACGGATATTATCTTCAAGGTTCACCTTGAAGCCGGCGCCAGGGCAAGGAGTGTCTGGAATGTAAGTGCAACGAGCCATGATGAGGTCGGTCAGTTCGCAATGGCAGAGCGTCAGCGGGCCGCCGCTCAGGCGCCACAGGGCGAACCAGTCGTAAAGCAAATCAAACTGGAACAGCCCAAGGTCGGCCGCAATGCACCCTGCCCCTGTGGAAGCGGAAAAAAGTACAAAAAGTGCTGCGGAAAAAATGTATAGACAAAAACTACAACATATATTTTCAGAGTTAATTGGGACAATTGGTATCATTATTTAAAAAGAGAAAACATCGAGCAACAAGCTGCTACCCGATGTTTTCCGGAGGGGAGAAAAAACTTTTTATAACTTCTTTTGTTATCGGTAAAGATATAATTGCACTTTAATTGAAAATAGACTTATTTACTCCCAAAATTCGAATGCGCAATTTCCTGGAAATATTGTAAGTCCCTGCTATATATGCAGATAAGAGCTTGCCTTTTCTTCTGTGCCGGGAAATTTCGATCCTGAATTCCCTTTACAGTATCTATCACTATATTCCAAATTAGGCCGTCCTCAAGGTCTTACAAATCTTATTCTGGACTTAGAAATGTAAACCATGGGGGGATAATATTCGTCAAGAGTGTTAGGCTTTGATTCTTTAATAAAGCTCGGTAATTGCTGGTTAAATGATTTTCAAATAGTAAATTGAAAAAAACAGCCAAAGAAGTTAAACTGGAAACGAGCGGATAATTTAATTAGTGTCAAATGTGTTCATTATGGACTCCGACCAGAGATTAATTGAATTGATAAATGAAGGCGATGCGGATGCCTTCGAAATTCTCTACCGGCGGTATCGGGATTGGGTTTACAATCTGGCCTGGCGATTTACCGGCAGCCCGCAGGATGCCCTTGATGTACTGCAGGAAACCTTTACATATTTATTAGGCAAGTTCCCCGGTTTTAGTCTTACCGCCTCAATGACGACATTTCTTTATCCCGTGGTGAGGCACATTTCTCTGACCGTTCGAAGTAAAAACCGCCGTTTTACAAGCGATGAAGAAATGTTGAGTGAAATAACCGCACCGGCATCCAAAGAAACTCAAGGCAGCCGTTCGGAGCTGGCAGCCGTTATGGCTTGTACTGCCTGATGAGCAGCGAGAAGTTCTGCTGATGAGATTTGTCGATGATATGAGTCTGCAGGAGATAGCTGCCGCCCTTAATATCCCTTTAGGCACGGTCAAATCAAGACTGCACCATGCCTTACAGAGGCTTCGAGACGACCGTCGAACAAAAGAATATTTCCTTGAATGATTAAAAACTTTGCGGGGGTAATATTTTTCAAAAACTATGAACTTTTGGGCCTGCTTGTTTGCTTAACATATTGGAGCAACGATTATGAGTGAAGAAACAAAACATTTTGATGAGGAATTGGACTTGAGAGTGAGTCAAAAATTCTCGGAAGATTTAAATATCCTCTTTAAGCCCCAGTTTTCGATACCTCCTGAATTTGACAGGGCTGTTTTGGACAGGGCTAATCAACACTTTACTCCTAAGCACTGGGGTCATCGTATTTTACGACATATCAGTATTTGGCGGATTGCCGCGGCTGCTGCGGTTATTATTTTCGCCTTCAGTTTGAATTTAACACAAGAAACCGGCCCTACTACCAGTCAGTCTCCCGTTTTAGAGGCCCGGGCGGTTGATATTGACCGGAACGGCAGGGTGGATATTCTCGATGCCTTCAAATTAGCCCGCTATGTCGAATCCGCCGAGCGTATCGATAAAAAATGGGACATTAACGGAGATGGTTTTGTAAATAGTAATGATGTCGATTTGGTGGCATCCGCCTCTGTTCGTCTGGATAAAGGAGTTTGATAATGAAAAAGGTTATTGCAATCATTATATTGAGCATAAGTGTAATGGTTCCTGTTTTGGCCCGGCAGTCAGATCCGGACTACCCGGCAAATCACGCAAAAGTTCGATTTGCACCTTTGCATATATATCTCGATTCCGGCAATAAGTCACTGGCGGCCTATCAGTTCGAGCTTAAAGCCGTCGCTGGACAAATCAAAATCGTCGGCGTAGAAGGTGGTCAGCATAAAGCATTTGCAGAGGCCCCTTATTACGACCCGGCTGCTTTGGCCAACGACCGTATAATCATTGCCGCATTCAATACCGGCAGCGAATTACCAAAAGGGCGAACACGAATCGCCACTATACATCTGCAAATCATCGGCGATGCTGAGCCTGATTACGCACTGAAGCTGACTGTGGCCGGCGATGCAGGCGCGAATGAAATACCCGCCAAAATCTCATTCGAAAAAGGAGAATAAAAAATGAGCATTAAGAAAGTGTTTTTTCTGTTAGCAATCTTAGTTGGTGTAGTAATATTGTTATTACTACTAATGCCCTCCTTAAACAGTACCCGCCGATACTCAAGCAGATCTGGTAGTGACCAGGCGAGACATCGGAAGGAAGACCTGGAAAGACAGAAACAAACTGCACCTACTACCGACCGTCTCAGTAGTGACAGCACGAGCGAAGAGTATAACACTTATACAACAAAAGATTTGGAAGGTTCTAATATAAGCAGACTGGGGGATTATGATGGCGACATTAGCGGTGGTATGGGTGGATATGGTGGTGGAATGATGGGTGGGGAGTTTAAATATATTAATGGTGACGGGCCTGTTCCGGTGATACAGAGGAAAGTCTCTCAGAGGTCTAGGTCAAGGTATTATGGTATGACGAGAAATGCAATGGAGAGTCAAATGATGCTCGATGCTCGGCGGGTACCTGCTGAAATACTCAATTTCTCGGCTGATGAGATATGGGTGATAGCCAAGTCTGAGAAACAGGCGGTTTCTGCAGGTGAGGATGCTCCGGGTTCCGGTGCTATGTTGGCTAAACTGCCGAAAGATGATAAAGAGATACCGTTGCCGCTTAAAGCATACCGATGTTAAAGGACAAATCAGCGGCTATATTGCCACTGTTGATGTTACCCAGAAGTTCCACAATCCGTACGATAAGAAGATAGAAGCGGTTTATGTCTTTCCACTGCCGCAGAACGCAGCGGTCAATGAGTTTATTATGATAATCGGCAAACGAAGAATCCGGGGTATTATTAGAGATCGCAAAGAGGCGGAAGAGATTTACCGTCAGGCCAGGAGCCAGGGATATGTCGCTTCACTGCTCACTCAGGAAAGGCCAAATATCTTCACACAAAAGATCGCCAACATTGAGCCGGGCAAAAACATCGATGTAAATATCAAATATTTCAATACTTTGGCTTATGTGGACGGCTGGTATGAGTTTGTATTTCCTATGGTAGTTGGGCCGCGATTCAATCCTCCCTGCTATACTGATGGAGTCGGTGCTGTCGCCCGTGGTAAAAACGGCATCTCCGGACAGGAGACAGAAGTCCAGTATTTAAAACCCGGTGAGCGAAGTGGACATGATATTGCTGTTAGAGTTGATGTTGATGCCGGTGTTTCCATCGAAGAAGTGGCCTGCACGAGCCACGTTATTGATAAAACTTTTGCAACGCCCGAAAATCTAACAGTCAAGCTCAGCAGTCTCGATAGTATCCCGAACAAGGATTTTGTTCTTCGATACAAGGTGGCAAGTAAAAAAGTTAAGTCGGCGCTTGTAACGCACCGTGACAAACGGGGGGGATTTTTCAGCCTGATGCTGTATCCGCCGGAGAACCTTTCGTATCTCAAGCGGGCACCGATGGAAATGATATTTGTCCTGGATTGCTCCGGCAGTATGAGAGGCAAACCAATCGCCAAGGCTAAAGAGGCTATCAAACGCGGCCTAAAGAAGCTTGAAGAAGGCGATACTTTTCAAGTGATTCGCTTTTCGAATAACGCTTCTCAATTCGGGCCCAATCCTGTTCCTGCGACGCCGGCCAATATTCACAAAGCTATCAGTTACGTTGACAATCTTCAGGGCAACGGAGGGACCATGATGATTGAGGGCATAAAAGCGGCTCTGGATTTCGCCCATGACCCGGGCAGATTTCGTCTGGTATCTTTTATGACAGACGGCTACATCGGTAATGAGGTCGAAATCCTCGCTTCTGTTCATGAGCGCCTTGGCGCAAGCCGAATTTTCAGTTTCGGCGTCGGCTCATCCGTCAATCGATACCTGCTCGACAGAATGGCCAAACTCGGCAAAGGAGCCGTTGCCTATATCGGTTTGGATGACAGTGCCGGACAAATCGTTGATTTGTTCTACGAGCGTATCAGCCATCCTGCACTTACCGATGTAAACATCGACTGGGGTAATATGCAGGTTACTGATGTGTATCCCAACCGCATCAGTGACCTTTTTGTAGGCCGCCCTGTAATTCTCACAGGCAGATTCAAAGGACAACGTAAGACAACTATTCGCGTCAACGGCAAAGTCGGCGACCTGAGACAGGAAATTGCCATTCCTGTCAACCTTGATGATTCTGCTTCAAGTCATTCGGGCATCGCCTGTGTATGGGCCCGCAAAAGAATCGAGACATTAGCGAATCAGGCCATCTACGATAATGATTCGGACCTGCCAGTCCAAATCAGGCAGGTTGCTCTTGAGTATGGCCTGATGTCGGCCTACACAGCCTTCATCGCCGTCGATTCTTCCCGTAAAACTACCGGCGACCACGGTGTTACCGTCGCCGTTCCGGTTCCGGTTCCCGATGGCGTTCGATACGATACTACCGTGCAGAACTAAATAACTATTGCCGGATGATGTCGGACTATATCAAGGCCGCTCTATCTCCAAAGGACTCTGTCTATCCCTCTAATCACAATGGCCCATGAAACGGGCAAGCTTGAAAAAAACGCACTGGAAGCGGCAACTCAATTCAGGTATTATAACTATTCAAAAGCCCCGGAGCAGGGTTGATGCCTGGTTCGTTTGGCGAATACTGGTTTTCATTTTTTAAGGATTACTGATATGAAGAATAAAAAAGGTAATACCCAAAAGCATACAAATAAAATTTCCCGTCGGGCTTTTATGAGCGGTTCTGCCGTGGCTGCGGCGTCACTTACCATTGTGCCGAGTTATGTGTTGGCAGGTTCGGGGAATGTGCCTCCGAGTGAAAAACTCAATATAGCCGGTATAGGAGTCGGGGGACAGGGAAGAGGTGACATTGATAACGTCAGCAGTGAAAATATTGTCGCACTTTGTGATGTTGATTGGGAGCGAGCGGCGGACACTTTCAAACAATACCCTAAGGCAAGGAGATATAAAGATTTTCGAAAAATGCTTGAGAAGGAAAAGAATATTGATGCTGTTGTAGTTGCCACGCCTGACCACAATCATGCTGTTGCCACAATGTCTGCCATTAAAAGAGGAAAGCACGTCTATTGCGAAAAGCCCTTGACTCGAACCGTCTATGAGGCGAGGGCTGTGGCCAAATCGGCCCACCGGGCCGGTGTCGCAACTCAGATGGGAAACCAGGGTATGGCATTTGAGGGAAATCGCCTTATCAATGAATGGATATGGGATGGAGCAATCGGCCCGGTACGCGAGGTACACGCCTGGTCCGACAGGCCGACTCATAACGGCCAGCTATTCTGGGCACAGGGGGTCGAGAGGCCGAAGGAAACACCGCCTGTTCCTTCAACTCTTGATTGGGATATATGGCTGGGGCCTGCGCCGTACCGACCATATCACCCGGCCTATGTACCATTCAGTTGGCGAGGGTGGTGGGATTTTGGATCGGGAGGATTGGGGGACATGGGCATTCATAATCTTGCTCCGGTTTTTTCAGCATTGAAACTTGGTGCTCCGACGAGTGTGCATTCCAGCTCAACTTTGGTTTATAAGGAAACTCTTCCTCTTGCCTCGACGGTTCACTATGAGTTCCCGGCCCGTGAGGGTATGCCTGCCGTAAAGCTGCACTGGTACGACGGTGGGATGATACCATCGCGTCCGGGCGAACTGGAGGATGATAGAGAGCTGTCGCGAGAGGATGGTCTGATTTTCGTAGGCGACAAAGGCAAGATGTATGTCGAAGGCTGGGGCGGTAACAGCCCTCGGTTGATACCTGAAGCAAAAATGAAGGCCTACAAAAGGCCGCCTAAAACGCTGCCCCGCTCGATTGGTCATCACAAGGAGTGGATTGAGGCCTGCAAGCGCGGTACACCAACGCGATCCAGCTTTGATTTTGCAGGTCCTTTGACGGAAGCGGTTTTATTAGGGACGGTTTCGGTTCGGATGGGCGGAAAGAGATTGAACTGGGACAGCAAAAACTTCAAGATCACCAACCTGCCGGAAGCAAATAAGTATCTGCATTATGAATATCGACAGGGATGGATGTTGTAGCTAAATATAAACCTTGTTTTGCTGAAAATTATGAACTCGAACAATAAGGAGGTAGATTTATATGTCGGGCAAGGGAAGAGTAAAAGTTGGGATTATTGGTTCACGGTTTGAAGCTGAAATTCATGCCGAATCGTTTCGGATTATGCCTGAAGAATCGGAAGTAGTTGCAATTGCCTCTCCTACAGAAGGCAACGCCAAAAAGCTGGCGGACAGGTACGGCATAAGCCGGGTCTTTACCGACTACAGGCAGATGCTTGCTGAGAAAGATATCGAAATGGTAACGATTGCGGCACCGAACTATTTGCACGCACAGATGACAGTTGATATTGCCAATGCCGGTAAGCATGTGGTTTGTGAAAAGCCCCTCTGTATGACACTGGAAGAGGCGGATTTGATGATTGAAACATGCCGGAGCAAGGGCGTATTGCTGATGTATGCGGAGGAGCTGTTTTTTACGCCGAAGTATGTGAAGGCGAAAGAGATGGCCGACCAGGGGGCGTTTGGCAGAGTTTATATGGTGAAACAGATGGAAAAGCATTTCGGCCCGCACGCTTCGTGGTTTTGGGATGTCGAAAAATCGGGCGGAGGGGTTTTCATGGATATGGGCTGTCACGGGATTGCCTTTTGCTATTGGTTTCTTGGCCGGCCGGATATTAAAACTGTATATTGCCAGATGGCGACACACGTACACAGCGAAAAGACCAAAGGTGAAGACAATTCCATCTGTATTCTCGAGTTTGCAAACGGCGCAGTTGGTGTAATTGAAGATAGTTGGGCCCGGCGGGGCGGCATGGAGGACCGTATCGAGGTATATGGAGAAGGCGGAGTTACTTATGCTGATTTGCATATGGGCAATGCCCTGCCTACCTACAGCGAATATGGCTACGGTTATGCGGTTGAGAAAGCTCCTACAACAAAGGGATGGACGTATCCCGTCTTCGAAGAGCTGTGGAACTATGGTTTTCCACAGGAAATGCATCATTTCGCTCGATGCGTGCGCGGCAAGGAAGAGCCGCAGGCGACAGGTGAGGATGGCCGATTAGTGCAGGAGGTACTCTTTGCCGGTTATAAGTCGGCGGCAGCAGGCGCCAAGATTCAATTGCCGTTTAAGGCCGATGGCGTTAAAAAGCCGATTGATCTGTGGCTTGAAGGATGATAACACAGATAGACTTCAAATAATTCCATCAGAATTAAAAGAATGGCTGAGAAAAGAACACGATGCCCAAAAGATGTCTAAAGAACGTTTTAATGGCAATTCTTCTGGCTTTGGTTAGCTCATGCTCAATTATATCCCCTGATCAACGACCGCCTGCGTCTGAAGATTTATCGTGCGAATATTTCAAGATTCAGGTAGTGGGCCGACAAACCGGCCGGGGTGTGCCTTTGGTCGAATTAAGGACTACCAATAACATCCGTTACTTTACGGACAGCAATGGAATTGCAGCATTTTATGAACCTGGCTTGATGGACAGGGATGTTTTCTTTTTCGTTGAAAGTCATGGTTATGAATTTCCAAAAGATGGCTTTGGTTTTCGTGGAATAAGATTAAAAACAATGCGCGGAGGCAGTGCAGTTATAAAAATTAATCGTATTAATATTGCCGAGCGACTTTATCGAGTCACTGGCCAGGGAATATACCGTGACAGTGTTCTTACAGGCTATCCGGTTCCATTACAAAATCCTGTTCTCACCGGGCAGGTCACCGGGCAGGACTCGGTATATAATTGTATCTACCGGGATAGATTGTTCTGGTTGTGGGGCGATACAAATAGACCATCCTATCCCCTGGGTCACTTTGGAACGGCCGGGGCAGTGTCAAATCTTCCGGAGCATGGAGGGCTTGACCCTGCTATAGGTGTTAATCTTGAATATTATGTTTCTGAGAACGGATTTAGCCGGCCGATTTGCCCTTTTGAAGAACCCGGCATGATCTGGCTCGATGGATTGTTGACTGTCGAAGATAATGAGGGCAGGCAGCGGATGGTCGCCAAATTTGCCCGTATGAAAGGTCTTGGACAAGCTTATGAGCGAGGGCTGGTAGTTTTCAACGATGCAAAGCAATCGTTTGAACCGCTTGTACGTTCAGGTGTTGAATTTTTGCCGTTTTCCAATTCCGGGCACGCTTTTCGTGTGAGTGTTGACGGCAAAGAATACTACTATTTCGGAACACAATTTCCTCTGGCTGTTCGTATGCGTGTCAGGGCCAAATGGGAAGACATCCTCGATCCGAATCGTTACGAAGTATTGACATCTCTTGGGCCAAAAATATCCAGTGATGAAAATTCACAGCCAATGGACTTAGCTAAGAATGAAAATCCATATCGGTGGATTCGTACCGGAGAGCTTGTTGATGGCGGGACTTTCACAAAGGCTTCATTAATCAAGGCGCTGAAAGAAGAAAAGAAAAACGTTCATCTGTACGACATTGAGTCCGGAAAAAGAATAACTCCTCATGGCGGTAGTGTTTATTTCAATAACTACCGGAACAGATGGGTCATGATTACAGTGCAACAATTCGGTGAATCATCTTATCTTGGTGATGTCTGGTATGCCGAAGCCGACAGTCCCGCCGGACCGTGGGCGTATACCAGAAAGATTATCACGCATAATAAATATTCCTTCTATAATCCAAAGCAACATCCGTATTTCGATAAAGACGATGGCCGGGTACTCTTTTTCGAAGGCACTTATACTCACACGTTTTCCGGTTCTGCTGAGAAGGCAACGCCACGTTATGACTACAACCAGATAATGTACCGATTGAATCTTGATGATTCCCGTCTTGCTCTACCGGTTGCGGTCTATCAGGTACGAGACAAACAAGGCCAAAAGAGCTATTTACTGCGCGAAGAAGTGGAAAAGGCCGGCGAATGGGATATTGTCGAATCGATACCATTTTATGCAATCGAACCGGCTAAAGCTGATGATAGTCTGACTCCTGTCTATGCTGAAACAATCTCCACTAAGAGCGGGCGAACAATTTCTTTAAGTGTAAAACGCTCCGGTTCGTCTGCCGGCTTGCTTTTCTATGCTTTACCTTCAAGTGATCAAATGAATGAGAATTCCCGTGTAACAGCCCTTTTTGAATATCGTCATGCTGATACCGGACAACGTTTTTATTCCATCGAAAAACATATGCAAAATACAGATTGGATTCGTATGGAGAATCCCTTGTGTTATGTGTGGAAAGCGCCTTCAAGCACGCTTCTTTTAGATTGCAAGGCAAAACCTGTTCTCAGACAATAGGAGACAAAGCAATGGTAAACAGGATTATTGTGAGATATTTATTTGTTCTCTTGACTCTGATTTCAGCTTCCTGCCAATCCGTAAAGGCAGACCAGATATGGAAGGCACAAGGCCCTAATCTCGATGTGGAATACTACCAGAATACAGCGACAGTGCCGCAGTACGAAGTGTTCGAGATATCCTTCAAACACGAGAATGAATATGTTAGTCCTTTCTTCGACGTTATCATCGATGTTATCTTTACTTCTCCCTCAAAAAAGGAAGTTCGCGTTGGTGGATTCCACTACGGCTCTTCATCTGCGCCATTAATCAAGAAACGAACAATAAAGACCAACAAGGGAGAACGGCAGCAGATAAGTTATGACTTTGACAGGCAGGATATGTGGAAGGCTCGATTTGCCCCATCGGAGCTTGGTGAATGGAAATATGCTTTTTTATTTAGAAATGGGGACGGAAAAGCAGGCTACGGGAATGGCGTTTTTAACTGTGTGAAAGGGCGAAAACCTAATCCGGGATTTGTCCGGCAGCATCCGACAAATCCTTTTCGATTAGTTTTTGATGATGGCAGTCCGTATTTCCCCATTGGGCTTCAGGACTGCTGGGGTGACAATTCGGGCAGCGGTTCTGTTTTAGACCAATGTTCAATGGAAGGGCCTTTTAGGACCGACCGGAAAGAGTCGCCGCCCCTGCCGCCTGGACCTCTTTTTGTACGAGGCCCATCTGAGAATCCGCAGAATGCGGATGTGTATTTCCGATATTTTTCACAATGTGGTTTTAACCTGTATCGCTTCTCGCAACAGAATTGCTCTTACCAGCTTTATGAGGACCTGGACAATTATCTTGTTCAGGAGGGGATTATGACGGATGAATTACTCCGCTGTGCCCGCAAGTATGGCTTTGGTATTTTTTATGGTATTTTCGGCTATAAAAAAGTTTTTAACGATGACCCGTACAATAAAATTGGTATGTCAAAAGTCAAAAGGTTTATAAAGTACAGTGTTGATCGATGGGGGGTTTATGTGGATTTCTGGGAATTTCTTAACGAGCAGAAGGCCGACGATCGCTGGTATGAAATTATGGTACCTTATATTAAATCGATTGATCCGTATCATCATCCGGTTACTACAAGCTGGGAACGGCCGGAGCTTGACGGAATCGAAATCAATGCCCCGCACTGGTATCAAAGAGAGAACGAGTTCGAATCGGATGCGATTACTGCTTCAAGGGCGAAAAACTGGAAGAAATACAATATGCCGGTCGTAGTCGGTGAGCAGGGCAATCATATTGATAAGCGAAAGCCTCAACCTCCGGGTGTTGGCGGTGTATGGGATGACCGCTCGGCACTGCGAATGCGCATCCGAAACTGGACGGCTTTATTCAATGAGATTATCTTTATTTTCTGGAACACCAGTTACGCCAGAGACGGTCACTTCATGAATATCTGGCTTGGACCGAAGGAGAGGGAATATGTTAGGGCAATGCAGGATTTTGCATATTACCTCGATAAAGATGTTCGTATGATTGATGTGAAAGTCTCACAGCCGGAGGCTGTTCGTGCTTATGGCCTGGCTTCGAAAAAGTGTGCCGGCGTTTATCTGCATCACTTCAGCGACCATACTAAGCCGCTCAAAGGTCTCAGAATTACTCTTGATATTCCGGCCGCTGCCAGAGGATACTGGTACTGTCCTGAGAACGCAGCGATTCTTAAAACGGTTGATGTATCGGCGGGAGCCAGTAGCTTTGAAGTTCCGGAGTTTACTGTGGATATTGCATTTCTTGTTACTCAGGCCGGACCTCCTGATATTGACAAGGACGGCAGGCCTAACAATCTCGATGCGGACGATGATGAAGATGGTGTGCCTGATAAGGAAGATGCCTTTCCATTGGAACCACAGGAGTGGCGGGACAAAGACGGAGACTGGATTGGCGACAATCTTGATGCCGACGATGACGGCGATGGTATTGCCGATGATTGGAATAAAAACGGCATCCCCGATCATGAGGAATTGGATATAGACGGTGACGGAGTTGACAGGGCGAAATCTGTTCCCTGGGATGTCTTTCCGCTGGACCCGAAAGAATGGCGGGACACCGATGGCGATGGAGTGGGTGATAATAGCGACCTTGATGATGACAACGACGGCTATAGCGATAAAGAAGAAAGCAAACGCGGAACCGACCCTTTGGACAAATTAAGTTTTCCAAATTAATCTTAGGTTTGAAATAAATGCTCAAAAGGGTATAATAACTGTAATAGTTATTTTGAGAATAATTAGATTAATGGAGGATTACCATGAAATCATGGCTTAATCGTCGAAGGTTTATTAAGAAGTCACTCTTAACTTCCGCCGGAGGTGCATTATCACTGCAAATGGATTCAGGCAGGACACTTGCACAGGGCACGTCAAAACAATCTATGAACAGGCCTGTACCCGCGGCCGATTTACCCAAGGGAAAAATCGGCGAGCTTAGTGTAAGCCGTCTCTTGTTAGGAGGCAATCTGCTTACGCACTTTACCCACAGCCGCGACCTGAAATATGTATATAATCTGACGGCGCATTATAACACGGAGGAGAAAATACATGAAACTATGGCAATCGCCGAAGCCAACGGCATCGATACGCTCGTCATACATACTGCGCCAGGAATTATGAGCACACTGAAGAAATACCGTCATCAAAAGGGCGGGAAGATAAAATGGATTATATGTCCTACGGCTCCCATCGAGGGGCAATTGGAAGCCTATGGAGAACAGGTTCGCATGCTTGCAGATGAGGGAACCGATGCTATTTATCTCTGGGGTGTCCGGGGGGACAGCCTTGTTGCTGAAGGAAGAGTTGACCTGATAGCGAAAGCGGTGGAAATTGCCAAAGACCAGGGAATACCTTCAGGTGTTGGGGCGCACGATCTAAAGGTGATTATGGAATGCGAGAAGAATCAAATCAAAGCTGACTTTTATATCAAAACATTCCACCATCACAACTATCCCACTGCACCGAAGCCTAATGAACTGTCGGAAGTAATTGCTGAAGTGCCGGGTTACTGGTGCAACAATCCTGAGAAAGTTTCCGATTTTATGAAGACCGTAGAGAAACCCTGGATAGCTTTCAAGGTTATGGCTGCCGGCGCCATACCACCCAAAAATGCTTTCCAATACGCCTTTGAGAACGGTGCCGACCATGTCCTGGCGGGAATGTTTGATTTTGAGATAGCCGAGGATGCGGGTATTGCGAAAACGGTAATGGCCAAGGTCAGGAGAACTCGTCCGTGGAGAAGCTGATATGACTTGCCGAAAGTGATGGATTAACTCGAAACCGCCTCTACAATATTTTTATATTCCTCAATAATTTATATGGCAAAAACACCCTAAATGAACAGTAGCCGGAAATGAAATGTTGTTCTTCATATGAAGATTTATGTAAAGCTATTATTTACTACACTGTTCTGGGGAGGCGCTTTTGTTGCGGGCAAGGTTGTTTCTCAAAACGTGGGGCCTTTCTCAATAGCATTCCAAAGATTTGCGATTGCCTCGATATTTCTCATATTATTGACATGGAAAGTTGAAGGTAAGCTGCCTGCACTGAAGAAATTTCAAATCATACCTGTTATTCTGTTGGGGATGACGGGTATATTCATCTACAACGTTATGTTCTTCAAAGGACTCAAAATAATTGAGGCGTCCAGGGCTTCACTTATAATTGCAACGTGCCCGGTATTCATAACAATCTTCTCGGCTATTTTCTTAAAAGAGAAAATCAATCTTATCAAGGGCCTTGGAATTACCATTTCTATATGCGGTGCAATAGTAGTAATATCAAAAGGAAATATAAACCTGATATTCGAGACAGGTCTGGGCCGAGGGGAACTTTACATTTTTTGTTGTGTCCTAAGCTGGGTCACTTATTCCCTTATAGGTAAGACTGTTATGAGAAATCTTTCTCCACTTGCTTCGGTGTCATATTCGGCCATAGTCGGGGCTGTCGCTTTGTTTGTTCCCGCCTGCTTTGAAGGATTATTCCAAAATATCAGGAATCAATCAATGCTTGACTGGTCATGTCTTTGTTATTTGGGTATTTTTGCAACTGTCATCGGATTTGTATGGTATTATCAGGGCGTGCAGCGTCTTGGCCCGACGAAAACCGGTTTGTTTATAAATTTCGTCCCTGTCTTTGCTATTCTTTGCGCTTTTCTTATCCTGCAGGAGCCAATCACCATCTCACTTGTAGTCGGGACGGCATTGGTAATCTCCGGCGTCTATCTAACAAACAGAACCTCGAATTAAGAGTGTTCTCCTTTGACTTGTGGTTTTTTCTTTATTATTATCTTCTTAAACTTGAAACTTGTATGACAGCTATTACCAATGAAATTGCTCAAATTTCAATTATACACCAGGGTTTTGATTGGATTGTTGGCAGGAGTGCTTTTTGGTATGCTCGCCAATCAATGGGAATTTTCTGATTTTGTATTCAGCTATATAAAACCTATTGGCCTGGCATTTATTAAATTGATTAGTATGGTTGTCGTACCTCTTGTCTTTGCTTCTCTATTAGTGGGTACGTCCAGTCTTAACGACATTCGAAAGTTAGGCCGCATTGGCGCCAAGACCATGGCTTATTATCTGTGTACGACAGTCATTGCTATTTGTATCGGTTTACTCCTGGCGAATACTTTAAGGCCCGGGGCGGGTCTTTCAGAGCAGACGCGGACAAAGCTGATTCAAAGCAGTGGAACAGAATCAGTTGCACCGATTGATACAGACCTTAAAAAACCAACAATCACCGACATTCTTTTGAATATTATTCCAACAAATCCGATCAGGGCGTTTGTTGAAGGCAGAATGCTGCAGATTATTTTCTTTGCGTTGATGACAGGGATTTGCCTTGGTTTAATTCCATCCGAACGAGGCCGCCCCGTAATAGATTTCTTTGAGGGTGTTAATGAAGTAGTAATTAAAATGGTGCATATTATTATGAAGCTTGCTCCTTACGGAGTATTTGCACTGATATCGTCGGTTGTTGCGGATTTTGGACTGGATGTTCTTTTTGTTCTTATTAAGTATTCCCTGGTAGTTGTAGTGGGGCTTGTTCTTCATGTTGCAATTGTTTACTCTTTAGCCATAAAGATATTCAGCAAACAAAAAGTAAGAACATTTTTCAAAGGTATTCGTCCGGCCCAGTTAATTGCCTTTAGCTCTGCATCGAGTTCGGCCACTTTACCTGTAACCATGGAATGTGCCGAGAAAAAATTAGGTGTCCCCGGGCAAATTGTCAGCTTTGCACTGCCGTTGGGAGCTACAATAAATATGGATGGTACAGCCCTTTACCAGGGAGTATCTACCGTGTTTATTGCCCAGGTATATGGCATGAGTCTGAATCCGATGCAACAACTGACCATAGTCCTTACCGCCGTGCTGGCTTCCATTGGTACTGCAGGAACACCGGCGGCGGGAGTAATTACTTTGGCAATCGTACTCAAAAGTATCGGGGTCCCGTTGGAAGGTATAGCCCTCATCATGGGTGTGGAGCGGATATTGGATATGTGCCGCAGCGTGGTAAACGTTACAGGTGATGCCTCCTGCGCTGTGGTAGTGGCTTCAAGTGAAAGTAAATAAAGTAATCAGCTATTTTGACAGGGAAATCAATATGTTTGTAAAGAAAACAGTTGTCAGATTATTTTTCGTTACTGCCGTATTTGCATTCTGTTTTACAATATTCGCAGCAAGATGTGAGGGATGTTATTCCATAGTAGTGGGTAAAAAGGCTTCGATCGATGGATGTGTGATTATGGCTCACAATGAAGATGATGGGCCCCCTCAAATTGTGAATCATCACAAAATCCCGCGTAAAAAATATCCATCCGGAGAAACAGTGAGGCTTCGCAACGGTGGCCAATTGGCTCAAGCCAGGCAAACATGGGCTTATATCTGGTCGGAAATGCCGGGTATGCTTTTCTCCGACAGCTATCTCAATGAATGGGGTGTCTGTATCACATCGGACAATTGCCCGTCACGGGAAGATAAGCCGCAAATTACTGATGGCGGAATAGGCTATATGTTGAGGCAATTAGTTGCCCAGCGGGCTAAAACTGCACGTGAAGGTGTCCTCTTAGCTGGAAAGCTGGTGGAGCGATTCGGTTACATTGACTCCGGCCGGACATATATTATCTCTGATCCGGATGACGGATGGCTTTTCTGTGTCGTCAACGGCAAGCACTGGATGGCTAAGCGGGTAAGTGACAATGAGGTTGCTATGGTGGCCAATACCTATACGATACGCCGGGTTGATCTTTCTGATAAGAGCAACTTCCTGGCATCGAAAGATATCATCAAATATGCCGTTTCGAGGGGTTGGTATAATCCGAAGAAGGATGGGCCGTTTGATTTCGCTGCCGTTTATTCGAACCCTAATTCCGCTTCGAATTATTCCAACTTTGGCAGGCAGTGGAGCGGCTTCAAATATGTTGCTGACAAAGCCATCAAGATTGGCCCAAAGCTGCCCTTTTCAGTAGTACCAAAACGCAAGGTAAATGTCGCTGATATTATGCAGATTCTACGCCATGATTATAAGGGAACAGTAATTGAAGCTTCATCACCGCAAAGGAGTCCACAGGAAAGCGGCACTCCCATTTGCAGCGATGGCACCCAGACCAGTTTCGTTGCCCAGTTGCGAAAGGATAAGCCTCTGGATATCGGTTTAGTTTACTGGATGTGCCTTTCTTCTCCTCGGACTTCGTTTTATATTCCTTATCATTTTGGAATTTCTGAATTTCCCGCAGGCTTCTCCCTGGAATCACAAAGACCGTCGAAGGCTTTCTTTGATGAAAAGCTCAATTGCCCTTTTCAGACTGACCCGCTTAAAGCTTTTTGGATGTTCTCTAACTTTCGTAACAAGCTTTCTGATACTTCTGTTGATACAATCTCTGCGGTTAAAGCTCTCGCGGTAGAAATCGAGAATGACGCTTTAGCTGTGCAAAATACCATCGAAGAGGCTGCTCGCCGGCTATATGCAAAAGATAAAACTGCGGCTATGCAAATTTTGACCAACTATTCCAACGGAATTTATCTGTCCTCAATGGAGGCAATGCAGAAGGTATTATCGGAAAAGTAATATAGCGATTAGATTAATAATGTTAGTATCAAAGAAGATGTTGCAAAAGATAGTTATTTATACGGCCGATAAATTATGAACAAGAGCATAAATATAATTTCCTGGATTATAATTGTTGTGATGACGCTTTTAGTAGTCGGTTGCCAAAAACATGCTAACACTTTAACGGATGCCCAGATGAAGATAAAGGCTAACGAAATTGCTCAGAAATATATGATTGTTGATACTCACCAGGATGTACCCTATCGTCTTATCAAAAAGATGGAGGATATTTCACAGAGAACTAAAGAAGGGGAATTTGACTATCCAAGAGCGCGGCAGGGAGGGCTTGATGTGGTCTTTATGGCTGTATATGTCCCCCCTGAATACGAAGACAAAGGCGGAGCTAAGGCTTTTGCGGAAAAAATAATTGGTTTAACAGAAGGCTTTGCTCAAACCTGGCCTGATAAGTTTGTTATGGCCGGGTCGGTGGCAGATGTGAAAGAGCAGTTCGGTGAAAATAAAATATCTATTGTTATGGGAATGGAAAACGGTTCACCGATTGAAGGCAATCTTGACAACTTAAAACACTTTTATAATCGCGGCATCCGTTATATCACCCTTGTGCATTCGAAGTGCAATCATATTTGCGATTCATCTTTTGATGAGCAGCGCAAATGGAATGGCCTGAGTCCTTTTGGTACTGAAGTTGTATCTGCAATGAATCGCTTGGGGATGTTAATAGATGTTTCACACGTTTCAGATAAAACATTCTACCAGATAATAGAGTTTTCAAAAGCGCCTGTAGCAGCTACGCATTCGTCCTGTCGCTATTTTACCCCCGGCTGGGAACGTAATATGGACGATGAAATGATAAAACTTTTGGCTGAAAAGGGAGGAATAATTCAAATCAATTTTGGTTCTATGTTCGTTAGTGAGAAAGTCAACAGGGAATATAAACTCCGCAGAAAGAATGTATTGAAATATATTGAAGCTAATAATCTTCAAGGCGAAGCAAAAGATGAGTACTTCAAAAAATATGCGAAAGAAAATCCATACAGTGATGCTGATATTACAGATGTTGTTGCCAATATTGATCACGTTGTGAAGCTGGTTGGAATTGAGCATGTCGGTTTGGGGTCCGATTTCGATGGTGTTGGAGGTGAGCTTCCTGTCGGCTTGAAAGATGTTTCCTGCTATCCTAACCTTATCTATGAGCTTTTGAAGAAGGGTTATACTGAAGCGGATATAAAGAAGATTTGTTCCGAGAACTTTCTGCGTGTATGGTCGAATGTCCAAAGAACTGCTCGTGAATTGCAGTCAGGTAAATAGCTTTAGATTTCAACTTTTTTCACTCAGGCTTTTAATCCGGTGAAATCCACTTCGAGTCTTTTATTTTCTCGGATTACCTCATCCCATGTAAGTTTGGTGTTTCTTTCTGCTGCTTCCCGTCCAAGAATGGCTGATAGAGTGGAGTTTACACTTGGTTCGACCGTAGGATTCTCATATATGCCGTTCGAGACACATTTGTGGAAGGTATCAATATTTCGCTCGGCTCCGCTGGGGTAGAGGTTTACCACCTCGCCTCCACGGTATCCGCCTATATTGCCGAGTATCCGGACGCGTCCCGTATAGCCGGTTTCGAGATAGCCATCCCGGCCCTGAGCAAAACAATCACAGCGAAACTCGAAGCGATTCTTCAAATGCTCTCCCCGGTGGTTCAGAATAAGCCCGTCTGCAAACTCAAACGTAACCGAATAGACATCATGAGAGTCCCCGTGCGGCTGTCGTCGCACAATGCGGGAACTGCCCATTGCACTGAGGGGCTTTTGGCCGGCAATCCACAATGCAACATCAATCGCATGGATACCTGCATTTACAAGATAGCTGCCGCCCAGCTCGTTGTCATTGACCCATATCAGATGCTGGAGACGACTTTCAATGTTAGCGGTCTTTGGCGGGTCGCTGAAACTCTCATCATTATATTCCGAGCTTAACAATCCTACTTTGCCAATCACGCCTTCTTGCACTCGTTTTATGCCTTCAATATAAAATGGGTCCGTGCGGGTTTGAAAATCCACTAGGAAGACCTTTTTATTTGCCTTAGCTTTTTGAGCCATCCCGGCTATCTTTAGGCACCCGGGCACATCACATGCCAGCGGCTTTGCGATATACACGTGGCAGCCGGCTTTCACTGCCGCTTCAACATGCTCAGGAAAGCAGTAAGGCGGAGTTTCCAGAAATACTGCATCCACTTTACTATCGATAAGCTTTTGATAGCCGGATAATCCTGAAAACCGGCGTGCTTTAGAGACTTTAAGCTGTTCTCCCGCGGTATCAGCAACGTTGGCGAAATAATCCGCTACAGCAGTGATTTGATATCCCCCGTGCTTTTCCAACATTCCGGCAATCATCTTGCCCCGACTACCCATACCGATGCAACCGGCCTCAATACGGGCGTTGGCCCCGGTACCGCTTACACTGCCGGGTTTGACAATCGTAAAAGACATAGCGGCCGCCCCAATACCCGACATAAAACTTCGACGACTCATACGCTTATTTTCTTGCTCATTCATATTTATGTCCCTTTCATTGATGACCGTGATTGGCTTTATCGTTGGAAATTCTTAAATTTCAAATACACGATAAAATTATAACATTTTAGGCTCCTGTTTTTAAACTGCATTTACATTTGACAAGGATTATTCG
>JACKQG010002553.1_pt1 | contig 23627 bp, 18 predicted proteins | sample 8237621 | NCBI WGS metagenome assembly JACKQG01 (sample SAMN15677084, study PRJNA649215) | marine metagenome | biome: marine; feature: Black Sea; material: saline water; isolation source: suspended particulate matter (SPM) from the Black Sea western gyre | collected 2013-06-09/2013-06-10 | depth... | reverse complement strand
TGCGGCCCGGGTGAGGGCCCCGGCAACGCACATCTGGTACGCAGGGGAGGGATTGTGTTCGACACCATCGACCAGCTGGCCGTGATTCTGGCCGACCCAGATGAACCGGTCGTAGCCCCACCCGAACCATCCCAGGAGACCCTGTTCACCGGTTGAGTACCGCGGGCACGCTGCAGTGCATCTGGTGCATAGTGGAACCCATGGGGGAGAGCCACTCCTGATGGGTACACGCGTCGAGAAGATTGTCGTGTCCGGTCCCGGACCTGACGGCACGTGGTACTGGCGGCCACACGATGGATCGGGAGATACCCAGACTGTTGACACGCCGTTGATCGATTTCGACTGGACTAGCGGCGACATCGTCGAAATGCGGGTAAGGCGCGAAATGGGCAACATTGAACTGGTTGGTCCAACCGAGGAACCCGAGGTCGAGGAGGCGCCGATACTCGTGAACGGCGAGCCACTCGACCTGCCAGCAGACGACGAGATTGAACCCGGCGACGTCATCTACGCGGTTGTCCGCTTCGGTCGACCAGCCAACCGGGTGGAGCGGGATCGCGTCGGCAAGCGACGACCGGTAGTTGTCGTGGGACTCGAAGGCGGCCATCTGGTCGTTCGGCCCATCTTCAGCCGCAATACCGAGGGCCGCGGGCAGCGCCTCAGAGAACCCAATTCAGCCAACCTGTCGGCAAACTCCATTCTCGGCCACGACGAGGAGCTCATTACCAGGGCCGATATGACCAGCAGGGTTGGTGAACTGGCCGACGCCGACAGGGCCTGGGTGCTGCGCAGCTAGCACTCTTCAACAAGGAAATCTTGAATGTGGTGAGACCGAACGAGTGTTCTTCTGCAACTATCACTGGGACGAGCCATAATGCCTACTGATGCAGGAGGAATGGCGATCGTGACGTGGGAATGGGAGGAGCCTCTTGACGGGCACGTTGCAGTTGGCGGGGACCTTGTCGCTGTGTTCCTGAACTATGAACCCAAGAGTCCTGGCCACCTTCAACACAACTCGCCGGAGGCTCGCGCAACCCTGCTTGCAAGGGAAGCGATTCAGAACTCTTGGGACTCGGCAATTGAACTGGCGGGCGATGATGATCCGCAGATGAGCATGCGGTTTGAGTATGACCGCCTTGAGGGTGATCGGAAGGCAGATCTTGTTGGTTCTCTGTCTCTTCAAGATCTCAGAGACCGTCTCCGTTTGCTACCCGCGAACGGCTGGAAAGATCTGCGATTGCCAGGTCCTGGTGCGCTTAATTCTATCGAATCCGGTGTGCCCCTTGAGGTACTTCGGATTCAAGAAGTTGGCACTACCGGAATGTACGGGCCATGGGTATTTAACGACGAAGAGCGTTCAAAGATGATCTTCGCGATGATGTCGGTCGGGTTTCGAAAGAAGTCCGGTCCCATGGCTGGTGGAGCGTTCGGAATGGGAAAGGCTGGACTCATCGCTGCGACGGCCACTAGAACGGTGGTGGCCTACTCGTGCTTTCGGGAACGCGAGAATGATCTTGGCGTTACACGGCGACTGATCGGTGTGACCTACTGGGGCGGTCATAACATCCAGGGTCGCACATACACGGGCTTTGGGAAGTTTTGGGCTGGCAACAACCTGCCCTTTGAGAACGAGAAAGCCGATGAAATTGCCGAGGCGCTTGGTATGGGCATTCGTTCACCATCTAACCCTGAAGGTCAGGGAACGAGTTTCCTTGTCATTTCCCCAACGGTTGAGCCCAACCAGTTGTTGGAGGCCGTTGAGCGTAATTGGTGGCCCGCGATTGGGAAGTTCGATGATTTTGAGATTGAAATTGTTGATTATGAGGGTCAGTCGCTAACGCCTAGACCCAAGGCAGACCCAGAACTAAGGCCGTATATTCGCGCTTACGAGATAGCAGAAAAGGCGGAGCGGGCTGAACTTGGAGTTGATGAACGGTTCGCTCGGCCTGGGGATGCTGCTCTCAAACAGAACGGCGGCAGACAGACAACTGTTGGACGGCTCGGGCTCGTTGCTGATCGTGAGGGCTGGTCGTTCCCATCAATGAAGGATGCCACGGCTCATCGGAGTCTCGTTGCCTTGGTTCGTGGGCCAAGAATGGTGACTGAGTATTGGGTCGCAGGCAACGGTGGAGCTCGTCCGTATGTTCGGGGTGTCTTCATTGCCGAAAACGGTGTCGTTGATGATCTCCTTCGACAGACTGAACCGCCGCTTCATGATTCATGGAATGAAGCTCTGGGTGAGGGGGGGGTTGAGGATGAGGCTCCCAAGTTGGCTAAGAAGATCCACGATTTTGTATTGGTGCGGGTCAATAGCTTCCGAGGTGACCTGAAGCCGCCAGCTCCGCCACGTGACAAACATCATCTTCCGGACTTTGACAAGATCTTGAAGGACTTTTTCAAAGGTGGTCGGAAGCGTGCGTCTCTCCCACCTCCAACCCCACGTGATGTCCATGTTGAGCCAGCGAATCGTCAGCAGGTCGTGGTGGATCCAGTTGACAAAATGCGAGTCCGTGCGGAGGCAGGGTGCACTTTCTCTCTTACAGAATTAGGCCGACAGAAGGTGGCTGCCGACGGAAAGGACGCTGCAGCGGTGAGAATTCTAATCTCCTTCCGCTTTGACGAGGATGGACGGGCAGGGAGCGCCGAGGACAGCCGTTCGACAGTGCAGTTGTCAAGTGGCGTAAAGGGATTCAAGGCAACACATGAGAGGTGCTCACTAGTCCTCGCTGGGACGCTGGGGATCAACGAGGAAGTTGTCGCCCAGGTACACACCGAGGCCTATGACCCTGATTTTGCAGGGCGTATCACTTTTTCTGCAGACCTCGTTGCTGCCTTGTCGGGTTCTGGGACCGAGTCGGACGAATCCGATGGCTGACATAACCAGAAATAGCCCGGCACGCGAGTACCGTACGCTCCGTCCATACAGGGGCGTTGGGGCGGTGCAGGATCTTCTTGACGATGCTGTCCTACGTCTCGACGGTGAGGCTTCGGTTGTGCCAGATGGCAACGCCGTGATTGAAGCCAATGCTTATTTGACAACTGAGGTGGCAATCGATCTCCTCGGTGAAGCCGAGGACTCCGGTGATCCAGTTCATTCTCATGTCGAATTCGTGAACAGGCTTGAGGATGCATTAGGGGAAACCGGAATTGGCCCAGACGAGTTCAGCCTCCTGAGGTACACGTTTGTTATCACGACTCCTTATCTAAAGTTGCTCCACGAAGCATGGAGTGGCAGCCACGCTGATTTCACGGCATTGCTGGGCTTGGTGGCGATCGCTGGAGCGGGTCGAGATGACCGTCCCAAACCACTCTTGGCGCCTTCCGGTGGTTGTGTTATTGAGATGATCGTTCACCTCAATCAGGACCGAGACGGAAAGCGTGCAGACCACCCGCTTGAGGTGTGGGGCAAGGGAACCTGGTTGGGGCGGATTCGTTTCTCTCTTGCAACAGACATTACGGAAATCGGGTTTACCCCGACACCCCTAACGGCGGACCTCAAGCAGAAACTGGATCTACCATCTGACACCGTCCGCTACATCGTTCCCGAGAATCCTCTTGACCCTGAGGGATCTGCTACAGACCTTCTCGTCTATGTTGATGAAGGGGTGCTGAACGCGATCACCGCTAATCCCGGCGGATCTGGAGCGCGGACGTTTCAGCACCAACTCGCCCTTGATGTGGTTGCTTCAATTATTGGCGAGTCATCTCGCAGCCTCGCAGGTGAGCCGGAGACCACGCTTACCTCGATTCATGAATCGTTGTGCCACCGGCTTATTCGTCAGGCTTCCCGAACTACGGCGGGGAAAGTTGACGAGGAACGTGAGGAGGCGATGTTCACCCGACTCAAGGATGAGCCGCTCAGAGTCTTGGCAGAGTTCGAAGGCGGTCTTGACACTATTCGAAAGCAGTTGCTCGTCTGCATCAGAGAGGCATCCTGATGCAGTATCCATCTATTACTGAGAAGGCCTGCGGCCGCTTAGCTGAAGAACTCCTGGCCGATGCCGAGCCAGTGATTGTTGACCGAGAACGGCGATTAGTTGGGGGAGATGACCGAGAACTTGACCTGCGACCGGTTGCACAGCTGGCCCAGGAGCTGAAAAGTGAACTCAGCGATTGGGATCGCGCACTGCCCAAGGATTCGTTCGAAGGACATGTTGCTGGACGAGTCCACAGAGTCCTTTGCGACATTGATGTCCAGATCCTTGACGACAAGGGGTTCTGGAGGTATTTGGGTCTGCGGTATTTCTGGTGGCTGGCAACTTGGAGGGAGGATGCCTTTGCAGGTGGGGATCCCGGCAAGTACCTGAAATACGTAAACGGCCACAACTCAACTGAATGTGTTCTTGTTCGGGTATATCTCAGAGGTCAGATCGCGTTGGAGGCAAGTGGCTCAGATAGCAATTATGACCTCGCGAGTGCCGTTCCTGAGGCAACTGACTTTTGGCGGAGTCACATAACGCGGGTCAACAACTGGAAATATCCAGCGCTCGTTCGAGCATTCGTTGAAATGCAACGAGACAACCGTTTGCTTACTGTCCCTCTGCGAAAATTTGCACGTTCGCTCAACCGCCGCCGAAGTAGCTTCTGGCTGCGCGAGCACACCTCGCTTGAGGCGGGAGAGATTGTTGAAGGGCTCCGGGAAGATTCAGATGAGGAATGATCGGCGAAGTCACACGGTGCTGGCATCATCAGGCCATGTCACTTAACGCTGAGCCGCTAGATGTACCAATTGTCCAGGCGAGGCTTGACGGGCGAGTCGGTTCATTGGCCCGAGTGCTGGAAGTTGAAGGACAGGGCTTCAGTTCAACCGTGCCAATGGACGTTGCAAGCGGTGACCTACTGGGTGACTGGTGGCGGGCCTATCTGCACGGTGTGCGTCCTGAGGCCGTCTCCCCGTCTGGTCAAGTGCTACGTGTTGCCGAGTTGTTCTGTGGTCCTGGTGGCCTAGCCCAGGGAGCACGGCAGGCGTGCACCGAACTGGGTCATAGGTTCTCCAGCGGGTATGCCATTGATAACGACCCTGACGCTGTAGGTGTTTATGCACTCAACCACGGCACGGATTACGCGTCTTCAAGTTCAGCAACAATGCTGGTGGACTTCAAGGTAAGAGGCCGTCGGGACAAGGCTGTGATGGCGTACGAGCCGGCCGTCATTGACGATCGCTTTGCTGATATGGAGGGTAGTTTCGACCTGCTCCTAGCTGGGCCTCCCTGCCAGGGGCACTCGAACCTCAACAACCACACCAGAAGAGACGATGGTCGAAATGAGTTGTACCTGACGGTGCCCGCGTTGGCGATTGCTGCTGACATTCCAATGGTTGTAATTGAGAACGTCACGGCTGTGGTCCATGATGCCTCAGGTGTCGTGGAGACAGCAAAGAAGCTGTTTCAAGATGCTGGTTACCACCTAACTGATGGTGTGTTGAGGGCAGACAAATTGGGCTGGCCACAGACGCGTGGGCGGTACTTTCTAGTGGCGCGAAAGGACCGTCCTCCGATACCGCTAGGCGTCGTTGCGGCTGCTTTGGCAGATGAGCCTCGAAATGTTCTTTGGGCGATTGAGGATCTGGTTGATGCTGAACCTGACAATGAGATGAATCGTCGCCCGTCAATGGGTCCAGATAATGTCAGACGGGTTGACTGGCTGTTTGAAAACGACGAATACGAACTGGCGCTTGATCAACGGCCTCCTTGCCATAAGGAAGGAACTACCTATGTTGCTGTCTACGGTCGGATGTACCCAGATCGCCCGGCGCCGACCCTGACTACAGGGTTCCTGACTCCGGGGCGCGGAAGGTTCGTTCATCCCCTCAGGCGACGAGTCCTAACGCCAGCTGAGGCCGCGAGACTTCAGGGATTTCCAGATACGTACAGGTGGCGCTTGCCCGGTGAGCAGACTCCAACGAGCAGCCTGTTGACTAAGTGGATAGGCGACGCGGTACCAATGCCACTTGGACACGCGGCCACCCTTAGTGTCCTAGGTTCAGGCCTCCCAGGCTGAGCGCCGGTAGGGGATCAGCCACCCCACACCGGCCACCCAATAATCTGCCCTCAGGAGTGAGGACGGTTTCGATAGTCGAGCGCCCACATTCAGCTGGGAGCGGCTATGGCGCTGACTACAAGCCAGATACTGGAGACCCTCAACTCACTTGATCTGCTCGAAGTCCACGACCTCAGCTCGTCTTCCAGCGAACCTGATAATTACGAACTTTGTCAGATCGACTGGAACTTCAACCCATACAGCGGTTGTGACTCCGACTGGGAAACGGTCAGGACCGCACTGGACCGCGGTCCACTCGGAAAGCCGCCCGTAGACGCAATCCCGGTGCCGGACTGCGCGGCCTGGTACCTGCCAATCCACTTCTACGGCAGCGACTGCGGCATCTACATCCACGAGTACTCGGTACTCCGCCGTGCAGCAAACATCCGGGCACACCTGAAACCAGATCGCCAACAACACCCAGAAGCGATACGTGCATCGGTCCGAGCGGCCCTGACAATCCTCTACCTCCACGAGGTCTTCCACCACAAGGTCGAGAGCTTCGCCATCAGGCTCGAGATCGCCGACCGGCGCCCCCGCTACGTGCCGTACCACGACCGCGTCTATGCGCCGCTGAAAGGCTCCAACGGACAGCTCGAGGAGGGGCTCGCCTGCGCCGAGACGATCCGGCGTCTCATCGAAGGCAGATACAGGAAGGGCCTCTCGCCTGATGTCGCAGAGGCGACGATCTCGGTCCTCGTGGATGAGATCTCGCGTCATTCAGCCGGCTACAACCGGGGATGCGTCCTGTCGCCCGACGGCCCCTACGAGAGGGCCCGGAACCGGCTCAGCTCACAGATCGACGAAGGGGTCATGTGGCCCGAACGCGACGATGAGGACTGGATGCTGTCGCCCCACTCGTTTCGAGGCCTCGTCGACTGCAGGACCATCACACACGTGGTCGTTCCCCAGGGAACGCAACCCGTCATTCCCTGGTTTGAGGCGCCCACCCCGCAACTCTTCCCGACGCCCGGCATGGACCGGATATCGGTCCTCAAGAGGCTGAGAGCCCGAGTGCAGCGGGGCGGCCCCAACTGCGGCAGCGAACGCTGACATCGGGCTCGGCACAGAGCTCAACCTGCTATGCGGGACCACCGAGGCAGGTCAGGTCCAGGTCTCTGTCAACCGCATCCCAGTAGGCGTCCATGCCGTCGGAGAACTCGGCTGCATGCCAGGTAACGATCTGTTCCTCGGTCACGGGTGCGAGCAGGCATTCCGGGTTGTCGACACCGCCGGACCTCATGTCCTCCAACGTCATCGCCCGTAGGTCCGCACAGTCGGCAACTGGCTGGACAAGTGCCGTCGCATCCTCTGTGCTCATCGCTCCGAGCTGGGCGATGGTGAGGAGGCGTTCGGTCCCGGCGACACCGCTCTGCTTGAACATCTCCATGATGGCGCATGAGGCCTCCTCCTCGGTCCAGAGACCGCCCATCACCGGGTGGAATGGGTAGTTCAACATCCACTCCTCGTAGATCTGCATCTCCAGCGTCAAGGCGTCCTTGGCCCGCTCGCCGTCAAAGTCCCCGGCCATCAACCGGTCAGCCTCGACTTCGGCCTCGCCAGGTTCGGCTCCCCGTTGGATGAGCAGGTCGACGAGCGCGTCGCGTACGCCAGCCATGGCGTCCTCGTCGTCATTTTCCGGTTCGGCGGCTTCGGCGGTGGTCGTCGAAGTCTCTACCGGTACCTCAGGTGTCGTGGGCAGCGGCGTCGCGGCCGTAGTGGCCGCAGGTGGGGGCTTTGGCGGTTCAACGCAGGTCCCGGCGACACCGGTCAGCAGAAAGCCGATCTCGTCAAGGGTCCCGCCGGTGTAGTCAATGGGAAGCATGTCGCTGAGCTTCTCGGCCCCATGTTGCTCGAGAAGGCGTCCCGCAGCACACGTGTACTCGTCGGGAGTCAGCGCCTGGGTGCGGCAGTTGACCCCCTCATCACACAGGTACACAAGGCGTTGATCACTCGTGAAACGCTCGGCGAGGTCCTCTGCTGTCAGCAGCGTTGCCTCAGACGCGCTTGAGGTTTCAGGTCCCAAACTGTCCGAACATGCCGACCCGACAAGCATCAACCCGACCAAGACCACTCCCAAGTGCACGGTCTGATGATGACACGGTCCGGGTTGGATGTATCCGCGCCTCGACAGCCATCGATCCCGAGTCCAGGCGACCCGATCAGCAGGTGGTCTTGGCCAGCATCGACATGATCCACTCACCTGACGTGGTCGGCGGGTGGTGTGGCGGGTAGTCGGCATCCTGGCCGACTTCCTCACCCGCCAGATTGACAGAGCCGAGACCAGAAAGGCCCTTCTCGCCGGTCGTAGCCCCGCCCGAACCATCCCAGGAGACGCTGTTCACAGACTGAGTGCCGAGGCGGGACCCGAATGTCTGGCTACCGGATCTTCGGGCGGTCCGGGGCCGGTCGTCCCGGTGGGCTTGTTGTTGTGTCGCCGGTGGGGTTGGCGAGGGACCGCTCCAGAGCCGTGAACAAGTCGAGCACGCCGTCTGCATGGAACACCCGGTACCTCTGCTTGCCGACGTTTCGCTGCACCACAACACCCGCCTCGGCGAGCCTGTTGATGGCCGCCCCCGTGTTGACGAGCGACCGGTCGATGAGATGCGCCGCAGAGGCGACAGTCACGATCGGGGCGCCCGGCAGGACCGACAGGAGTCTGTCCAGAGACGAATCACCGCGGATCCGGCCGACCTGTGTGCGCCATGTGTCCTCCAGGTTCTCTATGTCGGAGGCGTAACGAATCGCATCGGAACAGGCGCGACGCGTAGCGGTCGTGAACGTGGCAAGCCACGTGTGTGCCGCTCTTGAGCGCTGCGTCGAACCGGGCGGCGAGAGGTGTCTGAAATCGGTCAGGCCCCTGATGTAGTCGGTTGCCCATGTGGCCAGGATGAGGCTGACCGGGGGAACGAAGCGGGGGGCGAGCTCCCGCCGGCGCAGCACGACATGAATGAGGGCGCGTCCGGTTCGACCGTTCCCGTCAGCGAAGGGATGGATGGTCTCGAACTGGGCGTGTGCGACGGCCGCCTGAACGAGCGGGGAGTGGGTATCCGCGTTGACGTAGTCGATGAGGTCGTCGATAAGGTCCGGCACTGCCTCCGGCGGGGGTGGCACGAATGCTGCGGTGCACGGGTTGTACTGGCTTCCGCCGATCCAGTTCTGTTCAGTTCTGATCATGCCGCCCAGGTGGGCCAGCCGAGAACTCTCCATCAGATGTGCATGGACCTCGAGGAGGTCCGGGAGGGTGAACCTGGTCTTCTGGCTGGCATACCGGACGGCGGTTTCCATGGCGGTGATGTTTCCGAGGATCTCCACGGCAACCTGATCGGATGCATCGCCACCGAGGGCGATTGCAGTCTCGGCGTCCAGCAGGCGTCGTGGCCCAGCATCCAGGCCCTCGATCCTTGATGAGGCAACCGACTCTGCACGCAGGAGAAACCTGGCGAGGCCCTCGAGGCTGACATGTTTCGTGCCGGTGTCGTTGAGATCACGGATCGCCATCTCGGCATCTGCCACGTCTGCAGCAAGGTCGCCCGGGATCTCAAGCTGCCATCCGGCAAGGGGGTCGGGGACGTAGGCGTCGTAGGAACAACCCTGACGGTCGCGGCGGCCTGCCCCTTCGAATCGGGGCTCCCAGTGTCGGGCGACTGTTCTGGCCACGGGTATCCGGCTCCTACTCTAAGATATGTCTATCTCGTAAGTGTAGGTTACAGGAAGGCAAAACAACGTTTGCTCGGGCTCTCATGAACCCTGGTGGATGGTGCGCTCAGCAGGTGGTCTTGGTCAGCATTGACATGATCCACTCGCCAGACGTGGTTGGCGGGTGGTGTGGCGGGTCGTCGACCGAGGTGCAGGTGGGGATGCACTCGATGCGGGCGTCGAAGTCCGGTTGGTGGAAGAAGGCGATCGAGACCCGGTCGCCGGCATCGTCGGCTGGCACGACGACTCGGTGCAGGGTCGACGTCCAGCGGTCGTTTGTCCACGCCGCCATCAGGTCACCCAGGTTCACCACGAACGCACCCGGGACCGTCGGAGCGTCCTCCCAGGAACCGTCCGGCGACATGACCTGCAGGCCCGGCTCGCCGTCATGGTGGAGGATTGTGATGCTGCCCCAGTCGGTGTGCTCACCCCGCCTCGACTGTCCCGGCAGGGCGGGCTGATCCAGCACGGGGTAGTGGAGTGCGGTGAGGCCCGTGATGTGGTCGCCGATCTTGTCCTCGAACCAGTTCTCGTCAAGGCCCAGCGCAAGGGCCATCAACCCCATCAGGCGTGACGCCAGACCCTCCATGGCGGTGTAGTAGGCCTCGAACGCCGGCCGGAACTCGGCAGGTCGGTCAGGCCAGACGTTCGGGGCAATGAAGGCCCCCCGGCCGTCGCCCGGGTCCGGCGCCGCCACCACATGGTCAAAGCGGCTCACCGAGTAGGTCTCACACAGGTCCGGTGGAGTCTCTATGTCGTGTGCCATCGCCAGCGCCGTCCCCTGAGGCGGGGTGAAGCCCCACCACGTGCCGGCAACCGGAATGCTGCGGATCTTCTCCTCCTCGGACAGGGCGAAGAACCCGCGGGCTGCAGCCTCGGCACCTGAGACGATGCTCTTTGCAACACCGTGACCGGTGATCACCAGAAACCCGATGTCCTCACAGGCCTGTCGGATCGTGGCTACAACGCCGTCACGCCCCGGCCCCGGCTCGGTCGCACCCGCCAGGTCCACGAGCGGTATGCGTGAGGCCGGCGACATCAGCCATGCCTAGCAGCAGACACGGGAGCGACCCTCATGCGCAGGCGCCACGGCGTAGTGGAGGTGCCAGGGTCTCTGCGGTAGTGGAGTCAGTCGACCTGCGCCTTTGGCATCCTGAACCGTCAGCCGCTGGAGGACCATGCCATACCCATGCTCCAGTTGTTCAACCACAGGGCTTAAGGGACCAGGTCAACCAGGCTCAAGAGGTCGGTATTGCCCGCATAGTCGGAGATCCACAACTCGGCTACAAGGGTCGTTCCGGAAGGAATCGGCTCAAACGAGTACTCCAGGCTGGGAATGTCGGCAAACAGAGGAATATCGCCCCCGTCCACCCACACCAGTGAGCCGTCGTAGTCCTCCATCTGCACCGACGGCCAGACGAAACCCTCCGGGTCTGCAGCAAACTCGCTCCATTGCCCGAACTCGTCAACCTGGAAGTAGACCTCGCTGACAACATCACCGGTCGTGGCATCGACTGTCAGGGAGAGCACCAGATCCACGTAGTCGTCGTCGGTCAGGTCGGCTGACCCATATGTCATCGGGACATCGAACAACAACAGGGCCTCGTCCTCGTCGAAGTAGAAGTCGGTGTACGCGTACGAGGTGTCGTACCCGTCGCTGATCGTGAGGATCGTGAGGTCATATATTGCGCCCACCAGGCCACTGCCATCGCCGGCAATCCACCCGGACTCCTCGCCGATGTAATACAGGTTGTCGTCTTCAGGGTCGACCACCCCGTAGTAGATGACGACCTCAGCGATGGCACTCTCGACAACCGGATCGACATACCCGACGAAGTTCAGGCCGTCCTCGTCAAAGAAGTAAGTGCCGCCGTCCTCAAGGAACTGGGCGACCGATTCATCGGGAATCTGGGTGCCAGCCAGATAGTGGGACTGAAGAAAGGCCTCCCACCCAGGGGCGAACCCATTCTCCACGTAGTCAGGATTGAAGTATTCGGGGCTTGTCGGAAGGTAGATGGAAAGGCCTGTAGCCCGCCCAGCCACAGGTCCGGCCACCTTGTAGACCACTGCCTCGTCCATTGCAGCCTGGAGTTGGGCAATCTCGGCGTCAATACCCAGGCCGGAGAGGTTCGAGGCGAAGTCGCCCAGATCGAAGATGTTCGAGCTGTTCTCGGGCTTCGGGCTCGACCCGTACTCTCTGGTTTCAATCACCGCCCTCGCCACCTCAGGTGCCGACTCGGCGGAGTATTCGACCAGCGGATCGGTAAGCCCGGCCAGAGCCTCCCTGATGCCCGAAAAGGCGTTCAGGTCGACCACTGACAAGGTGACATCGGTGTCGGTCCCGTAGTCCCTGGCGTGTTCCAGGTAAGCGTCGGCTATCGCAATCCCGAGTTCCTGGCTTGTTGTGGCCTCGCCGGAAGCCAGAGCGTTGAACACCCCGTAGTCCCAGCCATGGGCTGGCTCCAGTTCCTCGGACGCCACGAGCGTGTCCGCAAGACCCACCACCGACGCGGCCACCTCGTAGGTGGCCATGAGGCAGGCGTCGAATCCGATGAGGTCGAGCCTGTCGACATCGGCGTCGTCGAGCCCTGCTTGTAGGCCGTCGTGAAGTTCGGTCAGGTTGAGGAGATCCAAACCGTCGGTCTCGTCGGGCCCCATCCCGGTCCAGCCCCCGCCGTGATCCCAGAGCACCAGAGCGCTTCTGTCGGCGGGAAAGGTGTTGAGCCCGTAGGAGACAAAGCCCGCCAGTTGATCAGCAGTTCCAAGGTTCAACTCCACCTCTCCTGAACCATCTGGTGAAGTCATAACCGTCATCTCGCCGTTGGCGAACTCGATCAACTGGGTGCCCTCCCAGTTGGGAATCCCGAGAACACCGGCATCGCTGTATCCGCTGAAACCGGGCGCGTCGGGGGTTCGATCGACGAGGGCAACGACGGTTACGTTTCCGGTCGTGTCTATTCCGGCCATCTCCTCCAGGTCGGTCAGCGCAAACATCTCGAGGTCCGTGTCGCCCATCACGTAGACGAGAACGGTCCAGGACTCGTCCGAGGAGGCACCGTCAGCGCCACCGTTCGTGGCCGAAATCACTGTTGTGGTTGCCGGTGGGGCCGTGGTTGTTGCCGGTGGGGCCGTGGTTGTTGCCGGTGGGGCCGTGGTTGTTGCCGGTGGGGCCGTGGTTGTTGCCGGTGGGGCCGTGGTTGTTGCCGGTGGGGCCGTGGTTGTTGCCGGTGGGGCCGTTGTGGCTGTTACAGCAGCAACGGTCGTTGATGTGGCGCTCCGATTCGCCAACTGGGATTCTTCAGGAGCTGAGGCACCGCACGCGGAGCCGATCAGGAGGGCGGCCAAGGCTGGGTAGGCAGAGAATCGCATGAGCGAGGACCCTAGTCGGCGGCAACTGCGCCCCATATATACATCTGGCTAAGCCTGCCTAGGATCCCCACATGGACGACGTGCTCAGGTTCAGGGACCAGTCGGTGACCCTTGCCGGGGTTGAGGGCGTCAACGTCGATGTCCCCAGCGCCAACCCGGTCAACTACCACCAGGCCATCAACGACCCCGACGGATGCGAACCGCTCGTCGCCGACGGCAAGTTGTTTCTGCCCCCGGCCGACAAGCCCCTTCCGCTCGTGATGGTTGTGCCCGGCAGCCTCGGCGTCGGCGAGAGCCACCTGATGCATGCCGGCACCCTCATAGAGGCCGGCTACGCCGTGTTCGTGCTCGACCCGTTCGGGCCACGGGCCGTCGAGTCGACCGTCGCCAACCAGACCCAGTACTCGTTCGCCGCAAGCGCCTTCGACGTGCTGGCCGCATTACGGGTCCTGGCTGCCAACGACGCCGTCGATGCCGACCGCATCTGCGCCCAGGGCCACAGCAGGGGAGGGACGGCCGTCATGATCGCAGCCATGCGAGCGTTCGCCGACCCCATCGTGGGTGACCTCTCCCTGGCCGGCGTGTACGCCGTCTACCCGTGGTGTGGCCACCAGTTCGCCCGCCCCGACGTCGGCTCCACACGGATCAGGGCAATCGTCGGCGAGCGCGACGACTGGCTCTCGGTGCAACAGGTCCAGTCCCAGATACAGGCCATCGGCCTCATCGGAGGCGATGCCACGGTCCGAGTCGTTGAAGGCGCCTGGCACAGCTTCGACCGCAGAGAAGAGGTCTACGAGATACCCGAGGCCAGCGTCGCGCCAGGGGCACCAACCACGTTCATAGAAGACGACGGCGCCATGGTCGACCACCGCACCGGCCGGGCCGACCCAGCCATCACCGACCACGACATGTTCATGGCCGCCATCGACGCCGACCTGGGCCGCTGGGGTGCCCACATAGGGAGCATCGGCGACCAGGCCGACCTGTTTAGAAAAGACATGCTGGACTTCCACGCCTCGGTGCCCGGCTCCTAGGTGTGAGACCTGAGGCTTGCGACAGATCGTGGCAGGCCGGTACGAGCCAGATGCTCCAAAACCTCATCAACTGTCATCGGTGGACTGGTCAGGACCGATGCCTGCGCCCTGACGGTGTTGGCCACGGTCTCGGGGGCAAGGTCGGTCAGGTAGAGCACGAATGTGTCGGGCGACTGTGCCTCGATGTCGTATGGCGCAAGAGCCGCTGATGGGAAGTCAGAGAGGTTCTCGGTCACAATCACCTCGGTTCCCGCACGAATTGCAGCGGCAAGAACGTGACGGTCATCCGGGTCGGGCAACTCGAGGCTGGCGAGCAGGTGCTGGTAGCCGGTGGTCAGGCAGTCAGGTACGGCTTTACACATATTTCGTCGGGTTTGTTCAAGTTGGCTCAGATGCAGGTCAGGTCGGCGACGGGCAATCGAGTTGACCATCTCGTCAAGGATGTCGTCGGTCCATCTGGCACGGAACAGGCCTGTCATCGCCAGACGCACCAGAAGGTCGCGCAGTCCCGCCGGATGCAGTACTCATGCGTCGAAAGTGGCGCCGAAGGCCACGGCGGCGGCGCCTAGGTATACAGGCCGAGGCGCTGGGCCTCGGCCGTCAACTCATCGGCGACTGCCATGCGCTCGGCATCGTCGATCCTCTTATAGGCAACCAGGTCGGTGAGCATCACACGTCGACGGTTGCCGACTCGACGGTGGGGGATCTTTCGCTCTTCGAGGAGTTTCACGAGGTATGGACGGGAGACACCGAGGAGGTCAGCGGCCTGCTGGGTAGTCAGTTCGGCGTGAACGGGTGCGATGGTCACAGCATTTCCGTTGGCGATCTGTGCCAGCACATCGGCCAGGAGCACCAGTGCCTCCCCAGGTATCTCGACGGTGGTGTCAGCCGTATCGGCGACGAGGCGAACCGTCGCGTCCGAAGAATTGGGGTGTTCCAGAAGGAACTGCTTGAGAAGATCGGCGGCAACACCAGCCTGAGTGGCGGTGCTCTCATCTGGCAGGGTCAACCGGTGGTCTAGAAGTGTGCTGGATGCCATGCTCCGACTCTCCCCGGTTCGACTCTGCAGGTGTCTTGTGCGGTGATTGTACCCGGTGAAAGGCGTAGGCGCAATAGGCGAAATAGACGAAACATTCGATATTCGAGATTTCGCCAGTTGTCGCCCCGGATCTCCGGGTGGGCCAGACTGTTGGCATGACCTGGCAGGGAGACACGGTTTCACTCGTTGAGGCCTTCCGCAGCGGCGAGCGCTCTCCCTTGGCCGAGGCCGAGGCGACCCTGGCCGCCATCGAGGCCAGCGGCCTCAACGCCTTCTCCTTCATCGACACCGAGGGCGTGCTCGAGCGGGCCGCCGCTGCCGACGTCTCGCTGCCCCTCGGGGGCGTGCCCATAGGAGTGAAGGAACTCCACCAGGTAGAGGGCTGGCCCGACACGTCCGCCTCGCTCTTGTTCGCCGACCGGGTGGCCGACCACGACCTCACCCTGGTCACCCGACTGAAGGCCGCCGGTGCCAACCTGGTTGGCCTCACAACGGCCAGCGAGTTCGGCGGCCTCAACTGCTCCACCACCAAGCTGAACGGCATCACCCGCAACCCCTGGGACCGGGCCGCCACACCCGGCGGGTCGTCCGGTGGCAGCGCGGCAGCCGTGGCGGGCGGCCTCGTGCCCATAGCAACCGGCGGCGACGGCGGAGGTTCCATACGCATCCCGGCAGGGTTCTGCGGCCTCGTAGGAATGAAGGGAACCGCCGGGCGCATCCCCCGGGGGCCCCACACCACCATCGGCCCCATGACCGTCGTCTCGGGCTGCCTGGCCCGGTCGGTGCGCGACGCCGCCCGCTTCTACGACGTGTGCGCCGGCTTTGACGCCCGCGACCCCTACAGCCTTCCCGCCCAGTCAGGGTGGGAGTCCGGTCTCGGCTCAACGGATCTCACCGGCCTGCGGGTGGCAATATCGCCCGATCTCGGCTCGGCAGTGCTCGCCGACGCCGTACGCACCCGTGTACATGAGGCCGGCGCACTCCTCGTCGAGGCCACCGGGATGCAACTCGTCGAGTTGGACATCTCCATGCCCTCAATCACATGGGAGTGGGCAATAGCCAACCAGGCGGGCCTCTACAAAGAGGTCGGCCACCTCTGGCCCGGCTGCGAGGAGCAGATGACAAAGTCCATGGCATTCGGGGTCCGTATGGGACTCGAGCGCTTCAACATCGAGATCGCAGCCCGGGTCGAGGCCGGCCGCACCGAGGCAAACCGGTGCATGGCCGACCTCTTTGACAAGGTCGACGTGGTTATATGTGCATCGAACCCCGATGTGGCCTTCCCGGCCGAGATCGAGTCCAACACGCGGGTGGCAGGTGAGAAGGCGCCTCCGGGCAACAACGGCGCCCTCACGATTCCCGCCAACATCTCCGGCAACCCGGCGGTGTCGGTTCCCGCAGGCCTCGTAGGCGGGCGCCCCATCGGCATCCAACTCATGGGTCGCCAGCACGAGGACCGCATGGTCATGGACCTGGCACGGGCCTGGGAACAACTCGAACCCTGGCCCCTGTTGGCGCCCCAGCCCTAACCGGGGCTGAAGCGAACGAGCCTGCCTGAGAACTTCCTCTCACCTACCCACAGGTAGTTGCCATCGAAGCTGGCTGCGGCAGGCCAGAACATCTGGTTGCGGCTGATCTCCGGCAGGGTGTCTGATGCACCCGACGCCCCCAGGATGGCATCGGCCGAACGGCCCGCAATGGCGTCGGACACGTTGCGCCACACCAGCAGCTGGCTGTTGCCGGTGTCGGCCACGAACAGGTGGCCGTTGTCAACCGTCGTCCCCTCGGGCAGGTTGAACGTGCCCGAGCCGCCAACCGAAGACGGCGCACCCGATGTGGCGATCTGGTCCACCCGGTAGAGCTGGGTGCCGTGGCCCATCGTGGAGTTGACCGCCAGCCAGGTGCCGTCACTTGAGAGGCGCGTCGGCTGGCTGGCCGACAGCGTGGCCACCGGCTCATGGGTTCCATCGGGAATGCCTGCCCACACGTAGACAAGGTTGGCCCGCTTGTCTGCCACATAGAAGTAGTCGTCGTCCATCGCCACACCGGTCAGCTCGTCGAAGCTGACGCTGCCCACGCCACCCTCGAAGTCGTATGCGGGCAGGTTCCCCTCGGTTGGCAACTCGGTCCAGATCATCAACCGGTCACGACCCGCTAGTGCGAACGTGTCTCCATGGAGGGTGTTGTCCCACGGGCTGAAATTGCCCTCGCACTGGTTGCGTCGCTCGGCGTCATCGTCACGGAACCAGCAGAAGTGGTAGACGACGTCGGGCGTGGAGGCACTGGAATCTGGCAGGTTCTTCCAGACGAAGAGCTTGTCGTCGAAGTCCGACGACGCGAACAGGCTCGTTCCGTTTGATGCCGGAACAGGGTTGGACATGACGAAGTTCTCCATGTTGCCGTCCACGTAGAGGCCAGAGGCCCCCAGCACGAAGTCGGGTTGCTGGGTGGCCGTCGTGGGGATGGAGTCGTAGACGATGAGCGTGGAGCCGTTGCTGGTTATGTAGACACGGTTCCCGACAACCACAACAGTGGAGTAGTCCCCCCACCGGAAGTCGTACCCTCCCGCCTTTCCCTGGCCGTTGTTTGAGAGTGCAGGCCGGTCCGAGGCCGACTGCGGCGTGTCGTCCCAGATGTGGAGCGTGTCGCCCATCATCACAAGGCGGCCGTCGTCGGTGAAGTCGCCCCGCAACCATGGGGCCGACATCTTCTCGCCCAGGGGATCGACCACGAAGAAGTCGTACGGCTGGTTGTCGGCGCTGGGAAAGCTGGTCCAGAAGAACGTTCCAGGGTCGCTCTGACCGCCGGTTGCGGCGTTGTGGTCGCCGACCATCAGGGAATTGCCGTCGCTGGTGATCTGCCTCGGTGTGCCGAGTGCACCTGAACCGGTAAGCAACAGGTCAGCCGGCTGGCCGTCATAGGTGGGGAAGGAGTTCCAGATGAGCACGCTTCCGCTGCCGGTGCTGGCCACCGCCAACCTGTTCCCGTCGGTCCACACGCCCCACGGCCACTGGATGTTGTTCTTGGCGGGCTGGGCGTTGACACCCCCCGAGAGGACAATGTCAGCGGGCTCCGCATTGCTGGTCGGGAAGTCTGTCCATATGAGGATCCGGTCGTTGTTGGTGTCCGTCACCACCAGGCGGGTGCCGTCGGTGCTGGCGCTCATCGGCCAGTTCATCTGGTGGCGCCCGGTTCCGGGCACGTTGGTGGTGAAGTTGGGCTGACCCAGCACAAGGTCGGGGGCCTGGTTGGCGTGGGTGGGCGATGTGTTCCAGATGAGCACCCTGTTGTTGAACACGTCGGTCATCACAAGACGGGTTCCGTCGCTCGTCAGGCCCGACGGGCGGTTGAACTTGAGCGAACCACCGGTGTCGTTGAACCCGAAGGCCGACAGGGTTATGTCGGCGTTCTGGGCGGTGGTGAAGAACCCCGACGTGCCCCCCGGAGCAGTCGGATACGAGGTCGACGGGTAGGTGACCATGATGGTCTCCGCGGGCACGTAGTTGCCCGAGCCGGGCTGGGCAGGGCCCGCCGGTTGGCCCCCATCTGCCGGGTCGGGCCCGGTGCTGCCACCACCAACCTGCAGGGAGTCGGGCGGAACCTGAAGGAACAAGAGGCACTGTGCGGCCAGGTCGTTCTCGGCTCCACCCGCCTGCTGGCCGTTCCTGATGGCACCCAGAAGGGCACCACCGATCTGGCTGACCATGCACTGGTCAAAGCCGGCCGGGACTGGGCTCTGGCCGCTCAACAACCCCATGGTCACGCTTGGCGGGTATGAAGCTCGTGCAGTCTCGACGTCGGGCGCCCCGCCACTGGAACCGCCAGACTGGCCGGACCCTTCGGGTTCGAGAGTTGGAGGGCTGGCCGGTTGGTCTGATGGGGTTCCGCTGGGAGATGACCCGCCAGAGGGCGGTCCCATGCACTGCCCCATGGCCTGCTGTTCAGCGGAGTTGGGCTGCCTGCTTGCCAACTCCTCGTACAACTGCTGCCCGAACACGCCGATCAGGCAACCCCTGATAGTCGGGTCGCTCGTGGTGAACGGGTTGTCAAATCCCGATCCAGGTCCCGGGTCCGAGGTGAGCGGCGGGAGCGTGGTGCTCACAGGCAGGGTGGTGCTGGTAGGCAGGGTCGGCGTCGTGAGGTCGGCGGCAGACGTGGTCGTCGCCGGCACCTCTGTTGTCGACGTGCTCGTGGCCGGTGCAGCTGTTGTGCTGCCCGTATTCACTGTCGGTGTCGCAGCAGTTGTCGTTGAAGCCACGGCTGACGTTGGGGCAGCGGTCGTCTCAGGAGTGACCGTCGCCGAACCCCCACCACAAGCTGCTGCCAGCACCGCCAGGGTGAGGAGGACCGCCGTTGCTCGCATCGACCAAGTCTGGCACGAAGCGTGTTGTGTAGGTGGGGCCATGCTCTAGATTGCGGCGATGGCAGACCCGCTGCTCGAACCATTTCAACTGCGGCACCTGACGCTCCGAAACCGACTTTTCACGTCGGCCCATGAGCCCGCCTACTCCGAGGACGGCATGCCCAGGGACCGCTACCGCCTCTACCACGAGGAGCGGGCCAGGGGTGGCGTGGCCCTCACCATGACCGCCGGATCGGCCGTCGTGGCCGAGGACAGCCCACCGGCCTTCGGGAACCTGCACGCCTACGACGACGCCATCGTTTCGTGGATCCAGCGTCTCACCGACGGCGTGCACGAACACGGTGCCGCCTGCATGATCCAGCTCACCCACCTTGGGCGCCGCACCGGCTGGGCCCAGGACGACTGGCTACCCGTGGTGGCACCGTCACCGTTGCGCGAACCCGCCCACAGGGCACACCCCAAGGAGGCCGAGGACTGGGACATTGAACGCATCGTCGCCAGGTACGCCGATGCCGCCGAACGCATGAAGGCCGGCGGCATGGACGGAATCGAGATCCAGTCCTACGGGCACCTCTTCGACCAGTTCTACACGCCGCTCGGCAACGAGCGCGATGACGACTTCGGCGGATCGCTCCAGAATCGCCTGCGCTTTCCGCAAATGGTCCTGGCGGCGGTGCGTGAACGGGTGGGTCCCGACTACATAGTCGGCCTGCGCATGGCCGTCGACGAGGCCACCCCGGGAGGCATCGATGCCGAGGCCGGTCTCGAGGTACTCAGGCTCTTGAACGGAGACGGCCTGCTCGACTTCGTGAACGTGATCAGGGGGGTGATCGGCTCCGACGTCGAGTTGTCCGAGGTCATCCCCATCCAGGGCATGCCCGCAGCCCCGCACCTGGACTTCGCAGGCCGGGTGCGCGCCGAGACCGACCTGGCCGTACTCCATGGCGCCAAGATCGACGACGTGGCAACAGCGCGCCACGCGGTTGGAGAGAACCTGGTTGACATGATCAGCATGGCCAGGGCCCACATTGCCGACCCCCACATCGTGACCAAGATCATCGAGGCACGCGAGGAACAGATCCGACCCTGTGTAGGCGCCACCTACTGCCTGGACCGCATCTACCAGGCAGGCGAGGCCCTGTGCATACACAACCCCGCCACAGGGCGAGAGGCCACGATGCCACATGAGGTGACCCGTGCCTTCGAGGCGAGGCGGATCGTCGTGGTGGGTGCCGGCCCGGCCGGCCTCGAGGCGGCCAGGGTCGCAGGCGAGCGCGGTCACATCGTGACCGTGCTCGAGGCCATGCCATGGGCCGGGGGACAGATCATGTTGGCGGCCCGCAACCCGAGGCGTGCCGACCTCGAGGGCATCGTGACCTGGCGAGTCCAGGAACTAAGCCGTCTAGGTGTCGATGTGCGCTACGACGTTCTCGCCGAAGCAGAAGACGTCATGGCCCTCGAACCAGACGTCGTGGTCGTGGCCACCGGAGGCCTGCCCCAGTTGCCGATACTCGACGCTGGCGACGATCTGGTGTCGACGACCCGTGACGTCCTAGCAGGCGAGGTTCGACCCGTGGGAAGCGTCCTCGTGTACGACGACGACGGGACCCACTCGGCCATGTCTGCGGCCGAGGTGATTTGCCGGTCAGGTGCCCAGCTGGAGATCGTCACCCCTGAGCGAACCGTCGGCGTCGAGGTGGGTGGCATGAACCTGGTGCCCTACGCCCGGGCCTTCAACGAGACCGACACCAGGGTCACCCTCAACCAGCGGGTCATCGCTGTGCGCGCCGAAGATGGGCGCCTGAGCGTCGAGGTCGGCAGCGATCACAGCGAGCATCGGACCACCCGCATCGTTGACCACGTGGTCGTCGACCACGGGACCCTTCCGAACGCCGGCCTCTATTTCGACCTGAAGGACGGTTCAACGAACCTTGGCGAGGTCGACTACGACGCCCTCATCGCCGGGAGCCCCCAGGCGGTCACCAACAACCCCGAAGGCTCATACCAGCTGTTCCGTCTCGGCGACGCCGTGGCCAACCGTGACATCCACGCCGCCATCTACGACGCCCTCCGCCTGATGAAGGACATCTGAGCCAAAGCTCAGGCCCGCTCAGAGACCTTCCACTCGGTGCGTTCCCTGCCCGCCCTGATCTCCTCGCGGCGATGTGCCACGAACGCCTCCAACTCGGCGGCGACAGCGTCATCGATGCCAGGAGGCTCGTATTCGGCGAGCATCTTCTTCCAGACACCGTTGGCGATCTGCCCGGCGTTCAGGGAGCCGTCATCGCGCCACTTCTCGAAACTGTCGGTGTGGAAGATCCTGGGCTGGAAGAAAGCGTCCTCGTAGTGGCGGATGGTGTGTGCCGCGCCCAGGAAGTGGTTTCCGGGGCCGACCTCCTCGTAGGCGTCCCAGGCAAAGTCCTCCTCGGTCATGGAGATCCCCTGTGTGAACCTGGTCATCATGCCGAGCATTTCCACGTCCAGAATGAACTTCTCGTACCCGCTGGAGAGGCCACCCTCCTGCCACCCGGCAGCGTGCAGCACGAAGTTGGTGCGGGCGGCAACGGTCGACCAGATGTTGCCGGCCGATTCGTAGCCGGCCTGAGCGTCGGGTGTGCGTGAAGCCGTGTAGTTGCCGCCCGAGCGGAACGGCAGGCCGTAGTGCCGGGCCATCTGGGCACACGCGATCAGGGCCAAGGCGCTCTCGGGGCTGGCGAACCCCGGCGCACCGGTCTTCATGTCCACGTTGGGAAGGAACGGCCCCTGAATGCACGGCGTGCCCGGATTGACCATCTGGGCGTACGCAATGGCGAACAGGGACTCGGCGTTCTGCTGGGCGATGGTGGCTGCCAGGGTGGTGGGCGACATCGCCCCCACGATGATGAACGACGCCAGGATCATCGCCTGTTTTGCCTCGGCGTAGACCTCGAGCACGCTCAGCATTCGCTCGTCCATGCGCATCGGCGACGAGATGCTCACGATCGAGAGCGAGGCCGGGTCACGCCTGATGGAATCGGCCCCGAAGACGATCTCGTCCATCGTGACCGTGTCGCGTGCAAAGTCGGAGTGGATGACGCTGCCCATGTGCGACTTGTCGTTAAGCGTCAGGTGGCCGAGCAGCATGTCGAGGTGGCGCTCGTCCACGTGTATGTCGTTGGGTTCGGCCAGCACGCCGCCTGCGTGGTGCAGCTCGGGGGTCATGTAGGTGAGCTTGGCGAAGTTGTGGAAGTCCTCGAGCGTGGCTGGCCGCCTGCCGTTGTCGAGGTCCATTGCGAAGGCTGGTCCGTAGACGGGGGCGAAGATGATTCGGTCGCCGCCGACAGGTAGGTCGTTGGCGCGGTTGCGGGCCAGCAGGGTGAACGTGGACGGTGCCATGTTGACGTAATGCATGAGCGTGTCCTCGTCGATCCACGCCATCTCACCCTCAACCTTCACCCCGTGGCGCCGGAGCCGTTCAAGGGCCGGCGGGTAGTCGATGAGGAGCATCCCGTTGTCGCTGAGCAGCCTCATCGACGCCCGGTGGATCTCCTCGATCTGCTCCTCATGAAGGGCCTCGAGAGGGGCCAGTCCGTAGGTGAGGGGCTTTACCGGCCCCGTCGGGCGTCTCGAGCGGGCGTCTCTACGCTGCGATGTCCGGCGCCTTGGCCGCTGGTTCGAATCTGCCATTGCCCCACCACCGATCCTGATCAGGGTTGTGTGATGGCGGGACTCTAGGACACAACCAGGCTCACCACGCCACGAACCGGATCAATCTCAATCCGGTCGCCGTCGGTCCAACCTCACGTTGTTGGCTGCGTCCTTCATTCGAAACAGAATGTCTGCGAACGGCAGGAACCAGGGTGGCCCGCGGTGCCACCAGCGGGTCGGAAACCCGGACCTGGTGAACACCGTCTCACCCTCAGGGTCACCCAGAATCAACAAGGCGGCCTTGTGGCCCAGGTACGGGGCCATCGAGTTGCCGCTACCCGAGTAGCCCATGGCGTACCAGATGCCGTCGTAGCACCCCACGTGGGGCGTGAAGTCGAACGAGAACCCGGTTCGGGCATTCCAGCTGTGGGTGAAGGCGACCTCACCCAACTGGGGG